>ERZ780228.1250-NODE-1250-length-17180-cov-2.544000_pt1 | contig 17180 bp, 18 predicted proteins | sample MGYA00511015_ERZ780228 | MGnify/ENA primary metagenome ERZ780228 (study PRJEB29588, sample SAMEA2161897) | human gut metagenome | biome: human gut; feature: human-associated habitat; material: faeces | place: Denmark | collected 2008/2010 ...
TGCATTTTAAAACACCTTTTGTTACTATAAACGTGACGAAGGAGTCAAAGCATAAAGAAAAGTGTGCTTTGGCTCCTTTTTTATTAGCTAGAATTAGTTAATAAAAACATTCTCTCGAGAGATTTTCAATAATGTCAGAACCAGCTACTCTGACGAGCATAGAAGCATAGTTGAAAATGAGAATGGAGGAATATACTATGAACACAGGAGATACAGCATTTATTCTGCTATGTGCAGCATTTGTATTTATTATGACACCAGGTCTTGCATTTTTCTATGGAGGAATGGTACGAAGGAAAAACGTTGGGAACACGATGATGCAGTGTGTATTTATCATGGGAGTTTCCGTGATCATGTGGGTACTTGTTGGATATGCACTATCTTTCGGTGGAAACCATGCAGGGATCATTGGAGGAGCAAAATGGTTTGGTTTTAACGGAGTTGGAATGAAACCAGGACCATACGCAGATACGATTCCAAACCTTGCATTTGCAGCATTTCAGATGATGTTTGCAATGATTACACCAGCACTGATCACAGGGTCTGTTGCAGGAAGAATGAAATTTAAAGCATTAGTTCTTTTTATTATCTTATGGTCATTGATCGTGTACTACCCAATGGCACATATGGTATGGGGAGAAGGAGGATTCTTAGCAGAGATCGGGTCTGTCGATTTCGCAGGAGGAAATGTCGTTCATATCACATCAGGGGTCAGCGGTCTGGTATTAGCTTTAACACTTGGAAAACGTCGTGGATATGACCAGGGAGCCTACCACGTACATAATACACCATTTGTATTTTTAGGAGCTGCACTGTTATGGTTTGGATGGTACGGATTCAATGCAGGAAGTGCTCTTGCAGCAAATGGACTTGCAGCACATGCATTTATGACAACATCTGTTTCAGCAGCCGCAGCTCTTGTTTCATGGATGTTGATCGAAGTATTTTCAGAAGGAAAAACAACTTTAGTCGGAGCTTCCACAGGATTAGTTATCGGACTGGTAGCAATCACACCGGGAGCCGGATTTGTTCCAATGTGGGCAGCAGTGATCTGTGGATTATTAGTAAGCCCAATCTGCTATTTCGGTGTAAAACTGATCAAAGGAAAATTAAAGATTGATGATGCATTGGATGCATTTGGATGTCACGGAATCGGTGGTATCTGGGGTGGTATCGCAACAGGATTATTTGGAATGACATCCATTAATGGAGTCGCAAAATGGAATGGATTAGTGTTTGGAGAAACAAGATTGTTTGTAGCACAGATCATAGGGATTCTTGTATCTATCGCAGTTGCAGTAGTCGGAAGCCTGATCTGTATCGCGATTGTCCGTATCTTTACTCCATTAAGAGTTGAAGAAAGAGCCGAGAAAGTCGGATTGGATGTATCAGAACACGGAGAGAATGCTTACCCAAGTTTTAATGGTTTAGATTAAAAGAGGTGAAAATATATGTTGATCAAAATTAATGCAATTGTTCGAGAAGAGAAATTCGAAGATGTCAAAGAAGCTTTAAATAAAATCGGAGTTAATGGAATCACAGTATCACAGGTTATGGGATGCGGAGCACAGAAAGGTTTTACAGAAGTTATCCGTGGAACAAAAGTTGATATGATGATGCGTCCAAAGATTAAATTTGAGATCGTCGTATCTTCTGAAGAATGGGAAAGAAAAACGATCGATGCTATTCAGAAATCTGCATTTACAGGAGAAGTTGGTGACGGGAAGATCTTCAGTTACGAAGTAAGGAATGTAGTTAAGATCCGTACCGGAGAACGTGATGTAGATGCATTACAGGATTAGTTCTTAAAATATCTACTATTATATAGAAGAAACAGGTGATTTTTGTGGAAAAAAATAAAAATCACCTGTTTTATTGTGTATAAAATTATAAAATATAATAAGAAAGATTCATTTCTTGTAATGTGATAAAATTCGTGATAAGATGATAGCCAATCAGAGAAATAATTTTGACATTAGGAAGAGAAACATATTATATAGAAGAAAGAAGACAAGGAAAGAATGAAATTAGTAACACTAGTATCAAATAATGTAGGAGTTGATACGTATCTGGAATTAAGAAAAGCGGTCAACTTTAAACCATTATCAAGAACACAGGCGAGGAAAGCCTTAGACAACAGTTTGTATATCGTCTGCGCATACATTGATGCCAAGATCGTTGGAATGGGACGACTTGTAGGTGACGGGGCGGTCATTTGTTACATTCAGGATTTAATGATTCATCCAGATTATCAGCATTATGGAATCGGAAGTGCAATCATAGAAGATCTGATCGAGTATGTAGAGAATCTTTGTGAAGAAGGAACCGAGATCATGCTGGATCTGATGTGTGCGATCGGAAGAGAACCATTTTATCACAAACATGAATTTATTTCTCGTCCAACGGATAAATTAGGGCCTGGAATGATTCGCTACATTAGAAAGTAGAGGAAAAAATATGGAAGATAAGAGATACGATCCGTATACTGGATACGAGATCAAAGATGAAGATTCAACACAAGAATATCATACACAAGATGATGATCCATACAGACGATATCGTTACGAAGATGATCACATAGAACAACCACAGCAGGAGCAGACAAGTGGAATTGCGATCGCAACAATGATCCTTGGAATCATAGCAGTTGTATGCATGGTCAGTTGTTGCTGCACGCCAATCGCAATTATCACTGGGATTGCAGCGGTCATTTGTTTTGCGGTGACACCAAAAGTCAGAGGAACAAGAGGAAATAAGGCGAAAGCAGGATTGATCTGTGGGATTATAGGCATCATTGGTTCTGTGATCTTGATCACAGTTTTTGTTGTGAATATTTTGCTTAGTTCGGATTTTCAGAATGAAATGAAAGAGTTTAATACACATTATGATACATATATCGATGAAAATGATGACTCTATATAAGATCATAAGAAGTATGCCATGCTTCTTTAAGGAAGTAACACATTTCTATTGTCCGGCATGCGGCGGGACAAGAAGTGTGATCGCACTGCTGCATTTGGATATTGAGAGAGCATTTTTATGTAATCCAACCGTTGTATATACCGGGGTTATGTTTCTATGGTGTATTGCAGGATGGATGGTAAAGAAACTGACAGCCAGAGAGATGAAGAGCATGAAGCCGAGATTGTGGATGTTGATTTTGGGAGTGTGTATTTTTTTTGGATATGCGGTGATCAGAAATATACTGGTGTACCAGTTTGGATATGATTATTTGGGGGACCTCATTCATTACACAAAATTTAATTAAATATTTGTCACAGATCAAAAGTGCCATCTTTTTTGTAACAGAAAAAGATGGCACTTTTTAATGCTGCCAAAGTAAAAGGTCTATTGCTTGTACTTGTATAAGAACACATCGTATAATAAACATAAAGAAAGAGGTGCCATATGAAAGAATGGAAAGAATATTTATTTAAAGTCAATGGATTTGAAATGACAGCGGTCTATAACGAAGACACGATCCAGAAAGTTTTTCTTCCTTTATTAAAACAATTACAGCAGTTACAAAAGGAAAAAAAGGAACGGATCATTGTATTTATGGCAGCACCGCCGGCTGTTGGAAAGACAACATTATGTGAGTTTTTGGAATATTTATCAAAACAAGATCAAGAGTTTACAGACATTCAAGCATTAGGATTAGATGGATTTCATTATCACTCTGATTACATTAATTCTCATGATGCGATCGTGCTTGGAGAAAAAGTTCCAATGAAGCAGGTAAAAGGATGTCCGGAAACATATGACACAGAAAAATTAAGACAGAAACTTGAAAAGATAAAAATAGAAGATATTTTATGGCCGATTTATGATAGAAATCTTCACGACGTTGTGGAAGATCAGATTAAAGTTACCAAAGATATCATTTTGATCGAAGGGAACTGGTTACTATTAAAACAAGAACCATGGAAATCCATGCAGCAATACGCAGACTATAAAATCTTGATTCTGGCCGAGGAAGAGATGTTGAAAGAACGTCTGATCTCAAGAAAGGAAAAAGGAGGTCTCACAAGAGAAGAAGCTGTGGCATGGTATCAAAACAGTGACAGTAAAAATGTAAAAAGAGTTTTAAAAAATTCCTGCCGGAAACATTTGAATCTGCTGTTACAAGTGGAACAGGATAACGATTATTTGCAAGTAAAATAATGACCAAATTTTTGCAGGAAAACAGAAGATATTAGTAACAAGTGAAAGCTTGCAACCCACGTATAAATAGAGTATAATAAACTAGATGTGAAAAAGTTAACGAATTATATGGAGGACAAACTATGTTAGTATCAGCAAAAGAAATGTTAAACAAGGCAAAAGCCGGACATTACGCAGTTGGACAGTTCAACATCAACAACTTAGAGTGGACAAAATCCATTTTATTAGCAGCGGAAGAAACAAGATCTCCAGTGATCCTTGGTGTTTCTGAAGGAGCAGGAAAATATATGACAGGATATAAAACTGTTGTAGGAATGGTTAACGGAATGTTAGAAGAATTAAACATTTCTGTACCAGTAGCTCTTCACTTAGACCATGGTTCTTACGAAGGATGCTACAAATGTATCGAAGCTGGATTCTCTTCTATCATGTTTGATGGATCTCACTATCCAATCGAAGAAAATGTTGAAAAAACAAAAGAACTTGTAAAAGTTGCAACAGGAAAAGGAATGTCTATCGAAGCTGAAGTTGGATCTATCGGTGGAGAAGAAGACGGAGTTATCGGTAAAGGTGAATGTGCAGATCCAGAAGAATGTAAAGCAGTTGCAGATCTTGGAGTAACAATGCTTGCAGCAGGAATCGGAAACATCCACGGAAAATACCCAGAAAACTGGGAAGGATTAAGCTTCGATACATTAGATGCGATCCAGCAGTTAACAGGAGATATGCCATTAGTATTACACGGTGGTACAGGAATTCCTGATGACATGATCAAAAAAGCAATCTCTCTTGGAGTAGCTAAGATCAATGTTAATACAGAATGCCAGCTTGCATTTGCTGAAGCTACACGTAAATATATCGAAGCAGGAAAAGACCTTGAAGGAAAAGGTTTCGACCCTCGTAAATTATTAGCACCAGGTGCTGAAGCTATCAAAGATATGGTAATCACAAAGATCAAATTATTCGGATCTGAAGGAAAAGCTGACGAATAAGATTTATCATTTCTTAATGAAATTGAATATTGATAATGTAAGAACTCCACAGCGTATACTGTGGAGTTCTTTATTAATCTTCAGTTTTATCAGGTGAGATGTAGATTTTGTAGATTTCTTCAGTTGTTAGATTAATATTCTGCGAAATGCATTCGTAAAGTGATTGAATGTTGTCAGGTTCTTCTTCCAGTTCGTCAGCAATTTGAATGAAAGATTTTGATTTCTGGATTTTCTTTTTTATTAGTTGAATTAATCGGAAGGTTTCTCCTTCAGCACGCCCCTCAGCACGTCCTTCGGCTAGCCCTTCTGCACGTGCTTTTCGCTTCTCAAGAATCTTTTCTTCCCATTCCTGCATATATTTCACTCCAATCTCTTCGCTGGATTTCACAATATTGACGTGATTCTTAATTTCCTGAAGGCGTGAAGTAGAGCAAGATATTTCTTCAGTAGTATGTTCCATATAGTAAAGAAGCTCCTTTAATTCAGGACTAATATCTTCTGAATTTTTACCATGCGTATTTAGAAAAATTCGCGTAGCACCATCTTCTAATGGCTGACCAGTTTCAGCACAAGTCATTTGAAAAGTATATTGATATAATCCTCTTCCAAACAGATCGAAAGGTGCAATGATAATAGAATAACAGTCTTTCATATTCGAAAAATCTACTTCTCCAGGATCTAATAATTTGGAGTCAATCAGAGCCTGATAAAAACGACTTCTATGAGGAAGATTTTTCGTATTTTCTTTTTGAGCTTCTACATTATAAACAGCATCGGTTTCATCCTCTGCCCATACGTCAAGTCGCACCTGTCGTTTTAGAGGCGAAGTCCGACTTTCGTGTTCAGATTGTGGACGGCCTTTGATGGAGATATCTTCTCCAAGAATAATAGATAATATATTCTCAAATGTCTTAGGATCCTCCATAACTTCAGCAAATAAAAAGCGGTCAAGTAAAGTTAAATCTTGCAGCGATTTTTTATTTTTACTCATAAGTTTCTCCTTTCATTGTATAAAAAAATACAGATAGTGGCAAGCACTGTTAGATAAGAAAATAAATTAAAAGATAGACAATTAATTACGTACCAGATATACTAAAAATATCTTTTGAATAAAGATATGAAAAAGAGGGAGAGGAGGGAAAATATGCAAGCAATCAAAAAACAATGGTTCACATTACTCCTAATGATCATTCAGGCAGTTATGATCATCTTTATACAGCCAGAGATAGGATCTGTAAGTTTATGTAACCTTATGTTTATTGCAATTTTTGCAGAAGACGAGAGAAATGTATTCTTAAAACTTGCTTGGGAAGATAAGTTTTACTTTTATGTGCAATGCATTGTCATGTATTTGATGACGCTGATCTTTGGACTTATCCTTGCACTGGATCATGGTTCAGGATCTATTACAGTAACAACGAAGGCATTTAATGCATTGCAGATGATCAATATTATCCTAAGGTTTATTATGACATATGGACTGATCGCACAAGAAGAAGACCGAAGAAAATTATATTTTCACAGTGTGCTAATGTTGGTATTCTTTATTCTTACAGCAATTGCATATAGCTAGATTTTACATAAGATCATAAGGAGAGTGGAATGAAACAAAATAAAAAAACAGTCATGATCATTGGATGTATCATAACAATCTGTACATTCATAGCAGCAGTTTTGATCGGCTGGAATCATATGGTCAAGATCACAAAAGGACCAAAGAATGAAAAAGAGATCGGATATTATCAATGGAATCATGATCAAATGGATTCATTTTTAGATATTACAACATTTACATATCACGGAGACCGTTATGAGACAGCTGATGGCGGTGGAGATGGAGCCATGAGTTTTGGTTATCTGGAAGCTTCTATGAAAGGCAGAAAACCAGCATTTTGGCTGAAAGAAACGATGAATCAGACAGACAAAAAGATTGTCAAAACCATTTCTTGGTGGAAAGCTGCAGCAGAACCTGTCTATGCACTTTCATCAAACAGTGGCTGTGATATGGTCTTTCTTGATCCAAGTGATAAAACCATGATGCAGACGGTATTTTGGAAAGTAAAAGACAGACAGAAGCTGGAAGCGTATTATACAAATTTTGATAATTACAATTTTAAACTTACAGAGTCCAAAACAAATGAACGAAAGACGATTTCATCAAAAGAAGCGAAACAGTATGCCAAATTGCAGCAGATTCGAAAAGATGCTCAAAATGTTAAAAAACAATATACCATTTATGGAGAAAGCAAAGATCATATCGCATATGTCGAATTTGATATCATGACAGTTGGTGGGAAACAATATCTAGGAAAAGACGAAGAGTGGTAGGAAAACTCAAGAAAAATTCTCAGAATGTCAAGGAAACCTTGACATTCTTTTTTAATTCGACTATAGTAGTCCTAGATAGGAACACGAGGTGAAAGTGATGGATAATGTAGAGCGTCTGATGGAATTCGGACTTACAAGACACGAAGCCAGTCTTTACATTTTACTGACACTGGAAGGAAGCCTTAACGGATACGAGGCAGCCAAACAAAGCGGGATCTCAAGATCGAACGCTTACAATGCACTGGCAGGCTTGGTAGACAAAGGCGCAGCCTATATACAAGAGGAAGATACAGTTCGTTACACACCGGTAGCGATCGAAGAATTCTGCAGTAATAAGATCCGGCATCTGGAACAGAAGAAGACAGAGCTGATCGCGGAACTTCCGGACAAACGCAAGAACGAAGGCGGGTATCTGACGATCAAAGGCGAAGAACATATTTGCGATAAGATCATTGATATGCTGCTTTGTGCAGAAGAGCGTGCGTATATCTCTGTATACAATGAACGACTGGAGATGTTTCGGGAACACTTAGAGAAGATGGTAAGTGAAGGAAAGAAAGTCGTGATCATAACGAATGAACCATTTGATTTACAAGGAGCAACTGTTTATCTGACAGAATGTAAGAAAGAACAGATTCGATTGATCACGGATTCCAAGGACGTTTTAACAGGCGCGATCACAAATTGTTACGAAGCAACCAGCCTGTATTCCAGTAACAATAATCTGGTGGAAGTATTTAAAGATGCACTGGCCAATGAAATACAACTATTAAAAATGAAATAAATATACAAAAAGTATAGAAGAAAGGAATCAAACACCATGGCAAAAGTACCATTTGTAACAAAAGAACAGTTAGATGAAATCGTAAAAAAATATCCAACACCATTTCATTTATATGATGAAAAAGGAATCCGTGAAACAGCAAGAGGATTATACAAAGCATTTTCATGGAATAAAGGATTTAAAGAATATTTTGCTGTAAAAGCGACACCAAATCCAACAATCTTAAAGATTTTAAAAGAAGAAGGATGCGGAACAGACTGCTCATCTTTAACAGAACTTATGATGTCAGATCGTTGTGGATTCGATGGAAGCGAGATCATGTTCTCTTCTAACGATACACCAGCAGAAGAATTTATTCTGGCAAAACAGTTAGGTGCAACGATCAACTTAGATGACATTACACATATCGAATTCTTAAAAGAATGTGCCGGAATCCCAGAAAAGATTTCCTGCCGTTACAATCCAGGTGGAGTTTTCGCATTAGGAACAGATATCATGGATAACCCAGGAGATGCAAAATACGGAATGACAACAGAACAGATCTTTGAAGCTTTCAAACAGTTAAAAGAGCTCGGTGTCAAAGAATTCGGAATCCATTCTTTCCTTGCAAGTAACACAGTTACAAATGAATACTATCCAACACTTGCAAAACAGTTATTTGAATTAGCAGTTAAATTAAAAGAAGAAGTTGGAGTTCATATTGGATTTATCAACTTATCTGGTGGAGTTGGAATCCCTTACCTTCCAGATCAGGAAGGTAATGACATCGCTGTCATTGGTGAAGGTGTACACAAAGTATATGACGAAGTATTAGTACCAGCCGGAATGGGAGATGTGAAGATCTTTACCGAACTTGGACGTTACATGCTTGCACCAAACGGACATTTAGTAACAAAAGCAATCCATGAAAAACATACACATAAAGAATACATTGGTGTTGATGCATGTGCAGTCAACTTAATGAGACCTGCAATGTATGGGGCGTACCATCACATCACAGTTATGGGTAAAGAAAACGAACCAGCAGATCATGTATATGATATCACAGGATCTCTTTGTGAAAATAACGATAAATTTGCGATCGACCGTAAATTACCAAAGATCGACATGGGAGATCTGTTAGTGATTCATGATACAGGAGCACACGGATTTGCAATGGGATATAACTATAATGGTAAATTAAAATCTGCAGAAATCTTATTAAAAGAGGATGGAACAACAGAAATGATCCGTCGTGCAGAAACACCAGAAGATTATTTTGCAACGATCAAAGGATTTAATTTCTAAGAAAAATTAACAGATTAATATGAGATGTTCCAAAGCAGGGCAAGTATAGGAAATTCTATACTTGCCTTTTTCATATATTACGAGTAAATTATATACAAGAAACAAAATGATACACGGCAAAACAGCATTTCAAAAGACGAAAGGCATTTATAGACAGGAGAAATCACATGAATTTATTTGACATCGTAGGACCAGTGATGGTCGGACCGTCGAGCTCTCATACAGCAGGTGCTGTAAGGATCGGACAGGTATCAAGGCACCTGCTCGGAGAATCGGTAAAAGAAGCTAAAATACTATTACATGGATCATTTCTTGCAACAGGAAAAGGACATGGTACAGACAAAGCATTAGTGGCAGGGCAGCCGATGACATTCGGATTCCAGACAGTTTTGACATTGCAAAAGAATCAGGAGTGAAATTTGAGATTGGAAAGATTCAATTAAAAAATGCACATCCAAACAGTGTAAAATTATTACTTGTCGGAGAATCAGGAAGGAATCTTGAGATTGTAGCCTGTTCCTTAGGCGGTGGACGAATTAAGATCTGCACGATTGATGGACTGGAAGCAAACTTTAGCGGGGAGTATACAACATTAGTCGTACACAATGACGACCAGCCAGGACATGTAGCAGAAGTAACATCAATGCTTGCTCATAAATCGGTTAATATCGCAACGATGCAATTATACCGTGATCACAGAGGTGGAAGTGCAGTCATGGTCATTGAATGTGACAAAGAAATACCAGAAGAAGGTCTGAACTTTTTGGAACGTCTGGAAGGAATCCAGAAAGTTACATATCTTGCTAAGATGAAGGAGGACTAGAGTATGGGATTTGCATCCGTAGAAGAGATAGAAACAAGAGCAAAAGAACAGGAATGTCAATTATGGGAAACAATTTTACATGATGATATGACAGAACGACAGGTAGACCGCCTAGAGTCTATCGGGAAAATGAGCAGTATGTATCTTGCAATGAAAGAAGCCAATGAAAGTTACGATAAAGACTTAAAGTCACAAAGCGGTCTTTCTGGCGGCGACGGTGAAAAGATGATGGAAGAGGTTAGAAAAATGCAGAATCTGACCGGTGAATTTGTCGGGACCGTCATGGCAAATGCTTTAAAAATGGGCGAATCAAATGCCTGTATGAAACGTATCGTAGCAGCACCGACAGCCGGAGCATGTGGGGTGCTTCCAGCAGTATTGATCACATATGAACAATTTCATAAAGTACCAGAAGCAAAGATGCTAGAAGGAATGTATATTGCGGCAGGAGTCGGACAAGTTATTGCAGAACGTGCCTGTATCGCAGGGGCACAAGGAGGATGTCAGGCAGAAATCGGTTCTGCCTCCTGTATGGCAGCAACAGCTATTACGTACATTCGTGGCGGCAGCACAAAGCAGATCTTTGATGCAGGAGCATTTGCCTTGAAATCATTATTGGGATTGGTATGTGATCCATTAGGTGGTTTGGTAGAAGTACCATGTATCAAGAGAAATGTCATTGGATCTGTCAATGCGATCACAGCCTCAGATATGGCAATGGCAGGCATTGAAAGCAAGGTTCCATTGGATGAAGTGATCGATGCAATGGCAGAAGTCGGAGACCTCTTGCCATGTTCTTTAAAGGAAACCAGTCAGGCAGGTCTTGCCCAGACAGAAACAGGCAAAAAATACATGCCGGAATCATAAAATATTTGTAAGTAAAGGAAGGAAAACAATGATAGAAGTATGTTGTGGAAGCTTCGAAGATGCCATGATGGCAAGCGAATGCGGAATTAAAAGAGTAGAATTAAACAGTGCATTAAGTTTAGGTGGATTAACACCATCTTTAGGAAGCTTGATCATGATCAAACAATACAGCGATATTGAGATCGTATCTATGGTAAGAGCCAGAGCAGGGGGATTCTGCTATACAAATTACCAGTATGAACAGATGCTTGAGAATCTTAAGCTACTATTAGCATATGGGACAGATGGAGTATCTTTCGGTTTCTTAAATGAAGACCGAACAATCGATAAGAACCGTTGTCAAGAATTCTTGGAAAATGTAAAAAATGAAGGACGCAAAGCAACATTCCATAGAGCATTTGACTGCACAAGAGATCCATATGAGGCAATCGAAACACTGATCGATCTAGGATTTGATCGATTACTGACAAGTGGACAGGAAGCAACCGCAGAAGAAGGAATTCATCTGTTAGCAGATCTTCAGAAAAAATATGGGAACCAGATCGAGATCATCGCAGGATGTGGAGTCAACGAAAACAACGCCCAGAAGATCATAGACAAAACAGGAATCAAACAATTACACAGCACATGCAGAGGCTGGGGAGTCGATGCGACTGGAATGGGAGAGAGAGTATCATTCCAGGTATCCGATGAAGATGGAGATCGGTACCGAAGTGTTTCTGTAGATAGAATTAAGAAATTTGTTCAGATTTGTGGATAAATTTTAATTTGCATAACGGAAATGTATCGAGTATTCATAAAAACATAAAAAAAGATAGAGGTACGAAAAACGAATTCCATTGACGGATTTTTTGCAAAACGCTGATCCGCCAACACTCCTGCACAACTCACTGCGTTCAAACAGTGCCCGTGTTGGCTGCGATTTTGCAAAAAATCCTATGGAATTCTATCATTTCGTACCTCTATCTTTTTTTATGTTTTTATGAATACCTGAAGACATTCTCGTATAAAATTAAGAATTTTCAAACGGAAGGGTGTGTATGTTAGACGTTATTGGTTTTCAATTTATGTAGTTGCAGACAGATGTTTATTATACTCCGAAACATCTCAATAAATCGGTGTTGTAGAAGGTCTTTTACCTTCTGTTAATAAATACAAAAATTATTAACCAGTATCGTATAACATACACACTGTGTAGTGATTTGAATAGTGTTCCGTTGTGTGAGTCACTCATACATGCAACACCATTACAAATCACAATCTTGTGAAGTGTGTAGACTTTTGTTATAATAACGTTAGACAATGCTAACCAAGTGTTAGCGTAGACTAACTTATAAAAATGAGAGGAATTATATATGTATTTAGAAATAAAAGATATGAAAAAAAGCTTCGGATCAGGCGAAAGCTATAATCAAGTACTAAAAGGAATCACAACCAACATCGAACAAGGGCAGATGTGTGTCATTCAAGGAAGCAGTGGTTCAGGAAAATCTACAATGCTAAACTGTATCGGCGGATTAGATACCATGGATTCTGGTTCAGTCAAAGTCGATGGCAATGAAATATCAGGATTAAATGCAGATGAGCTCTCCGAATACCGCAGAGCTAATCTAGGGTTTATCTTCCAGTTTTATAATCTGGTACCAAATCTTACAGTCAAAGAAAATATAGAGATCTGTCAATTTTTAACGGAAGATCCATTGGATATGGAAGAACTGCTAGATACGCTCGGACTAACAGAACATCAAGATAAATTTCCTGCACAATTATCCGGTGGACAGCAGCAGCGATGTGCAATTGCAAGGGCGTTGATCAAGAATCCAAAGCTGCTTCTTTGCGACGAACCGACAGGAGCTCTTGATTCGAAAACATCCAAAGATATCTTGATCTTATTAGAGAAGATCAATCAGCAATATGGCACAACCATGCTGATCGTAACGCATAATAATGCAATCCGCAATATGGTACATAAGGTTATTATCATCAAAGATGGTCAGATCAGTGAAGATTACGAAAATGAAACAAGATTACCAGCAAAATCACTGGAGGATCTTTAGATGGAAAAAGTATTGAGAAAAAGAGCATGGAGAGATTTAAAAGAAAATAAATTCCGCTATTTTGCACTTACTTTTTTGATTATTATCAGTATGTATTTGGTCATCAGTCTGGTAGGTGCAGCGGATACGATTGTTGATGGAACTACAAAGCAGGCAAAGAAACATAAGCTGGAAGATGGACAGTTTCAGGTATTTGTGCCACTAACGACAAAACAAAAAGAAAACTTTACAAAGAAAGGGCTTACAGTAGAAGAGACATTTTATCTTGATTTTAGACAAAAAGATGGAAGTAAGTTAAGAATCTTTAAGAATCGTAAAAAAGTCAATAAAATTAATCTGGATGAAGGCCGATTAGCAAAAAACAAAAGTGAAGTTGTTGTAGAAAAACGATATGCACAAGAACACAACTTAAAAACAGGATCAAAGATCACGATTGACGGCAACTTCTATAAAATAACAGGAATCGGATCAGTTCCAGACTACGATGCATGTTATGAAAAGTTATCAGACAGTACTGTAGACAGCAAACAGTTTGGACTTGCATTTGTGACAGAAGATGCTTATGAAAATCTAAAAGACAATGAAAATAGTATTCAGTCTGAGGAATATATCTATGCATACCGATTAAATGGTGCAATGACTCAGAAACAGTTGAAAAATAAATTAAAGAAGATCACATTTAACCCGGATGATGTCGATGATCCATATTTTAAAGATTACTGGGAAGAAACTGCAGGAAAGAAAGATGACATTAAAGACGGAATCAAAAAACTTACAGATGCAAGTACCCAGATGTCAGACGGATTAAACAAACTAAGTGAAAACAACGAAACATTGCAAAAAGGTGCCAATCAGATTTTTCAGGAATACTTAAAAACAGCAGAAGGCCAGTTGACATCCTTTGGTGTAACATCATTGACAGAAAATAATTATGCGAATATTCTAAAAAGTTTGATCGCAAAGTCAAGTGATGGGTTGACAAGATTATCCTTAGAATCAGCAAAAGAACAGTTGGATGCCTTAAAAACATATAGAGATGGAATCAAGGCTTATACAAATGGTGTTAAAAAAGCATCAGATGGAAGTAGTAAGTTAAAAGAAGGAACTGATCAATTGGAAGAAGGAACAGAAGAACTGATGAAAGCATTTGATATGGAAACATCGAATCTGACTCAGTTTTTAAAGGCAGATGACAACATAAGAATTGGAGCAGCGGCAGGTGATCAGGTCATTAGTAAACTTGCTGGAATGGTAGCAGGTGTCATCATTATGATCTTATTTACCTATGTAATATCTGTTTTTGTCATTCATGAAATTGAGAAAGAAAATAGTATTATTGGAACATTGTATGCGCTTGGAGTGACAAAGAAGCAGCTTCTAAAATATTATTTGACAGTTCCGGTGATCGTAACATTTCTGGCAGGATTAGCAGGAATGATCATTGGATATAGTCCGATAGGAATTCCAACACAGATGCAGGATTGTTATGATTATTTTTCTATACCAGAGTTGACTCCAGAACTTCTGATCTATCTATTGGTTTATGGAATCATTATGCCACCATTCGTTGCAGTGATCGTAAACTATTTTGTTATAAGAAAGAAACTGTCAAGGCCAGCACTTTCTATGATAAGAAATGAGCAAAAGAAGAATCATATTTCAAAAGTCAGATTAGGCGATATGCCATTTCTTACAAAATTCAGGATCAGGCAGTCACTGCGTGAGGCAAGAGCCGGATTTACAGTAGTGTTTGGAATGTTTATGGCACTGTTGGTTATGATGATCGGTCTGGACTGTTATGTGATGTGTGATCATATCAGCAAAGAAAATAAGAAAGACACAAAATTTGAATATATGTATACATATAAATATCCGGATAAAAAAGTACCAAAAGGTGGAGATGCATGTTTCGTAAAAGGGTTGCATAAAGAAATATGGGGATATGATCTTGAAATTTCCCTGATTGGTATAGAAAATGATAATCCATATTTCAGCCAGGATAAAGATCTTCCGAAAGCAAAGAACAAAGTTGTTATTTCATCTGCAATGGCACAGAAATATGATCTAAAAAAAGGTGACTCGATCATACTGTCTGATGAGGAAGATGAAATGGATTACGCATTTCAGGTAGCAGATATCACACAATATTCTTCTGGGTTATATGCATTTATGGATATCGACAGCATGAGAGATCTCTTTCAGACATCATCAGATTATTACAATATGGTTGTATCAAAGAAGAAACTGTCGATTGACTCTGGAAAACTATATGCAACGACAAGTAAAAAAGCAATTGAGGAGAGTTCAGATGTATTTATCAATATGATGATTCCGATGATGGGAATGATCGTTGGACTTTCTGTTATCATCTTTGCAATTGTCATGTATTTAATGATCAAGGTAATGATTGATCGTTCTGCACAAAATATTGCGTTGATGAAAGTATTTGGGTATCGGAAGAAAGAGATTAAAAAGCTTTATCTAGATGGGAATTTCTATATGATCGCAATTGGAGCACTGATCAGTGTTCCGTTATCCAAGAAATTAATGGATGCAATGTATCCAGTTATGGTTTCCAATATAGCTTGTGGTATGAATTTAAGTTTCACATGGCAGATGTATGCATTGATTTATGCAGGAATTATCATTACATACCTGGTAATTAACAAGTTATTAGTGCGAAAGATTTACAAAGTCGGACTTTCTGATGCGTTAAAGAATCGTGAGTAAGATTAAAAGAAACAATCAGTCTTTGCCATATAAAATAAACTATTGTATAATGATACAAAAAGATCAAAGAAGGAAGAAACGATGACATTACAACAGCTAAGATATGTCGTAACGATTGCGGAGATCGGAACGATCAGCAAGGCAGCAGAAGAACTCTTTGTATCACAGCCAAGTCTTACCAAAGCTCTAAAAGAACTGGAAAAAGAGATGCAGATCACGATCTTCGACCGCACGAACAAGGGAATTCATGTATCTAGAGAAGGAGAGATCTTCCTTGGATATGCAAGACAGGTATTGGAGCAGGCGGCATTGATCGAAGAGAAATATAAACATAAAAGTGGTGGGAAACAGGAATTTTGCATTTCAACACAGCATTATTCTTTTGCAGTCAATGCATTTGTAGACTTGATTAAAGAATATGGAAGCGAGAATTACGATTTCAGTCTGAGAGAAACTCAGACTTATGAGATCATCGATGATGTAGCCAGAATGAAAAGTGAGATCGGAATTTTATATCTCAATGAATTCAATGCATCGGTCCTTGAGAAGATCATGAAAGCAAATGATCTCAAATTCACAGAACTATTTGTTGCAAGACCACATATTTTTATCTGTGACAAGAACCCACTGGCACAGAAAGATCAGGTCACAATGGAAGATCTCAAAGATTTGAGCAGGGGGAACATAATTCATTCTATTATTCTGAAGAGATGTTCAGTACGGAAGTGCGTTCAAAGAACATTCGAGTGAGAGACAGGGCAACTCTGTTTAACTTGCTGATCGGATTAAATGGATATACGATCAGCAGCGGTGTGATCGATAAGGAATTAAATGGAGAGAATATTATCGCAGTTCCGCTTGCAGAAGAAGGCGAGATGCATATTGGGTATGTGACGCATAAGAAGACGAAACCTAGCAGATTAGGGGCGATTTACTTGGAAGCGTTGAAGAGGCATGCACAATAATTTTATATATGTTTAAAGAAAGGTCATAACTGTATCATGGTAGAGATACAGGTTGTGACCTTTTGTGATTTTATGGTATAATTTTCACATAAAAACGAAAATGAATGACAGTATGATTTCTGATTCTATCTGGAAGATGTCAGATTATCTAAGTCGCTATTATGGGAAGAAAGCAATCATCAT
>ERZ780228.1251-NODE-1251-length-17144-cov-6.889110_pt1 | contig 17144 bp, 19 predicted proteins | sample MGYA00511015_ERZ780228 | MGnify/ENA primary metagenome ERZ780228 (study PRJEB29588, sample SAMEA2161897) | human gut metagenome | biome: human gut; feature: human-associated habitat; material: faeces | place: Denmark | collected 2008/2010 ...
TAAAGAATGCTGGTCATAATTCCAATACGGATCAGCCGGATGAAGTCAACAGACTGATAGAAAAATTTATCGGCGAGGTAGATGGAAAAAATTTAGCAAAAAGTAAAAAGACAATACTCTACGAAGCATAGAATCCGCACATATTCACCATTTTCTACGTTCCGTGGGTGTAAAACATCTATTTTATATACTACTCTGTGGTCAGAAAGGAGGAAAAGTTAGAATAATATATATGGTTTGTGTGTGACAATCATCAAAGAAGACGAAGAGCCGATGCACTTGTAAACTGTTTTACAAGATCATCGGCTCTTAATTAACATATTGGCGGGATGTATCCGAGTTGAATCGCTTTTGTCACGGCTTCAACCGCTGATGTAACATCAAGTTTTTCAAATATATGCTGCAAATGATTTGATAAGGTACGTTCACTAATATAAAGTGTGCTTGCTATGTCTTTTCGCTTTTGTCCCTCTGCTATAAGCTGTATAATTTGTTTTTCACTATCGGTCAATCCTTCTATGAATGGAATTTCCCTGTCAAAATAAAGTATCCCCTGCATTATTTTAGAAAGAATAGATATGAGCTTTTCAGGTTCAATATTTTTATTAACAAATCCTTTTGCTCCTATTTTTCTTCCTTCACTTCGATATACGGGCAAATCATAACCAGACAGAATTACAACCCTTTGTTCTGGATAACAACTTAGTATTTGTTTTGCTAATTCCAGACCATCCTCGGAAGATATATTCTTCAAGTTTATATCCATAAGGATGATGTCTGGTTTCTTAGATACAATATAATTGTCTAATTGAGAAACATCATTGATACTATCAAAGGTTTCAATTTCTGAATAATCTGACAATGCAATCTCCAAACTTTTAGAAAATAAAGCATGGTCATCTACTAACAAAATATTGATAAGAAACATCTCCTTTCATCGGCAATATCGTTTGTACGCAAATCCCATGTGGATGGTTATTAGATATAGTTACTGAGCCATCCATGTCATTCACTCGTTCCGTAATCATTGCAAGTCCTCGATGTTTTAACCTGTCAGCAGATGAGAGAACATCTGCATCAACAGTTCCATTGTCACTCACACTCAGTATTATAATCCCATTATCCTGCGTAAGGGTTATCCATGCTTTTTCCCCTGTCGAATGTTTGTAAACATTCGTGACAAGTTCCTTCAGCAGGCGGTACACAAAGATATTGTATGGCTCAACCAGAAATAAGGAGTCTGAACAATCAAAGGAGACACAGATATTACGATTCGGAAAAGATTGCGAAATACCATCAAGCAAGTTTTGGTAGTTTTCCTTTATAGTAAGTTTTGGAAGCAACGTAGGATGGTAATCCTGCATTTGCTCACGAATATAAGTATTCATATTATCGAGAGTTTCCGTGATAATTTTCTGTACTTCAGGACGGTCTGCTTTTTTCATCATATTTTTTACAGAAAGCAGGTCTTGAAGAATATCATCGTGGAGAAAGTTTGCAAATTCAAGATTTAATTGTTCTTCCCGTTGTAATTGTTGTAGTGCGACATGGTATTTGCTTTCCTTGATTATCTTATTATGTCCTTTCTTGAAATTGAAATCCAAAGCAATATTGCAAACATATAAAAACGCAAACAGGGCATCCAGCATAATAAAAAGCAAAGAATATCCACCATTTAAGATTATTGCTATCAAGCTAAAAATAATTACTCCAGAAAATATAAGTAATGTTAATTGGCGATTACTGAATACGGCAGATAATGGAAGGCTGTTTTGTTCTTTCAGTATGATACCGTGGATGCTTACCCAAAACAATAGTATAGGAATATATACACCAAAATTTGAAAGATGTTCAGGAACTCTCATTGTTGAAAAATAATAAGTAAGGAATAAAACTATAACTGCTATAAGGGAGAAAATGATATGCCTCCATTCTGACTTAAAAACAAAAGCAACTCTTTTTCTATGATATATCACTGTAAAAATAAAACACAGCCAGCTTGCCATAAATTGTATGAAATAGAGAAGGAAAAATATTTTACTTGATACCAATACGCCAATAAGAGCAAAAATACAAGTTCCCGTCAGGCAGAGATTAATTAATTTCTGATATTTGTATCCGCTGTTTTGGAACAAAAACATTAGTATGAATTTAATGGAAACACACCATATTACCGGGCTTAAAGCGAAAAAAATAGTGTTTGTGATGGAGTTGCCCGAAGCAGCTAAGAGTATATACCAACTTTCTAATGCTAATAAACCACAAAATAGGGAAATAGTTTTATTTTCCCTAATGTTGCAGGAACTTACATAAGTAACATCTATTAGCAGCAAAGACGATAAAAATAAGGGAATGACACCTCTGGTGTTTAAATGAAAATCTGCATGAGAGGTCAGCCCCATATATGCAATGAGTAAAATAGAATTTATAAAAAGCAGTAGCTTTAAAATTGTTTGCTTCATGTTTTGCCTCCTTCCTATTTTCTCATTAAATTATATTATCTCTCTGTGAACAAATAAAGTGTACGAAATCGCCGAGCTATAAAACTCGATGATTTCATATAGCTTTTTATTTCTTTAGAACTGTTTTACAGCAAGTATGGACAGTCATACAGTAATATATCATATAAATTATAAATGTAAGCAGAATAGCGATAAACGTAGGAATATACAGAATAAGGCTTTCTTTCAGAATGTTCTGCATAAGGGCTGTCCTGTATACTAATGTTGCAAAGACACAGTCTACCAACCCGAATAAAAACGGAATACTAAAAAAAGATATCGTCTGCTTCTTTATTATTTTTTTCACCGTTCTGTCTGTGTATCCCATTTTTCTTAAGATTTCATAATCAGCCTTCGAATCGCTTATGGCAGAAAGATTATTAAAATATAATATGCTTCCAGTTGCGATAAAAAACAAGATTACAAGAAATCCAAGCAGTAAGAAGGTTGAACTGCTTAGGGAAAATATCTCATGTATCCTATGCGAGTTTCCCTGTAAATAAGGACTATCATTTAAATATTCGGATAAATCAAGAAACAGAGCTTCATTATCTTTGATTGACTGCCCATTTATACTTAGGACTTCCGTTTCGGGGCTAATTTCTTCTGCTATTGCATCATATAAGTCGTCACTTACAATCAAAGTACCAATGCTATTTGCAAATGAAATGGGATTATCTAAAGTAGTTGCGATGACTGTTACAGAAATTTCTTCATTACCTATAAGCAAAGGATAAACATTACCTGTTTCATCATTGTCTGAAGCTGGCTGGTATTTTACTAAAATACACTCACTATCGTGTAGCTCGCCAATTTGTTCCAAAGCCCCTTTTTTCCCTTGTGCTTCTAAGAGAGCCATATAGTTTGAATAAGAGATACATTCAAACCCTGCATTTCGCAGAATTTTTTCGTTATCTGAATCACCTTTAGAGCTTCCTGCACTATATTCCAAAGGAACTTGTTCGGAAGTAGATGTAACTTTATAAATATTCGTTTGCAGGAATGAAACATCATTTTTGGACGAATGCTCATTTACAATTTGTTTGATTGCATCTATTTCGCTTTCATTTTCAATTCTACATTCAATTTCTGACGGTGCCATACGTGACACAGCAGCTATTGGATAGTATAAAGATAAAGCCATAACGCTGGAGACGGTAAGCGTTGCTGCGGATAACAGTGTAAGCATGATTAAAGTCTTAGAGTTTGAACGCATACGGTATATGAAATTTGGGGAAGTAATTATTTTTGTTTCTGTATAAAACTTCCGTTTGTTGTTTTTGCTTATGTGTACTACAAAAGGAAGAAAGGATGAAATAAAAAGTATTGTTCCCACAACTACGAGTACAAGTGTCAGCATGGCAATGGGGGTATAACCAATCGAAAACCAAACAGATTTATCTCCTCTGAGGATATCCAATGCAAGAACATACCCCAAAATAATGCAGCAAAAGCCAACGATGGCAGGAACAGCATGAAATTTCATTTTTCGTTCAGCACTTTTTTCAAATCTAACTAATCCCATAAGCGATGTCTTGAAAAGAAACCTGCTGTTAGACAGCATCAATACAATCACGATAGCAAAAATAAAGCAAGCTGTTTTTGAAATGGCATTGACATTGAAAAAGGGTATTTTTGAATTATTGATAGATAAATCCAGTAACTTGGTTATGCCAAAAACAATGCCTTTATGAAAAAAACTACCGAGAAGTATTCCTACTATAAACGCTCCAAAACAAACCAGTAAATTCTCTGTTGTCAGCAATGACAACACTGTGGTTTTTCTATATCCTAATAATGCGTAAACACCAAGTTCTTTTGTTCGACGACGTAAAAAGAAACGGTTGGAATATGACATATAAAAAACAACAAAAGCCATTAGGAATACAGAAATTACGTTACACATCATTTCAACCCGCCCGTTACCAGATATCTTTTCAAGCATAATTGTATTCATTGAGAATGAAGTAAATGCAAAAAAGACAGTAATTACAAATGATACAGAAAGCAGGTAAAGGGCGTAAAATGAAAAATTTTTTTTTAGATTTTTAAGTGCCATTGATAAATTATTCATAAATTTTGCCCCCTTATCTTTCCGTATCTAATTTGGCTACTTCCTGTGCAATGGTTTCATAGAATGTTCGTCTATCGGCATCCTGTTTAAGAAGTTCGCGTATAATGCTTCCGTCTTTGAAAATCAGAATACGGTTAGCAAAACTTGCAGCGTATGCATCATGTGTGACCATTAGTATAGTGGTATGCAATTCTTCATTTGCTTCTTTCAAAGTTTTTAATAACTCGGTAGCAGAGTTTGAGTCCAATGCTCCTGTCGGTTCATCAGCAAATAAAATACTTGGCTGTTTTACAATGGCTCTTGCCGCCGATGCTCGTTGTCTCTGCCCGCCAGACAGCTCGTTTGGATATTTGTCTAACTGAGAGGCAATGCCAAAGCGTTCTGCTAAACTTCGCACCATTTTTCGATTTTTTTATGCGGAAGCTTTTGTAAAGTGAGTGGGACAGAGATGTTTTCTCGGATGGTAAGGCTGTCAAGTAAAAAGTATTCCTGAAATATAAATCCAAGATTATCCCTGCGGAAATCCGCGGAACCTGTGTCGCTCAGTTGTTTTAAATTAACACCATTGATTACAATGCTGCCACTTGTAGGGGTATCAATAGTGGAAAGAACATTAAGCAATGTAGTCTTTCCAGAGCCAGAAGCACCCATAATAGCGATAAATTCACTTTCTGCTACATTGAAAGATACTTTATTTAGGCTTGGACGTTGCCCTTTAGCATAGATTTTTGTTACTTCATTTGCTTCTAATAATGTTGCCATATTTTAATCTCCTTTTCGTTTGATAGTTTCATTGTACTTTTTCTGCTTAAAAAGCGAATGAGTAAATCAGGCAATTTTTTTAATCGTATTGTCTGTTGGTGTGATAAAGGAGATAAAATCTATGATTTATGATGAATGGGTGTTTCACGATGTGGAACATATTTATTTGCAACTTATAAAAAAATAAGGTGTGCGATTTATAGTGGACAACTTTCAGCAGGCGAAAAAATCCCATCTGTTCGAGAAATGGCAAAGAAGCAAGAGGATACTGCAAAGGTACTTTGTTTTTCTTACTTCGGTAATATGTTTGCATTAGGATTTTCCAAAGATGAAGCAGAAAATATCCGATCAGAAGATGCCGGAGAAACCAAAGACCAAGAGTCAGGAAGCAAGTTTATAAAGTTTTATGGAAAGAGCAGGTAGCAATCTATCTGCTTTTTCCTGTTATGTGGTTATCGTAAGCCAAGAAGATTAAGTGACGAGCAGAGGAAACAGGAAAGGTTACGGATAGAGAAAAACAATTCAAGCGATAATAATCGGGAAATATAGAGCGAATATAGAGCTGATTTTGATAATTATTTCGGTTTCGTTCCATTTCAAAAGGGTTTCGTTCCATTTAAGAGAAAAAATATATTTTTTTGCCGATAAAATAAATGACAGATTATATATAAGACTTGTCAGGATTAGAGGTGTGAAATTTATGGAGGTAGCAATCGTCGATGACGAAAAAGTTATCAGGGAGCAGATAAAAAAATTGGCTGTAAAATATGAGCCAGACTGCAATGTTAAATACTATGAAACAGGAGAGGAGCTGTTGGCAGAGGGAAAAAAGTTTGATGTGTTATTCCTTGATATTCAGATGGAGGGCATGAATGGCATTGATACTGCCAGAGCCTTGAGGGAAAAACAGGAAGATATGGTGGTTATTTTTATTACCGGGGTAAAGGAATATGTGTTTGAAGCCTTTGATGTATCGGCGTTTCATTACCTGTTAAAGCCTGTAGAAGAAAAGAAGTTTTCGGAAGTTTTTGAACGGGCAAAAAAGGAAGTGGAAAAGAGAACCACGCAGGGACAAAAAAACATTTTTATCAAAACCAGAAATCGGAGCTTTACCATTAACCATGACAATATCCTGTATATTGAAAACCGAGGAAAAAAAGTGGAAATACATACCAGTAATGAAATAATAGACACCTATGCTTCCATGAACGATCTGGAAAAGCAGTTAGGTGGAAACTTCTATCGCTGTCACAGGGGGTATCTAGTAAATATGGCACATATCGCAGAATATGAAAATGACAGCATAAGCCTGAGTAATGGAGAGAACATATTCATGGCGAAGGAGCGTTATAACGAATTTGTGAAGGAGTATATGCGGTATCTGCGGAATGGAGGTACAGCCGGTGTATGATGTGATAAATGTATGTTTGGATGTAATCGTTGCTTTGGGGCAGGGGTATTGTCTGCAATACTTTTTGGGAAGTTTTCTGGAAGGCAGGGAGAAGGACAGACGCATAAACGGACTGCTGGTTATGGTTGTATATGGAGTGTTAAGATTGGGTATCAACTTTATCCTGCCAGCTGATAATGAGAGCATCAGAACGGTTGGAAAAATTACATTGATGTTTGTAATTATCGTCCTGCTGGCACTTCTGTTTTATAAAGGAGTTCAAGCAATAACTGCTTTCCTTGCAATAACTTTTATGGCAGTAAGTGAGATTACTTTTTTCCTGTCCTATATGCTGATGCAGATTGGTGGCAATCTGTTTGACCTCTGGGTATGGCTTCTAGAAAAAGGCTATATTGCTGTTGATACTTTTGAATGGATTGTGCAGATATCTGCCACTTTTCTACAAATAATTTTTTATGGCATATTTCTTGTATTATTGTATTTCGCTTTAAGGAAGATTATCAGGAGTTTTAGTGATAAGGATTATAGGATACAAAGAACAGAGTTGTATTTTCTATTAGTACCGGGAACGGTTGGGTTACTGGTTTGTTTGCTTCTTAGAACGATTATGATAACAATAGAAAATGATATGCCGAAGCTATTATGTGACAGATACCCGATTTTAAGCATTATTGTTCCGGCAATTCTGATTTTGTCCCTGTTGTCTATTCTCTATGTGGTAAAGACATTTCAAAATATGATTGTATTGAACCGAGAGAAGAACAGCCGGATTATTTTGGAAAAGCAGATAGGCAGTATGCAGGAACACATGGAAGAAATGGAACACATTTATTCCGGCATACGCAGTATGAAGCATGATATGAAAAATACACTTTCCGTTATCATGCAGCTTGCAACCGGAAATGAAGAAACAGAAAATGCAGAATTGCAGGCTTATCTGTCTGAGCTGAATCGGACAATGGAACGCTTGGAATTTCAATTTAGAACAGGGAATACCGTTGTTGATACCCTGCTTAATATGAAGTATCACGAAGCAGTAAGGACAATACCTGACATGCAGATGGATGCAGACAGGCTGCTGTTTCCGGATAACTTGCTCATTCAAAGCTATGACATAGGGATTATTTTGGGCAATGCACTGGACAATGCAATCGAAGCGTGCAGGAAGTTAAAGGGAAAAGAATCTGATGCAGAAACTTTTATCCGGCTATCTTCTTTCCGGAAAGGGAAGATGATTTTTATAGAAATAACAAACAGTTTTGACGGAAATGTAATACGAAAGCGGCAGTCTGAATTTCCGGCAACGGATAAGGCAGACAAGGAAGCGCATGGAATCGGTCTTGCCAATATCAAAAGTGTGGCGGAAAAGTATCATGGCGGCGTGGACTGGTCAGTAGATGGAAAGGTATTCATTTTGTCGGTGATGATGAAGGATGAAAGGAGAACAGAAAATGAGTATTAGTGGTGTAAATGGTATTGGCGCAACTGCCTACGCTTATATGAACAGCAGTATGAAAACAACAGGGGAAGGCAATTTTGCAAGTGAAGTACAAAAGGCAGAGGAAAGACAGAGCACAACATCAACTACCTCTGCATGGGCGGGGGATATGGTTATTTCGCAGCCACCAAATTATAGTGGCTTTACATATGATAGTTCTATTTCCAATAAGACCAAAGAGGAAATGACAATGGACGAATATAAGCAATGGGTTATGAATGAAATGTCTCAGATGCCTGTGAGCGGATGGTATCGTTCCACATGTGTTGGAGGTTCACTGATTATTACAGATGAAGCATTTGAAAAGATGAAAAGTGATCCAGAATGGGAAAATACTGTCATGAATATGGTAAGAAAGATGTATTCCACAAATGGCATAATGGGATCGAAAATGATTGGTTTTCAAGTCATTGGTGCTTCGCCGGAAGAATGCTATGGTGAAGGTATACCCGTAAAAAGTGACAGTAACTCGGATGACTTATCAGATGATGAAGAATCATGGTGGGAGAAACGCCATGAAGAATTTGAAGAAATTATAGCAGAACAAATAAAGGAGGCACAGGAAAAGGCGAGAGCACAAAAAGAACTAGCATGGGCAAATTATTTAAACAGTCAGTTGGTTAGTCAGCAGAGATTACAAGGCTTTCTTATTGAGAGTGTGCAAAGTGGGCAGGATAGAACAAATATATCAGCTTTTCAGCCGATGGGTGTGTCAGCCTACGAGGACACAATAAGTACATTTAGTAAGAGCGTGATAGAAAGTCAAAAGCTTTAAACGAGGAGGTTTAAAAGTATGGATATACAGGCACTTGGAATGCTGAGTAATATAACAGCAATTGAGCAAAAACAAAATGTGAATACTATTGAAGGTGATATAAATGTAGAAAAGGATTTTTACGGAACTCTTAGAGAACAGCAGATAAACTGTGTAAAAGAAGATATATATAATAAATTTCATATTGATGTGGGAGCTGCAAATGGCTATTTTGAGTGTTATATTCCAAGTGATGTGCTATATAAAATGAATACAGATACAGCATTAAGACAAAAAGTTTATGATATGCTTGCAGATTATAGCAGCGATAAATTCAAACTAACGATGCAGACACTTAATCCGCCTGTAAAAAAATGTACACTGGTTTTTGATGATAATGGTGAGATAGTTGCCACATTAGAGCCAGATGTAGGTGGAGAGAAGGCGATTTCGGAGAGGTCAAAGAATACTGAAAAAGTAAGGATAATGAATGCGAGCGATATAAAATCCTTATTGCAAAACGATATGCAGGAGATGATTAAAAAAATAGAAGTACAAGGAGTTATGGCAATGGAATATAAAAAGAAAAGTATTTATAAATAATGTAAAAAGAGAATGTTTGGACTCATAACGAGAAAGCATAGGCAATTCTGACTGACAGAGGAATTGTAGAAGATAGAAAATAGCTTGACAGGAGGAATATTAAAATGGCTATTGGTGGAATTGGCACAACAGGTTATACAGTAGGATATGAAACAAGACGGATGGAAAGGAATACAGCAGGAAAGAATTTTGCAGAGGAGATAGAAAAAACTGTAAATGTTGATAATATAGCGGCATGTAACAAGACCTTTGAATTGCAGGGAGGCGGTGCAATATTATCAAGCATTCATGTCCAAACAGGAGAATCTATAGGGATTTATTATGATGAAGAGGCTGGCGGTAATCATATGGTTGCAAAGGTAAAAGGAACAGATGGTTCGGAAAAGGAAATCAAGATTGATCCTGATGAGGTAGATCCATCAAATGCTTCTTATGTAGAAATGTTGGCATTGTCGGCACATTTAAAGCAGCAGGGAAAGATTGATAGTCCGGCAGGAGGAATTGTTGCAATGACGATGGCAAAGCGTGTGCAGGAAGCCAATGCAAGGCAGGGAGAAATCTATGATAAGAGCAGTTTTTTAAGTGAAATGCAAAATACATTAGAGGATTGTCTGAAAAATGGTTTAATGGATACTTATATGCGATACATAAAAGAAGTTGGTATATATTCTGCTATGACAGGCAGAAGTGCATAGGCAATTCAGACTGACAGAGGAATTGCAGAAAGGTTGAAAAAATCATGGATATACAGGCACTTGGAATATTAAGTAGTATTACAATGCAGGAAAATGTTAATGTGGTAAGAAATACAGGAAATGACTTTAGGGAAGTGTTTGAAAAAATCACAGGTGGAGAATTAGCAAGAGAAATTGGTAATAGCTATAATGTAACATTAAATGTGGGTAGCATAGTAAGTTGTCAGCAGTTGCTTGATGAATATGATATGAGAGGTACAAATCATGTCATAATTTCCCCAGAAACATTATCAAAAATGGAGAGTGATCCAGCTTTGAAGAAGAGCGTGCTGAGTAAAATTGAAGAATTTTGCAGTTCTGAATCTCAGAAAGAAATACAAGCTTTATCGCCGCCGGTAAAAAGCGCTGGAATGATAATATATCCGGACGGAAGCACACTTTATTGGCTGGAGGGTTATCCGAATGAAATAGGAAATGAAAAGGATAAAAAAATAGTAAATGAAATGTCGATAAGTGAATCGTTTCAAAAGTATAGTGATACAAATTATCAAGCAACAGAAAATAATTTGGAATCTATTATGCAGATTATGGCAACGGAATATAAAAGGAAGAGTATTTCATAAATATTGTAAAAAAGAGAATGCTTGGACTCATAACGAGGAAGCATAGGCAATTCTGACTGACAGGGGATTGGCATAAAAGGATAATATTCAGAAAAAAAATTTATGATTTTAGGAAATAAGTTAATGCAGGATTTGTTTTACTGTAAAAAACAAAATATTTCAAAATAGGAGGGAAACAATGATTAATATAAAATCTTATTATGTGAATCCAAACAATAGAGTACTTACATCTAATATCAAGAATACAGAATTAAGGATAGAGAAGCTTTTAATCTGAAAACATCAGGAAGCAGTTTGGAAAAGCAGAACATTCTTGGAGTGACGTATGAAAAAGGTAAAGTCATAAATGCAAAAAACTATACATCCAAAGGCATTTTGTCTGGAAAAAATTCTGCAAAACAGGTAATAGAAGCAATGAACCAGAGTGCGGATAAGGGCTTTGAGTTTTGGGTAGAGGGAGATACCTTTTATCTTGGAAATGGTATGTCATGCAGTACGAAAGAATTGCAGACAGCAGTAAAGCGAATGATACCAAGAAAAAAGATGCAGAGCAGGCAGTAGAAAAATACGGAAGCAGTAAAGCGGAAAGTACAGCGGGCTATATGAGCAAATTGGAAAAACTTGCCCCAAGTGTGGAATTTGGGATTGGAAACACACATTCATCAGCAAAAAGCGGAAAAACACTGACAATCAATCAAAAACTCTTGGAGAAAATGCAGGATGACCCCAACAAAGAAAAAGAAATGAAAGAAATAGATTCTATGTCGTGGGGATCGAATATTTCGGTACAAATAACGAATAGTGCATTTGAAAAAATGATGGTGAACAAAGAGTTTAAAAACAAAATGATGAACATCATCAGAGAGGATGCCCATGGCTCAAATATGATGTGTGGTGGAACTTTAATAAACATTGATGAAAATGGATATAAAGGTTATTCCTATATGCAGGATCATACAAAAGAGGCAGGAAGAGCGTTTGATGCACATTCCAAAGATAAAGACAGTTTTTATTCAAAAAAGTGTAAAAAAGATGAATTAAATGAACTTTGGGAGAGAGAGATTAAAAAAACGCCAATATCAAGAAAAGGCTGACGAGTCGGACAGGGCAGAAGATATACAGGAGGTGGCTGATGAACCGTTAAAGCCTGTTGCAAGTTTTCTGATGTCGGAGCGTATCGCAGAGCATGACAAGGAGAGGATGTTAGCAGACGGTTCCAGAGGGCGGGTATCCGTTAAGGAGAAACTTGCCGAGATGAAGCAGAAAATTTCCGATCAGAAGATGCCGGAGAAACCGGAGACTGTAAAGAGCAAAGGAAAAGAAGAAAGTTTATAGGAGGGTGCTATGGAAGCAAACGAACCAAAGAAAGAACAGAACACAGAGGAAATGGACGTTATGAAGCAGTTCATGGAGCTTTTGGGACAGCAGGGCATGAAAGAGCAGTCACAGGACTTTATGGAGGTCTTGCAGTATATCGCCGGGATGCAGTTACAGCTTTCCGCTATGGTGGACGAACTGCAAGGAGTACGGAAGCAGCTTGAAAGGATGCAGGAGAGCCAGCCGAAAGCAGCGGAAAGTCAGCTTTTGGATAAGGTGTCATACCTTCAGGAGAAGGTAAGCAGTCTTGCAGAACGCTTATCGGAATTGAAAGACCATTTGATTGACACCGCAGCACAGGCAGTAACCGCCTTTAAGGAAAAGGGAAGGGAGGAAATGAACAGGGTTCTTCAGAAAGGAATTTCCGGTGTGCAGTCGGTGCTTTCCGGATGCCGGGAGAAGATGGTTGATGTGCTTACCAGTTATGAAAAGACCGCCAACCAGATAGACAGTATCGGGGACGAGTTCAAGCAGATAGGGAACAGCGTAGCCAACGTGGGAAGGCTCTTAACCGGAAAAGGTACAAAGGAAGTGTCGGACGAAAAAGAGGGCGTTGCCCTTACAAGGGTACTGAATATGCCTGTAAAGAAGCATATCTCAGCCTTAAAGAAACAGGTGGAGCGGATTGACGGTGCAGTAGCGAAGCTGGATAAGATCTGTGCCGGACTGGATACCGGAAAGGATAAGGAAAAAAGCAGGGTGTCCGTCAAGGAAAAGCTGTCACAGATGAAAGTGAAATCGGAACAGCAGAAGAAAGAACCGGAAAAATCAAAGACCAAGAGTCAGGAAGCAAGTTTATAAAGGTTTATGGAAAGAGCAGGTAGCAATCTATCTGCTTTTTCCTGTTATGTGGTTATCGTAAGCAGAGAAGATTAAGTGACGAGCAGAGGAAACAGGCAAGGTTGCGATGGAGAAAATCAATTCAGACGAAAACAATAGGCAAATTTAAAGTTGATAAGAATTCACCGATATATTTATTAGACTATTCAGCATTACACATCATTACAGTTACATTTCAAAGCATTATAATTGTTTCACTTGAGGATAGATGCTAAAATAAATTTTTTAAGGAAAGAGGTGGTCGTGTGATTAACATAGCAATTTGTGATGATGAAAAATACATATTAGATAAAATCAAAAAGCTGGTATTTGATTTTTTTCATAGAAAAAACGTAGAAATAACTGTTTCACAATTCGGGAGTGGTGAGGAATTACTGAGACACAACAAAAATATAGATATTCTGTTCTTAGATATTCAAATGGATGGAATAGATGGGATGGAAACTGCAAGGAAGATGCGTAGTCAAAATTATAAAGGATACCTAATTTTTATAACAGTTCTAAAGGAAATGGTGTTTCAATCCTTTGAAGTCCAGGCATATGATTATCTGGTAAAACCGATTGAAGAAGAATGCTTTGAAAAAACGATGGAGAGATTATTTTCTGCTATGCAAAATGCAAAAGACGCAAGTTTGCTTGTCCAAAAGGGATACGAGAGTAATATTATTGCCTTTGATGACATTGTTTTTTGTGAAATTATAGACAGAAAAATATATCTGCATCTAAAAACGGAGGAAGTTATTGATTACTATGACAGAATTGAAAATCTTGAAACAAAACTAGATGGGAGATTTTTTAAATGCCATAGAAGTTATTTAATTAATTTGAGCCATCTGAAAAGTTATAAAAATGGGATGGCGTATATGATAAATGACAAACAGATACCTGTATCACGCTTACGGAGCAAGGAATTTTCAAGTGTTGTTTTGAAATATATGAAGGAACGGAGAGTGTGAAAGAATGGATGGATTAGATATTTTCAATGTATATATTATGGGAAGCATTGAAATGTTGACGGTTTTTCATTTCTTTACCAGATTTCTTAAGAAAAAGGTAAAGTTTATTTATTATATATTGTTTGCCTTTCTTGGAATGACGATTATGATGTTTTTTCCAACCGGCAGTATTATGGAATTATTGGTATATGTTCTGCTGTTGATGGCAGGAGGATTTTTTATATGTAGAACATACAATATATTTGTCGGGTTATATGCAGTTGTAATGATTGAAATAATGCACTTATGCTATGGAGTTTTTAATTCGATTTCGTGTATTTTATCTCCCTTGTTTTTTCAGGAAAATCCTAAAGCGGTTAGCGTTTTATTTATGGTAATGAGCAGTATTTTAGCTCTTGTTACATCTGTTTTGTGTTATCAGGTCATAAATAAAAATTTTTCATATGATGAAAACGTTGGGGCAAAATATGTTCTTCTGATTTTAATACCGACTTTAGTGATTTTTTTGGTAAGTGAATATATTAGTTCAAATATTTATGGACATACGATTACGATACAAGCAGATGGGAGTTTACCTAGCATAAGTCCGTTTCCATTACTGTTTATACAGATATTGGGGATAGCCAGTCTGTTTTGCATCATGTTTGCGTATAAAAAATTAGTGGATAGTTTTAAATTGAGCAGAGAGCTATCTTTATTAGAACTGGAAAAACATTCTTTAAATCAGTATGTGGAAGAAGCAAAAGTACGTTATGAGAAAACAAAAGCATTTCGACATGATGTGAAAAATCATATATCTATTGTCAAAGAATTGGTACAGAATGGCGATATAGATACAGCATTGCAGTATATGAGTGATATGGAAAATTTAACAGCAGATATGTCATTTCCGGTAAGTACAAATAACCCTGTACTTGATATTTTAATTGGAAATAAGTTAGGGATAGCTAAGAGCAATCAGATAGAAGTACAATGTTCATTTATTTCTCCATATCCATGTGGAATTGCTGATATTGACTTTTGTATTATTTTTTCTAATGCATTAGATAACGCTATCTCAGCTTGTAACCGAGTGCCCCATGATAATCAGAAATATATTCACATAACAGGAAAAGTGCAAGGTGATTTTCTTTTAATTGAAATAATTAATAGCCATAGTGGGAGAGGGAGCATTCGCAGTGGGACAGGACTTGCTAACATAAAAGCAGTTGCAGAAAAATATCATGGAGCAATGGAAGTAAGAATAGATGGAGATATATTTGTTTTAAGTGTTCTTTTAATCATTCCGCAACAATCAGAAAGCATTTCACAACAAATCTGTTAAAAACAGATATATGAATGACGAATAAGAGATTGTAAAAACATTATAGTGTATTAAAGAAAAGGAGGACGTTTTATGTCAATGGAAATAAGCAGTAATTATAAGGATTACAAAAATGAGTATTTAGATAGGGTACAGACAGGGCAGGATAAAGTAAAAGAAGCTTCACAAGATCAAAGGGGGGAGGATAAAAACGAAGGTATTCCCGTTCCAAAGGACGAGTATATTAGTAGCGAAAAATCTGGTAGCAAGCCAAGTGGTCTGTATCGTTTAGGGCAAGATGAAAATGGTAATCCAAAAGTAATGTATGATGATCCTAAGAGAGTCGCAAAGGCGAAAGATGTTCAACCAAAGGAGGAGCCAGCGAAAAAGGCAGAGAAATGTACGACAAATACAGATAATGTTGACAGAGAGATTGAGAAACTCAAGGAGGAAAAGGAACAGCTTGAACAGCAGATAAAGGCTGCGGCGGGGGACAAAGAAAAGGTTAAGGTATTGGAGAAAAAGCTGGCTCAGATTGAGGGGGAGTTAAGCCAGAAAGATAATGATACATACAGGAGAAAGAATGCAGTAATTTCTTAAACAAATTATGAATATGAGTGGGTGAATAAGAGGGAAAGGCTTTATTCACTCCTTTTGCAAAAGGAAAGAAGTTCAGATTAAGAGTAATTGCAGAAAAGGATTTCGATTCTATATCTCAAGGAGGACAGAGAGATGATGAATGGAAGGCATTCAGAATACAGGGAACATTGGATTTTTCCTTAATCGGAATCCTTTTAAAAATATCTTGCCTGATGGCAGAAAATAATATAGGCATTTTTGCTATATCTACGTTTAATACGGATTATGTTTTAATGAAAAAAGAAAATTATCAAAAAGCATTGGATGTTCTTAAAGCTTTAGGATATATGATCATAGATTGATAAATAAGCTGACGTTTAGCTGGATGAACGGGGATAGATTTGCTACAGATGATGAAATGAATTGGTTGGTTTATGTACAGATATCTGTGTTGTATCCAATGCCCTGATCCTGAAAGCAAAGTATCCGGAGGCTGTAATCTCTGTAGATGCCAGCTGCTGTGCCGGAGTGACACCAGAAAAGCATAAAGCTGCATTAGAGACAATGAAAAGCTGCCAGATCGATGTTTGCGGAGAAGACAAATAAATGATTGATCCATGAAATAAATGTTTGTATGATCAAGAGGAACCACAGATGGAGAATTATATTTTAGAGGTGTGTGTAGACAGCGTAGAGTCAGCGTTGGCGGCAAAAAGGGGCAGTGCAACCCGCCTGGAATTATGCGCAAACCTTGTGATCGGTGGGACCACGCCGGGCTACACTTTATTTGAACAGGTCAAAGAGAAAACAGGACTTCCTGTCAGAGTATTGATACGTCCAAGATTTGGTGATTTTTGCTACAGCAAATATGAAAAGGAACTGATTCTGGAACAAATTCAGGCGTTTCGCGAGGAAGGCGCTCAGGGCGTTGTTATCGGTGCACTGCTGCCAGATGGAAGTTTTGATATGGAGTTTATGGAAGAATGTATGAAGGCAGCTGGAAAATGTAAGGTGACATGTCATCGTGCATTTGATATGTGCAGAGATCCATTTGAGGCACTTGAGGCACTGATTCATCTTGGTGTGGACACATTGTTAACGTCCGGACAAGAGCCATCAGCCATGGCAGGAGCAAATTGTCTTGAAGCACTTGCAGCAAAGGCAGATG
>ERZ780228.1261-NODE-1261-length-17051-cov-2.871146_pt1 | contig 17051 bp, 17 predicted proteins | sample MGYA00511015_ERZ780228 | MGnify/ENA primary metagenome ERZ780228 (study PRJEB29588, sample SAMEA2161897) | human gut metagenome | biome: human gut; feature: human-associated habitat; material: faeces | place: Denmark | collected 2008/2010 ...
CCACCGTCGACCGCACTGTACCGAAGATAAACTGGGCTCTGCTGGCCGCTGTTTTCGCCTATTCGCTGCCGTTGCTCATCGGCGGGCTGGCGGGTACGGCCAACGAGTTCATCGACCGCCAGCTGATCAAATACCTCGTGCCCGAAGGGGCCATGGCGGAGCTGGGGGTTTACGGCGCTATCACCAAGATCGCCGTGGTGATGATGCTTTTCTACCAGATGTACCGCCTTGCCGCCGAGCCGTTCTTCCTCTCGAACTTCAAAAAGTCCGATTTCGTGCAGATGAACGCCGCGGCGCTGAAATACTATGTCATGGCCTCGATGCTGATCTTCCTGGGCATCGCCCTGTTCCGCGACCTGTTCGCGCTGATCGTGGGACGCGATTTCCGCGAAGGGATCTTCATCCTCCCGGTCGTGCTCGGGGCCAACGTGCTGACGGGCGTGTGGCTCAACCTCTCGTTCTGGTATAAACGCGAAGAGAAAACCTCGCTGGCGATCGTCGTTACGGGAGCCGGGCTCGTCGCCATGATGGCCTTCGGTTTCTGGTTCATCCCGCTGTGGGGATACTACGGGGCTGCCTGGGCCCGGCTGGCGAGCGAGTCGGCGATGGTGGGTGTGAGCTGGTGGCTCAACCGCCGGTTTTACCCGACGCCCTACGACTGGCGGCGCATCGGCGAGTATGTGGCCGTGGCGCTTGCGGTCTTTGCGGCCTGCGAAGCAGTAACGGCCTTCGACGGCAATAAATTGATAACCTATGCGTTTAATATAGTGCTGTTTGCGGCTTATGCCGTCTACCTCGTCCGCCGTGAGCGGATCGATGTCGGGGCGATGCTGAGAGCGGCGCTGAAACGGAAATAGACAATGCCGAGACACCTGTATATCCGAACCGTGCTTGCCGGGGCGAGTGTGAACCCTGTGGGGAAATGATATGGCGATGAAACGGAAGGTGAAAGAGAAGGCCGTGGTGCTGGCGATGAGTTTCGTGCTCTTCATGGGAGGTGTATCCGCGCTTTCGATGGATCGCGGCAACGGCCGTACGATTGTCCTGATATTCGTTGTGCTGGCGCTGCTGGCTATCGCCGCCCGGCAGACGATACGGAGTTTGAAGAAGAAAAAGGAGTAGAAGATATGCGTTTTGCGGACATAACGGGACAGGAAGATCTGAAACGGCATCTGGTGCAGAGTGTCGATGCAGGGCGGGTGAGCCATGCCCAACTCTTCACAGGGCAGGCGGGTGCGGGTGCCCTCGCCCTTGCCGTGGCCTATGTGCAATACCTTTGCTGCCACCATCGCCATGACGGCGATTCGTGCGGTGAGTGTCCCGACTGCAGGCAGATCGCTGCGTTGGCGCACCCCGATCTGCACCTGGTTTTCCCGGTCAACAAGCAGGGGAAGAAATCCGGCGAGGTGATGCGCAGCGATGAATTCCTGCCGCTGTTCCGCGCCATTTTCGGAGAAAATGGCGGCTATTTCTCGGCGCAGGACTGGTACGAACGCCTCGACCTGGGCAAGACGCTCAAAGGCATGATCGCAGCCCGTGAGGCCGACGAAATCATCCGCAAACTCTCGTTCAAGAGTTTCGAGGCCGACTATAAGACAATGCTGATCTGGCTCCCGGAAGCGATGAACGAGGAGGCGGCTAACAAGATCCTCAAGATCTTGGAGGAGCCTTGGGAAAAGACGCTTTTCCTGCTGGTTTCCGAGCAGCCCGACCGCCTGTTGCCGACGATCCTCTCGCGTACACAGGAGGTCGCCGTGCCGCGCATCGCACCCGACGTTCTGGAGCGTGTGGCCCGCGAGCGGGGGATCGCCGATCCGGTGAAAGCCCGTAACATGGCCCGTCTTGCAGGGGGCGATCTGCTGGAACTGAAACATCTCGTGGCCGGCGAGAGCGATGCCTTGCGGAAAGAGAATTTCGACCTCTTCTGCGGGCTTATGCGGCTAAGCTACAACGACAAGCATCTGGAACTCGTCGCCTGGGCCGAAGATGCCGCACAGCTTTCGCGCGAACAGCAGCGTGCTTTTCTGCGGGATGCCGCGCGCCTCTTGCGCGAGAGTTACATGCTCCATGCGGGCATCAATGAAGTCTGCTACCTCTGGGGCGAGGAGCTGGCTTTCTGTACCAAATTCGCCCCTTTTATCGGATCGCAGAACATAGAACCGCTCATCGGCGAGATCGAAAGCGCTTTGGCGCAGATTTCGCAGAATGGCAATCCGACGATCGTATTCACCCATTTTGCCCTTGCGGTGAGCAAAATGATAAAACGACTCTGACTTATGGCACGTGTAGTACTTCTTACCGGCGGCAATACGGGCGACGTGAAACGGACGCTCCAGGCTGCGCAACAACTCATCAACGCCCGCGTGGGCGCCGTGCTGCGTTGTTCGCACCGTTACGAAAGCAAGCCGTGGGGCTTCGATGCCGAACAGCATTTCTCGAACCAGGCGCTTGAGGTCTCCACCGACCTGCAACCGCTCGAGGTGCTTGAGGCCGTGCAGGCCATCGAGCAGGAACTGGGCCGCAACCGCGCGGCCGAAGCGGTCGAGAAAGCCCGTACGGGCGTGGCCTACACCTCGCGGCCGATCGACATCGACATCCTCTTCTACGACGACGAGGTGATCGCAAGCGAGCGGCTCACCGTTCCCCACCCGCTCCTTTCCGAGCGGGAATTCGCCTTGGCCCCGCTGTGCGAAATCATGCGCCAGCGCCGCCACCCGGTCACGGGGCAGACCATGGAGGAGATGTACAAGGCCCTGCGCCCGAATGAAAATTAAAAAAGAGAGAACATTGAAAAGGGGACGAATAATAACGTTGTTCACGGCCGTCGTGCTGTTCGCGGGATGTTTCAAGGAGGTCTCGTACAGGACGGACTATGTGCTCAAGCCGCTTGTGCAGGAGAACTCGGGCGATGTCGCCCAATTGCTTCCCGAGGGGAAGGCGCAGGCTTTTGCCCATGCTGCCGACACGGTCTTTTGGGAGGTCGCTTCTTACGAAGACGCCCTGGCCGGGATCATTACGCGGCGGGACAACCCGACCGAAAAACAGACCGTGCCGCTCGTGACGGCCGAACCCTACCAGCAGGAAGGGATTGCCGGATGGCTCTCGATGCGGATCGACAAACCGTCGGTAATGGTCGTCGCGGTCGATACCGAGCACAGGATTTACGGCTATACCCAGCAGGAGATCGCCGAGAATTTCCCCAAGCTCTACGTTTCCGTCGTCTTCAAGCCGTGGAAGGAGGGGACGGAATACAAGGACGGTAACTGGATTTTCCGCAACCAGTTCTATGTGCCTCCGACCTATCTCGATTGTTACATCGCACCTTCGGTGCAGGCCGAGGAGGACGGCGAAACGACCGAGCCTTCGAAACTCAAGGCCTATGCCTATGCCGTCGATACGACGGCGTGGAGGATCGCCTCATACATCGACGCCGCGGCCGGAGTCATCACCTCGAAGAACGACCCGTCGCAAACCCGTTCCAACCCCAATTTCACTGCCTCGAAAGAGGAGTCGGGCGCTTACGGCATGGAAGTGAGCAGCCCGACGCTGATGGTGGTCGTGGTCGACCAGACCAACGAGGTTTACGCCTATTCGAAACAGGAGGTCGACCTCGACGGCGAGCCCGTGACCTTCCCGATTGTCTTCCGCACATGGCGCCCAGAATACCTCTATGTCGAGGAAGGCTGGCGCGTGGTCAATGAAAAGAACGCCGACCCGGAACAGGAGGGTTCGGATACAACTAAATGATAACGATGGATATCCGCAAAAGACATATCGTCCGCACGCTGCGTGCCGCCGTGCTGCTGCTTTTCGTTTCGGCTTTCCTGAGCCGTTGCGCGAGCATGATGACCCCCACGGGCGGGCCGCGCGATTCGCTGCCCCCGGTCATCGTGAACATGACGCCCGACAATTTTTCGACCAACCGGCCGCTCGTGAACCACGAGAAGATCTACATCGAGTTCGACGAGTTCGTGCAGCTCAAGGATCAGCAAAAGGAGTTCTTCACCTCGCCGCAGATGAAGAAGAAACCGCTCGTTTCGCTGCGTGGCCGTGGCGTCGTCATCCAGTTGCGCGATACGCTCGAGGCGAATACGACCTATTCGCTCAACTTCGGCAGTGCCATCCGTGACAACAACGAGGGCAACCCGCTCTACTCGATGCGTTATGTCTTCTCGACGGGGCCCGAGATCGACTCGATGGTTATGTCGGGTTATACGGCCGACAGCTATAAGGCCGACTCCGTGTCGAAGAGCTTCATCTGGTTCTTCCCCGCCGATTCGGTGGAAAACGTCGCCGAATACGACTCGACGATCTTCAAGTACAAGCCGGCTGCCATCGCCCGCGCCGAGAACAACGGTATCTTCATCGCCCAGAACCTCAAGCCGATCGCTTACCGCGTCTATGCCGTCCAGGACAAGAACGACAACCAGATTTATGAACCCGGTTCCGACCAGGTAGGCTTCCTCGAAGGTACCTACAACCCCCGCGAGCAACCCGATTTCGCCATGTGGTACGATTCGATCCGCCAATATGTCGTGGCCGAACCGCAGCTCTACCTGCGCATGTTTACCGACAAGGCGTTCCGGCGCCAGGTGCTTTCGCAGTCCGAACGGCCCCTGCAACACAAGGCGATGCTCTATTTCGCGGCCGCACACCCGCAGATCGAGCGTATCCGTTTCGACAGCATCCCCGAGGATCGGGTCATCTTCGACCCGCAGACCGTCGGGCGCGACACCATCGCCCTGTGGTTCAACATGCCTTCGTCGGCACTCCCCGATACGATCAAGGGCGAGATCACCTATTTCAAGCACGATACGGTCAATGTCCTGCAATCGGTCACCGAGCCCTTGAAGCTGGCCTGGAGGTTCATCGAAACCAAAGAGCAGGAGAAGGAGCGCGAGAAGCTCGAACGCGACCGCCGCAAGGCCGAGGCCGCGGGCGAGGAGTGGGTCGAGCCGAAGAAAGAGAACCCCTTTGCCTACAAACTCCCGCTGTCGGGCGAGGTGAACCCCGAGAACCACCTGACGATGGATTTCGACTATCCGCTTACGAAGCTCGATTCGGCCGCCATGCTCCTCACGCTTACGCATCCCGACAACAGTATCGAGGATATTCCCGTGTATTTGGTGCGCGATACGGCGCAGCTGCGCCGCTATTATATCCGTGCGCCCTGGAAAACCGGCGGGCAATATACCCTCACCATCCCTGAAGGGGCCATTACCGATGTGGCGGGATTTTCCAACGACTCGATCATCGGCAAGTATACGGTGCTCGACCCCGAGAAGTTCGCCACGGTGAAGATCCATGTCACGGGCAAGGACGACAGTTCGAAGTACATACTCCAGCTGCTCGACGGCAACAACGCCCTTAAACAGGAGAAGCGCGACGTTACCACGGGCGACTGGCAGTTCAATTTCGTCCCGGCCGGTGAAATTAAGTTCCGTGTCATCGAGGACAAGAACGGCAACGGCAAGTGGGACACGGGCAATGTGGTCGAACGCCGCCAGCCCGAACGCGCCGAAATCTATGCCAACGACGAAGGCGAAGACACCTTTGCCACGAAAGCCAACTGGGAGGTCGAGTTCTCGATCGACATGAACACCCTGTTCGCTCCCGTGACGATGGAGTCGCTTTCGCGCACGCTTGAGGAACGTGAGGCCCAGCGCCTGCGCCGCGAGGCCGAGAAACGCGCCAAGGAACCCAAGAAGAAGGGTCACAGCCACGATAACAATCAGAATAATAACCGCATGAACAACAGCATGAACTCCACGGGCGGCATGTTCAATAATTTCCGATAGCGCGATGATGAAGAGACGATTCAAAAACCTGTTGTTGTTCGCGGCTGCCGTATGCTGCTGGCATGGTGCTTCGGCGCAACATACGCTCGGTTTTACGGCCGGTTACGGCATGGCCAGCGCCCGCTTCGACCCCAAACAGGAGATGAAGGGGATGTGGGGTATCTATACCGCCGGCCTTACTTGGCGCTACTATGGTACGCAACGCTTCGTGGGCGGTTTCGGTATCGACCTCGAATTCCTGCAACAGGGTTTCTCCTTTGCAACCAATGCCTCGCTGGTCGAGGAGCCGAAGGATTTCCGTTACTATACGCGCCATATCAATTCGGTCATGCTGCCCATCGTCTGGCAGCCCCATATATATATGCTGCGCCACCGTGTGCGCGTTTACCTCGAAGCTGCGGCCACCTTTTCCTACCAGCTTTCGTCCGACTACGAGGATGAGAGCGCCAAGGCATCGGGAATGGCCGACTGGAAGGGGGATTACAACTACAAGACGGCCCGCGACAGCCGCTGGGGCTACGGGCTTGCGGGCGGCGGCGGTATCGCCTTTCTGATACGCCGCTTCGAGATCAATGTCCGCGCCCGTTATTACTTCGGGCTTTCGGACGTCGTCCGCAACCGCAACAAGTATGCGGACAACGGCATCGACGGTTCCGAAAACCCGTTTTGGACGACGCCTATGCGCTCGCCGCTGGACAACCTCACTATTTCGGTGGGGTTGAGCTACCGCTTCAACAAGGAGGGCTTCTCGACCTGGAAACCGCGTCCCAAACGCGAAAAGAACCGCGAAGTCTTCAAATACGGATTATAAATATTCAAGCCATGGAAACCACACGACAGCAAAAAATCGCCAAACAGATACAGAAGGACGTGGCCGAGATCTTCCAGAAGGAGGGGGCCGGCATCGTCCGCGGGGCGCTCGTCACGGTCACGGCCGTGCGTATCTCGCCCGATTTCGGCTATGCCAAGGTCTACGTCAGCATCTTCCCCTTTGACCGGAGTGCCGCGACGATGAAGGAGATCGAGCATCAGAACTGGTTTATCCGCCGGGCCCTCGGGCAGCGGATCCGCAACCAGGTCAAGAATGTGCCCGAGTTGCAGTTCTTCCTCGACGATTCGCTCGAATACATCGAGCATATCGAAGAAGCGCTCAAGCACGACAAGCCCGAATAGCTCCCGCTTCCCGACGTCATGTTGCCGCAGTTTTTCGCCCGCCGCTACCTTTTCTCGCCCAAATCCCGTTCGGTCGTCAACCTGATCTCGGGACTGAGCGTGGTAGCCGTCGCGATGCCTGTCGCTGCGATGATCATCTTGCTTTCGGTCTTCAACGGTTTCGAAAGCCTCGTGAAGTCGATGTATTCGGCCTTCGACGCCGACCTAACCGTCTCTGCGCGGCTGGGGCAGACTTTTCCTGCCGACGCGATAGACACGGCCGCCGTGGCACGGATTCCCGGGGTCGAAGCGTTTTCGTTCGTCCTCGAACAGAGCGCCCTGCTGGAACATGCCGGACGCCAGGCTACGGCGACGGTGCGGGGTGTCGACGATGCGTATGCCGCGGTGTTTCCGCTCGACAGTGTCGTTTCAGCGGGTGAATACCGGGTGCGCCTGGGGGATATTGAACGACTCGTCATGGGGCAGTCGATGACTTATATGCTGGGCATCCGCTCGCTTGCCGATGCCGATGTCAATGTCTACGCCGTGCGCCGGGGTTCGTTCTCCTCGCTGCTGCCTTTCGACAACTATACGCGGCGGACGGTGCCCCTCGGCGGGGTTTATTCGCTCGACCTGGAGACGGAGCGGACATATGTCCTGGCGTCGCTGCGGTTGGCACAGGAACTTTTCAGCCATCCCGGCCGTGTTTCGGGGCTTGTCGTCCGCCTGCGCGAGGGCGCCGATGCGGAGCAGGTGCGTCAGGCTCTGGCGCGGCTGTCGGGTGACGATTACCGCGTCCGCACGCGCCACGAACTGCGGGCCTCCTTCTACCGGATCATGACCTATGAGAAATGGGGTATTTTCTTCATTTCGCTGCTGGTACTGGTCATCGCGTCGTTCTCGGTCGTCGGGGCGTTGGCGATGCTGATCGTCGACAAGCGGCGCGACATTGTGACCCTGCGTGCGCTGGGAGCCGACACGTCGCTCGTGCGGGCTATTTTCCGCAGCGAAGGGTTGCTCATCTGCGGCCTCGGCGCTGCGTGCGGGGCGTTGCTGGGCGTCGGGCTGAGTCTTTTGCAGCAGCACTTCGGCCTGATCGAAATCCCGGCCGAAACGCTTCTTGCCAAGAGCTATCCCGTCGAATTCCGCCCGGGCGACCTGCTGGCCGTGCTGGTGGCCTTCGGCCTTGTCGCCTATGTTATTTCGAACATTACCGTGCGCAGCATGGTGAAACATAATGCCTGATTATGAAACGCATTTTCCGTATATCGCTCTGCGCGTTCCTGCTGCTTGCAGGCGCCGCCTGTACCCGCCACAAGATTATCCCCGATGAGAAACTGGCGCAGATCTTCCACGACGCCTTCCTCACGAACGCCTATATCGGCGACGTGCGGGTCAATATCGACTCGCTGAACATCTACGAACCGATCTTTGCCCGCTATGGCTATACGACCCGTGATGTCTACTATACGATCGGGAACTTTTCGAAGCGCAAGAGCGCCCGTCTGGGCGACGTCGTCGAGATGGCGATCGATAAACTCGAAGCCGAGGGTAAATTTCGATACGATCGACAACGTGGCCCGCCGTACTTTCACGCGTACGGTCTATGCCGATTCGCTGATCCGCGTGGGGTCGCTGCGCGATACGGCGCGCCTGCGGATCGCCGTCGATGTGCAGCCCGGCGAGTACGAATTGCGGCTCAAATACCTCGTCGACTCGCTCGACCGGAACGAGAAGGGGTTGCGGGGCGTCGTCTGGCTCGAAAACAGGGACGGCGGGCGCAGTAGCGCCTATTCCAAGACGCTGCGCCGTAACCGGACGGAGAATTTCACCCGCCGTTTCACGGTCGATACTACCCACCGGCGCCTGCACCTGGATTTCCTGGATTTCCGCGAGAAGCCCCTGCGTCCCTCGGTGACGGTGACCGGCCTCGAAATCGACTACATTCCCACGACGTCCGTTGCCGTCGACAGCCTTTACCGGCAACAACTTGACCTGCGAATCTTTGCCGATGAATTCCTCCGCGCAGCCATCCAGGCGGATAGCCTCTAACCTGCTCTGGACACCGCAGGGTCTGCTCCGCAATCCCCTGGTCGGGGTTGCGGCCGACGGCCGTATCCTCTCCGTCGGGACGTGTCCCGAGCCCGACCGGTGTCCCGGCACCGAGTTCTATGCCGGGGTGCTCGCTCCGGGGCTGGTCAATGCCCACTGCCACCTCGAACTCTCCTATTTGCTGGGGGCGATCCCCGAACGGTGTGGTTTTGCGGGGTTTGCCGGTGCCATGTCGCAGGTGCGGGAGCGCTTCTCCGCCGAACAGCGAGTACAAGCCGTCGAAGCCGCCGATGCCGCCATGTGGCAGGCCGGGATCGAAGCCGTAGGCGATATTTCGAACGGGGATCCCGCTTTCGCCGTAAAATCGCGCAGCCGCATCGCCTACCATACTTTCGTCGAGTTTTTCGGTCTGCGCGCCGCGTCGGCCGAGCACCTGCTGCCTCTGCTCCGCCATCCGCAAACTTCGCTGACCCCCCATTCGCTCTATTCGGTGCAGGATGCCCCCCTGCGTGCGATCGCTGCCCGGGGCGATGCCCCGCTTTCGATCCATTTCATGGAATCTCCCGGCGAAGCGGCGCTCTTCGAACACCGCGGCCCGCTGTGGGAGTGGTACGCGAAGGCCGGTTTCTCCTGCGATTTCCTGCATTACGGCTCCCCGGCCGAACGTCTCGTGGCCTGCGTGCCGCACGACCGCCGCGTGACCCTGGTGCATGACTGCTGCATAACGCAGCGCGACATAGACATCGTTATGGGCCATTTTACGGCGCCCGTATGGTGGTGCCTGTGCCCCCGTTCAAACCGCTATATCTCCGGCCTCGAACCCCCTGTGGAGCTGTTACGCCGCAATCGCCTCAATATTTGCCTCGGAACCGACTCGCTGGCTTCGAACGACCGGCTTTCGGTTTTCGAAGAAATGCGTATGTTCCCCGGCATCCCGCTTCCCGAACTGCTCGCCTGGGCTGCCGGGGGCGGTGCACAGGCATTGGGTATGGAGGATGCACTCGGCGAAATAGCTCCCGGCCGTCGTTGCGGCCTCACGGTCATTTCAGGGTTGGATTACGGCACGCTGTGCCTGACCCCGGCGTCGCAGATCCACCGCATCCTCTGACCGGGATACTTTCCCTCCCCGTATGCGTGGTTATCGTACGGATGCTTGCCGCCGGTAGATGAAAACAAAAAGGAGCTTCCCCCGTCGGGAAGCTCCTCGTATTTTGAGGCCGGATGCCTATTTACCCAGTGCGTTGCAGAGTTTCTGGTTGATCTTGCGGATACGTTCCGGCTCGACCTTCATCTCCTTGCGGTCGTAGGTCATCAGTCCGTTGACCTCCATTTCGACGTCGGTGGTCTGCGTGTATACGCCTGCCGAAAATCCGCGGCCGATCAGCTTGTAGAGCATTTCCGCATACTTTTCGTATTCGTCCGTCACCTCCTTGGGCGAGTTGAGGCGGATATAGCCCCAGTTGCGGTCGGGTTCCCAGAGGTGCCCCTTCATCACGAAGCCGATGCCGCCGTACTCACCCAGCACCGTTGCGCGGTTGGTATCGAGCAGCGTCAGGCGCGGGTTGGGGTAGTGGTGCGTGTCGAGGATGTCGCCCGTAAGGTAATGGTTGCCGCCGCTGGCGGGGTTGACCAGGCGCGAAGGATCGTAAGCCTTCGTCCACTCTACGATTTCCTGGGTCTTGAACTGTCCCCAGCACTCGTTGAAGGGAACCCATACGCCGATCGAGGGGGACGAGTAGAGGTAGTCGATGATCTCTTTCCACTCCTTGCGGAAGTTGGCCTCCGATTCTGCCGACCGGTGCTTCTCCTCGCCCGTGAAATAGTTGTGCATCTGCCACTGCGGGCCGCGGTCGCCGCTGGGCATGTCCTGCCATACGATCATGCCGAGTTTGTCGCAGTGGTAGTACCAGCGTGCGGGCTCGACCTTTACGTGTTTGCGTATCATGTTGTAACCCAGATCCTTGGTCTTGATGACGTCGAATGCCAGCGCCTCGTCCGAGGGGGCTGTATAGAGGCCGTCGGGCCACCAGCCCTGATCCAGCGGGCCGAACTGGAATACCGGCTCGTTGTTCAGCTCCAGGCGGACGATGTCGTCGGCATCGCGGCCGATCGAGAATTTACGCATGGCCGTGTAACTTTCCACTTCGTCTATTTTCTTGCCGTTGCGTACCAGGCTTACCTTCATGTCGTAGAGGAACGGTGACTCGGGGCTCCAGAGTTTGGGCTCGGCGACGGACAGTTCCACGGCGGCGCCGTTGAGCGAGCTGCCCTTGGCGACCTGCGTGTCGCCGTCGAAAAGCGCCACTTCGATGCGGTCTTCGGGCTGTGCGCCGCAAACAGGAACCTCGATGCGGAACGACTTGCGGTCGAGGTCGGGCGTTGTCTTCACCTGCTTGATATATTGCTGGGGCACTGCTTCGAGCCATACCGTCTGCCAGATGCCGCTCACGGGGGTGTACCAGATGCCCTCGGGGCGGTTCACCTGCTTGCCGCGCGGCTGGCCGTCGTCGGTCGGATCCCATACGCGAACCCGGATGTCGTTGGCACCCTTTTTCAGGGCCGACGTGATGTCGAACTCGAACGGCGTATAGCCGCCCGTGTGGCTGCCTACGCTGACGCCGTTCACCCAGACGTCGGCTTTCCAGTCTACGGCGCCGAAGTGCAGCAGCACGCGCTTGCCGTTCCATTTCGCGGGTACCGTGAAGCTGTGGTTGTACCAGAGTTCGTTATCCTTACCCAGGCTTTTCCCTACGCCCGAGAGGCTCGACTCCACGGCGAACGGCACGAGGATCTGTCCCTGGAATTTGTCGGGGGTCTGTCCTATGGGCAGGATCGCATAGTCCCACAGGCCGTTGAGGTTTTGCCAGTCGCCGCGTACCATCTGAGGACGCGGGTATTCGGGCAATACGTTCTGCGGATCGAGCTTTTCGCCCCACTGGGTACGGATACGGTCGCCCGCGGGTTGCCATTGCGCTACGCCGGCAAGGGTCGTCACCAGGGCGGCAGCGGTCAGGAGAATGTTTTTCTTCATACTTCGGGTTATTATTAGGTTAAAATTGTATTTCAAATCCGTACAAAATTAAGCCATCTTATCCGGAAAACAGTCCGCATATATGCACAAAAAGTATATTTATGCTTGGAAATGCGGTTTGAACTGCATTTTTACGGACTTTTCATGCGGGGCACATTTCTTCGTCCTCGGGGCCCCGGCTCCCCTATATCCCGAGGTGCTCTTCGAGCGTATGGCGCAGGTGGTCGCTGTCGAGGTGCGTATAGATTTCGGTGGTGAGGATGCTTTCGTGTCCGAGCATCTCCTGTACCTGCCGGATACTGGCGCCCCCTTCGAGCAGGTGCGTGGCGAACGAGTGCCGGAACGTATGCGGGCTGATGTGTTTGTCGATGCCGGCGCGTTGGGCGGCCTGTTTCAGGATCGTGAAGACCATCACGCGCGTAAGCTGCCCGCCCCGGTTGTTGAGGAATACGACCTCTTCGCCCGAACGTGCGCTGCGGCGCTTTTCGAGATAGCGCTGTATCTTGTCGCGTGCGACGGTGCTGATCGGCACCAGCCGCTGCTTGTCGCCCTTGCCGATGACGCGGATGTAGCCCTCCCCGAAAAAGAGGTCGGAAAGCCGTAGCGAGGTGAGCTCCGAGACGCGAAGCCCGCACGAATAGAGCACTTCGAGCATGGCGCTGTCGCGTATGCCCTTGGTCGTGCGCGTGTCCACGGTGGCGATGATGCGGTCGATCTCTGCGGTGGTGAGGACGTCGGGCAGGTGCCTCCCGAATTTCGGCGTGTCGACGAATTCGGCGGGCGACGCCTCGATCTGGTCGCTTATGAGCAGGAAATTGAAGAAGCTGCGGATGCCGCACAGGCAGCGGGCCTGTGAGGTTTTTTCGCGGCCGCGCTCGAAAAGCCAGCCCATGTAGCGTTCGATCATCGTCCGCTCGACCTTGCGGGGCGTCACGTCGTATTGGCGCAGGATGAAATGGGCGAATTGGCGCAGGTCGCGCATATACGATTCGACGGTATTCTCCGAGAGGCGTTTTTCGAGTTTGATATAAGTACGGTAACGACGTCCCGTCTCTTCCCACTTTTTCGTGTTTTCTGCCATCCTTTTCCTGCCTTATTTCCGAGATTATCATTAACTTTGTACGGGCGAAGATACGTAAATTTTACATAATATGAACTATATATCCTTGAATATTGCCTTTTCGGACGACCTGCAGGCCGAGATCCTGACCGCCGAGCTGGCCGACTATCCCTTCGAGAGTTTCGAGGCCGATGCGGGGACGCTCAAGGCCTATATCCCCCAGGAGCGGTTGGCCGACTGCAAGGGCGAGGTCGATGCCTTGCTGGCGCATTACGGCGTGCAGGGACGCTATATCGCCATCGAGACGCAGAACTGGAACGCCGTCTGGGAGAGCAATTTCCCGCCTGTGGACGTCGAAGGGCGCCTGCTGATTCGGGCACCGTTCCATGAGCCTGCCCCCGCAGGGGTGATGGAGGTGGTCGTCATGCCCAAGATGTCGTTCGGCACGGGGCACCACGCGACCACCTGGCTCGTGTCGCGTGCCTGGGTGTCGCAGGCCGTCGCGGGCTCGATATGGGCAGCGGTACGGGTGTGCTGTCGATCGTCGCTGCCAAATGCGGTGCCGCCCATGTCGATGCGGTCGACATCGACGACTGGGCCGACGCCAACTGCCGCGAGAACATCGCTTCGAACGGCGTCGCCGACCGCATCGAACCGATGCTGGGCGACGTGCGCCGCATCGCCGGACGGCATTACGGCTTTATCCTGGCCAATATCAACCGCAATATCCTCACGGCCGACATGCCGGCCTATGCCGCAGCGCTGGAGCCGGGCGGCGACCTGGTGATGAGCGGTTTCCTGGAACAGGACGTCCCGGCGATAGTCGCCTGTGCCGGGGAACTGGGCCTGCGCCCGGTGGCGACCGCTGCCAGGGAGGGGTGGATGATGGTTCACGTGCGCAAAGGGTAGGTGAAGACGTACAAAGGGCGCGGGGTCGTTCTCCATACGCTCAAATACGGCGACTCGTCGATGGTCGTCTACCTGCTGACCGACACCGGGGGGCGCCGCAGCTACATGGTGCAGGGCGTCCGCAGCCACAACGGGCGGGGCTCGAAGCTGGCACTTTTCCAGCCGATGTTCCCGGTCGAGTTCGAAGGGCTCGAATCGTCGCGTCAGCAGATGCACCGTTTCAAGGAGGTGCAGGGCGGCTTTGTACTGCAAAGCCTGCCGTTCGACGTGCGCAAATCGACCATGGCGCTCTTCATGGCAGAGGTTTTGTACCGCCTCGTCAGGGAATACGACGAACCCAACCAGGCGCTTTTCGATTTTGTGTGGAACTGTGTCGGGGCGCTCGATTCGATGGACGAGGGGGTGGCCAATTTCCACCTCTGGTTCCTGGCCAACCTGAGCCGTTTCCTGGGTTTTTGCCCGGGCAACGACTACTCGGCCGGCGATTGGTTCGATATCCGAGAGGGACTTTATACCAAAACTCGGCCGCAGCACGTTAGTTTTATGACACAGGAATGTACGCGTATTCTGCGCGATATGATGGAGTGCGACGTGCGTTGCCTGGCCGAAATCGGCCTCAACCGTACGCAGCGCGTCGAGTTCCTCAATGCCGTGCTGGTCTATTTCGGCTACCATCTCGACGCCATCAGCGCGGTGCAGTCGGTGCGGATTCTGCGGGAAGTGTTCTGAGGGAATTGTAATTTTGGAGAGACCAAATAAAAGATAGGAGGGATAGTTATGAAAAGGATGTTTATTCTGGCGGCCGCCCTGCTTGCGGCCCTTGCGATTTCGGCGCAGGAACCCAATAAGTTCGGGCTGAAAAAGCCCGATTCGCCCCGTTCGGGGAAGTATGAGCTTCCCGATTCGCTTCGTAATAAGTTCGAGCTTCCCGACTCGCTGGCGCATTTGTCGCCCTGGAAACCCGATTACCGTGCCGAGGGCCGGATGAAGGTCAAACCCTCGGTTACGATGACTTCGGTGGTGGTGATCCATAAGGAGAACCTGCCCTCACGTGTCACTGTGATCGACAACAATACATTGCGGCTGGGACGGCATTTCACCATCTCGAACGGCCAGGCCTGGAACAACGGTTCCTTCCCCGATGCGTTCCTCGATGCGCGGACGATCTCGGTGCCACTGCCGCGGTAGGGTATTGCTGTCCCGTTCCTGTGGGGTGCCGTTCCCGGCCAGGCATTGTTTTGGCGGGGCTGTCCCCGCTGGATTCCGTGACCCGGAAGTTCGCCGGGACGGAATACGGCGCATTACGGGCGTCTATCCGAACAGGAGCGTGAAGGTCACCCGGTTGTCCGTGTTGGCCGTCAGGCGCAGCGAGCCGTTGTGTAGCTGCATGATGCGGCGCGAGACGCTCAGGCCGATGCCCGATCCGTCGGGTTTGGTCGTGAAGAAAGGCGTAAAGATATTTTCGGTTACTTCGGCGGGGATCGCCCCGCCGTTGTTGCTTATTTCGATGACCACGTTTTCCTGCGGGTCTATGCGCGACGTGATTTCGATGCAGGCGTCCCGCCGTGTCCCTACCGCTTCGCGGGCGTTCTTGAGCAGGTTCACCACCACTTGTCCGACCAGCATCTGGTCGGCATAGATCATCGTGTCCGCCGGCTCGACGTCGAGCCGGATGCGGATGCCCTCCGTAGCGATCAGTGTCATGGCGTGCTCCAGCAGTTCCCGCACCTCGAAGGGTGCTTTCTGGGGCGCCGGGATCTTCGTGAACCTGCGGAAATTCTCAACGAAGGCCATCAGCCGCCGGCTCGTGGCCGAGATCGTATCCAGCCCGTGCGCCACATCGGCATTCATCGTCCGGTCGATATGCAGCAGCGTATCGCTCAGGGAGGTGATCGGCGCGAGCGAGTTCATGATTTCATGCGTCAGGATGCGCGTCAGCTTGCTCCACGATTCGATCTGCATCTCGCTCAGCTCGCTGTTGATGTCGCTCACGACCACCACGCGCAGCCGGCGTTTTTCGAGTACGATCTGCGAACATCCCAGCGACAGGCCCATTTCGCCCGTTTCGGTCACGCACGACACATGGTGCTTTTCGCCCGGGCGGATCGTCGTCAGTACCCGGTATGCCTCGGGAGCGGGCAGTTCCAGTTGCTGGATGTGGGTCAAGCGCGGCAGCCCGAAGATGCGCAGCGCCTCGCCGTTTGCCTGGTAGACGCTCCCCGCGTCGTTGATGGTGATAAGCCCTGTGCGTGCGTACTCCATGATCAGCTGGTAGTAGCGTTCCCGCTCTTCGGCGCGTACCTTGGCGCGCACCAGGATCTCCTTGATACGGTTCAGGGCGGCGTTGAGCATGCCATTGTCCACTTTCGACGGGTCTTCATGGAAGCGGAACGTGAAGTCGTCGTTGTCGATGGCGTTGAACATGAAGGTTACACGGCGTATCGAATCGCTGTAAAGCCCTATGAGACGGTATGCCGCGATCCCGATCACCGGGACGAGCAGGATCGCCAGCGGGTACCATGACCCCGTTACCACCCATCCGAGTGCTCCCGAAGCGGCGATGAGCAACGCCGTGTAACCGATTACGGGGCCGTAGGCTATTCCTTCGCGTTTCATAACCCGTAGCGTTTGATTTTGTTGTAGAGTGTCTGGCGTGTGATGCCCAGCTGCCGCGCCACCTCGGTCAGGTTGCCTGCGTAACGCGCCATCGCCTGCCCGATCATGCCGCGCTCCATCTCTTCGAGCGTCGAGAATGCCGGGGCCTGCACTGCGGCCGGAGCCGGCCGCAGCAGCAGTGTGGCGGGGGTGATCCGCCTTCCGTCGCTCATGATGACGGCTTTTTCGACGGTATGCTGCAACTCGCGGATGTTACCCGCCCAGGGGTATTCGTCCATTTCGCGCACCGCCGCCTGGTCGAAACCCTCGATCGGTTTGTTGTACTTCGTGGCGTAGCGTTTCAGGAACATTTCCGCCAGCGGCAGGATGTCTTCGCGGCGCTGCCGCAGGGGCGGCAGGTCTATGTGGATCGTGTTGATGCGGTAGAGCAGGT
>ERZ780228.1266-NODE-1266-length-17024-cov-68.122812_pt1 | contig 17024 bp, 9 predicted proteins | sample MGYA00511015_ERZ780228 | MGnify/ENA primary metagenome ERZ780228 (study PRJEB29588, sample SAMEA2161897) | human gut metagenome | biome: human gut; feature: human-associated habitat; material: faeces | place: Denmark | collected 2008/2010 ...
CCCGCTTCACCGACATGCTGGAGCTGGCCGAGGCGCTGACGGATTACACCATCTTCTACAACGGTCCCAAATGTGGTGCTTCCGCCCCCGACCATGCTCATTTCCAGGCAGGAAACAAAGGGTTCATGCCTATTGAAAAGGACTGGCGCGGACAGACTGCCGGGAAAATAGCCGATTATAGGAAAGCAGCACTGTGGTATCTTGACGACGCTCCCCGTGCCACACTTGTGATTGAATCCACCTCCAAAGAGGACGCGGCAGACTTGTTCGACATCATTTACCGTTCTCTGGACGTGAAACCCGAAGAAGACGAGCCGATGATGAACGTACTGGTCCTATACGAGGCCGACCGTTGGGTGGTCTTTGTCTTCCCGCGCGAGAAACACCGCCCCGCCTGCTATACTGCCGAAGGAGAAGCCAATCTGTTGAGCAGCCCGGCATCCGTCGACTTGGGAGGTGTCTTTATCACCCCCGTAGAAAAGGATTTCTTGAAAATCACTGCGGAAGACGTGGCGCAGATATTAAGTGAAGTATGCCTCTCTGCCACAGATTTCCACAAGGTACGGCAGCGTATCAGGGAAAAAATATGACTTCTGAAATCCAAGAACTCTAATTTTAAAGAAATACCATTATGAAAGAGCCCAAAGTACAAGTAGGCATTCTGTTTGAACCGCAGATAGAATTCGTTTTGCTGAACCCGTATCGCATGGACGGAACGGAAGTCAGCGGCAAGCAGGTAGTGACCTACGACGAAGGCAAGATTCTCTGGAATGGACGCCGGTATGACGAACTGTTGTTCGAACCGCAACACGAGCAGACCGATGCCTTCGAACTATTGGACGTTACCATCGGCATCAATTTCCATTGGGAGCGCAAGGAAGACCAGTGTTTTCTGGGTGCCCTCAAAATCATCGTTGAGAATGGAAAGCTCACCGGCATCAACGTCATCCATGTAGAAGATTATCTGACCAGCGTCATCTCCTCCGAGATGAGTGCCACCGCATCTCTGGAACTGCTCAAGGCACACGCTGTCATCTCCCGAAGCTGGCTACTGGCACAAATACAGAAGAATAAGGAAATCACCGAAGCCCAAGCCAACTACTCGGCCTTTACGCAGACCGACGAAGAGCTGATTCGCTGGTACGACCGAGAGGACCACACCCACTTCGATGTATGCGCCGACGACCATTGTCAGCGCTACCAGGGCATTACACGTGCCTCTACCGATATTGTGAAACAAGCCATCTCCGCTACCCGCGGCCAGGTACTGACATCTGATGGTAAGATTTGCGACGCCCGTTTCTCCAAATGCTGCGGCGGTGCTTTCGAGGAATTCCAATACTGCTGGGAAGACATCAAATACCCCTATCTTGCCCAACAACGAGACAGTAAAACACATACCACACTACCCGATTTGACGCAGGAAGTCGAAGCGGACCGCTGGATTCGTACCTCCCCCGAAGCATTCTGCAACACCACCGACAAGAAAATCCTCTCGCAGGTACTCAATAACTATGACCAGGAGACTACGGACTTCTATCGCTGGAAAGTGGAATATACCCAGGAAGAGCTTTCAGCCCTCATTCTGAAACGTTCAGGCATTGACTACGGACAAATCATCGACCTTATCCCCATAGCCCGCGGAACCAGCGGACGCCTCTGGAAACTGAAGATTGTGGGAACCAAACGCACACTCACCATCGGCAAGGAACTGGAAATCCGCCGCACGCTCTCCACTTCACACCTCTACAGCTCTGCCTTCGTGGTAGACAAAGAGGAGTTGTCCGCCGAAGGCATTCCCGGACGCTTCATCCTCACCGGTGCCGGTTGGGGGCATGGTGTGGGACTTTGCCAAATAGGTGCAGCCGTGATGGGCGAGCAAGGGTATAAGTATGATGCAATACTGCTGCACTACTATATAGGTGCCAGCATTGACAAGCTGTATGAATAATCGAATAGAACACAATAAATCAATATCATGAACCATACAAAAAACATATCGCCATGGGCATGGGTACCCACCTTGTACTTTGCACAAGGCATTCCATATTTTATCGTAAACAACATCTCCGTGATGATGTTTACTAAAATGGGCGTACCGAACGGAGAAATGGCCTTGTTCACAAGCCTGCTCTATCTGCCATGGACTATCAAACCCTTCTGGAGCCCGTTTGTCGACATCATCAAGACCAAAAGATGGTGGACCCTTTCCATGCAGATTCTGATGTCTGTGGCATTCATCCTGCTGACGCTGTCCATTCCACGGCCGGACGAGGCGACTATGGCGGCCGGAACAACCCCCATCAGCATGTTCAGCATCACGCTGATGCTGTTCATCATCACGGCTTTTGCCTCTGCCACACACGACATTGCCGCCGACGGCTTCTACATGCTGGCACTGAAACAGAGTGACCAGGCAGCCTTCGTTGGCATCCGAAGCACGTTTTACCGGCTCGCCTCTATCTTCGGACAAGGCGTGCTCGTAGCCATTGCCGGCGCCATCGAACTGAGAACCGAAAACATTCCGCTGTCATGGACCATCACGATGCTGGTTACAGCCGTTCTGTTCAGCCTGGTGACGTTCTATCACCTCTTTGCAGTCCCCAAACCCACCTCAGATAAGTCAACACTGGCTGCCGATGCCGCCACTGCAGGAGCCATATTCAGAGAATTCGGACGAACATTCGCCACCTATTTCACCAAACCGGGCGCATTGCTGGCCATCGTGTTCATGTTGCTGTACCGCCTGCCTGAAGCATTCCTCATCAAAATGTGTATGCCTTTCCTGGTTGCCTCCAAAGAATCGGGAGGTCTGGAACTATCGACAGCAGAAGTAGGTATCGTATACGGCACCATCGGAGTCATATTCCTCACCCTGGGCGGTATCCTCGGAGGATTGTTCGCATCACGCATTGGCTTGAAAAAATCCATCTGGTGGATGGCAGGATGCATGACTCTGCCATGCCTGACGTTTGTCTATCTTGCCATTGCCCAGCCCGACAATCTGTTTGCCATCTCCACCGCCATCGCCATCGAGCAATTCGGCTACGGCTTCGGTTTCACGGCCTACATGCTCTACATGATGTACTTCTCCGAAGGTGAATTCAAAACATCCCACTATGCCATCTGTACCGCATTCATGGCACTAAGCATGATGATACCAGGTATGTTTGCGGGATATATCCAGGAGGCTATCGGATATACGGACTTCTTCTGGTTGGTAATGATATGCTGTTTCGCCACGGTTGTTGTCACCATTTTTGCAGACAGAAGGATAGACCCGGAATATGGAAAAAAATGATTAATGGTTAATGATTAATGTTTTGTGAGTAATATTTAGTGATTGGTTATGAAGAGGACTATTATTATATCCTTGCTCTGCCTCCTTTGCGGAGGTGCGATGCAAGCACAGAAGATCAGAATAAAGACCGGTATCGAGGTACTGAAAGAACAGAATTTCCGATGCCTGGAAGGTAAGCGTGTAGGATTGATTACCAACCCGACGGGGGTGGACAACCGGATGAGGTCCACCATTGACATCCTGCACGAGGCGCCCAACGTGAACCTTGTGGCACTCTACGGCCCCGAACACGGTGTGCGCGGCGATGTGCACGCAGGCGACCATGTGACGGACATCAAAGACGCGACTACCGGACTGCCCGTCTATTCGCTTTACGGAAAGACCCGCAAGGCCACGCCGGACATGCTGAAAGATGTGGATGTATTAGTGTATGATATCCAAGACATCGGTTGCCGTTCCTTTACCTACATCAGCACCATGGGACTGGCCATGGAAGCCGCTGCCGAAAACGGCAAGGAATTCATTGTGCTGGACCGGCCCAATCCCGTAGGCGGATTGAAGATTGAAGGCAACTTGGTTGAAGATGATTGCATTTCTTTTGTAAGCCAGTTTAAAATTCCGTACCTTTACGCCCTCACTTGCGGTGAGCTGGCACTGATGCTCAATGGCGAGAAGATGTTGAAGGATGGGGAACAATGCAATCTCCACGTAGTGAAGATGAAAGGCTGGAAACGCAAGATGGATTATACCCAAACCGGACTGCAATGGGTTCCCTCCTCTCCACACATTCCACATCCTCATTCTGCATTCTTCTACCCCGTCAGCGGCATTCTGGGTGAACTAGGATATATGTCTATCGGCGTGGGGTATACCATTCCGTTCCAGATGTTTGCCGCACCATGGATGGAAGCGGAAAAGCTGGCCGGAAACCTGAACCGTCTGAACGTACCGGGGGTCATCTTCAGACCGATGTACCTGAAGCCGTTCTATAGCGTAGGCAAAGGCGAGTTGCTGCAAGGTGTGCAAGTGCACATCATGGATTTCGGCAAAGCACCGTTGAGCGACCTGCAATTCCTGGTCATGCAGGAAGTCGCCGCCCTCTATCCTGACCGTGCCGTGTTTGACCATGCCGACAAGGGACGTTTCAACATGTTCGACAAAGTAAGCGGTTCGCGGCAGATACGCGAGCGCTTCTCGAAACGGAACCGTTGGGAGGACATACGCGACTACTGGTATAAAGATGCCGAAGACTTCCGTAAGCTGTCGAAAAAGTATTATTTATATAAATAAATTTACAGATAAATAAGGAAGGGAAAAGAGCCTGATACGGAGACTATTTCAGTCGTATACAGAACCACATTCAGTCGTATACTTAAATATATTCAGTATACGACTGAATGTACCCCCTCGTAAGACACGTTTACAGAGCACTTTGAAGCGAAGTGATGCAATAAAAAAAAGTGAACATGAAAGAGCATAGTTACATGGCTTTCCTGCAGGAAGCAAAACAATTCATTCCGCAGGAAAGGATTTACACCGACGAACTTCGCCGGCTGGCTTGGGGTACGGATGCCGGTTTTTACCGACTGATTCCCCAGATTGTAATCCGTTCGAAAGACGAAGATGAAGTTTCACAACTGTTGAAACTGGCGAGCCGCCACGGGCTGCCCGTCACCTTCCGAGCGGCAGGGACCAGTTTGTCGGGTCAAGCCATTAGCGACTCCATCCTCATCGTAGCCGGCAAGAATTGGGAAAAATACAGCATATCCGCCGACTACGAACAGATAACCCTCCAACCGGGCATCATCGGACAACGTGTGAACGAACTGTTGGCTCCCTACGGCCGTAAGTTTGCACCGGATCCCGCCTCGGTGAAAAGCGCCATGGTAGGCGGTATTGTCATGAACAATGCTTCCGGCATGAACTGCGGTACGCACGCCAATAGCGACAAGGTGCTTATTTCCGCCCGTATTATCCTGATGGATGGTACCCTGCTGGATACCGGAAATCCCGTCAGCCGCGCCTCCTTCGAAGTGAGTCACCGTGACTTCATTCGCCGCATCTGCGAACTGCGCGATGAAATACGTACCAACGAAAAACTGGCCGAACGCATCCGTTACAAATATTCCATCAAAAATGTAACCGGGCTCAATCTGTTGCCCTTCGTCCGTTTCGACGACCCATTCGAAATCATTGCCCACCTCATGGTAGGTTCCGAAGGTACACTGGCGTTCCTTTCGGAAGTGACGATGAAGACTGAATATGATTATCCCTACAAGGCCAGCGCTATGCTCTACTTCAAGACCATCAAAGAAGCGAGCCGCGCTGTGGTAGCCATGAAGAAGCTGGTCGACGAAACCGGCGAATGGACAGTAAAAGGGGCTGAAATGCTAGACTATAAGAGCCTTTCTTCCGTCAACGACCCCGTATTCCTAAAATACAAAGGCGAAGTTGCCTCCTCTGCCCTCCCCGGCGTGGAGCCCGGCGACGAAACCGGGTTGACAGCAGTGCTGACCGAAACCAAAGCCCGTACCCCGGAAGAACTGCAACAGAACATATCTGCCATTGAAGCTTGCCTGCAAGCCTTCACCACCTATATTCCGGTACGCTTCACCGACCGTCCGGAGGAATATTCCAAATACTGGGCCATCCGTTCCGGCATCTTCCCCTCTGTGGGAGGTACGCGCCAGCCGGGAACCACTTGCCTCATCGAAGACATCGCCTTCCACATTGAAGACCTTCCGGAGGCAACGGCAGAACTGCAACAGCTCATAGCCCGCCACGGATATAATGACGCCTGCATCTACGGCCATGCTCTCGAAGGCAACTACCACTTCATCATCAACCAGTCCTTCAGTACCCAAGCGGAAGTGAAACGCTACGAAGACTTGATGAATGACATCAAGACCTTGGTAGTAGATAAATATGACGGTTCCCTGAAAGCCGAGCATGGCACGGGCCGGAATATGGCTCCCTTTGTCTGCCATGAATGGGGAGATGACGCCTACAAAGCCATGAAAGCCGTCAAAGAGCTGTTTGACCCACAAGGATTGCTAAACCCCGGTGTCATTTTCAATGATGACCCGCAATGCCATATCAAGAACTTCAAGCCGCTGCCTTTATTAGTGATGAGTGACAAGAGACAAGCTACGTCACTCGTAGCTGACAAATGCATCGAGTGCGGTTTCTGCGAAGTCAACTGTCTCTCCTGCGGCTTTACCCTTTCCTCGCGCCAGCGTATCGTGTTGCAGCGCGAAATATCCCGGCTGAAACAAAGCGGCGAGGACCCGACACGCCTTGCACTGCTCGAAAAACAATACCGCTATCCCGGCAACCAGACTTGTGCCGGAGACGGCCTCTGCTCCATGTCGTGCCCGATGGGTATCAATACGGGCGACCTTACCCATATAATCCGCCAGGAAGCATTACCCAAAGGCAGTCTGGGATACAAAGCCGGAGACTTTGTCGCCAATCATTTCGCTGGTGTCAAGAGTGCACTGCGTCCCGTATTGTCCTTAGCCAACTTCGGACATTCACTATTAGGGACAAAGGCGATGAGCGGCATTACCAAGGGGCTGCACAATGCATTAGGCATACCTCTATGGACGCCGGCTATGCCGAAAAGTTATCAGTTACAAGCTACGGAGTTACAAGCTACAAGCACTATGCAGCATAATAGCGCAGCACTTGTAGCTCGTAGCTCTGTAACTCGTAACTACAAAGTCGTCTACTTCCCCAGCTGCATCAACCAGACTATGGGTCTGGCAAAGAAGTCTCCCGTAGAGCAGCCATTGGTAAATAAAATGGTGTCCTTGTTGCAAAAAGCCGGTTACGAAATCATCTTCCCGAAAGATATGGACAAGCTTTGCTGTGGCACCATTTGGGAAAGTAAAGGGATGCTGGACATTGCCGATCGCAAGACAGCCGAACTGGAGGCCGCACTTTGGGAAGCCAGCGAACAAGGCAAATACCCCGTCCTCTGTGACCAAAGCCCTTGTCTGCACCGCATGCGCGAATGTATCAAGAAGATGAAACTGTATGAACCTGCAGAATTCATCTATACATTCTTACGTGAGAAGCTGATTTTCACACCTATTAACCGCCCCGTAGCAATCCACATCACCTGCTCCATGCGGAAAATGGGACTGGCAGATACCATTATAGCCCTTGCACGCCTTTGCTCCAGTAAAGTCATCGTGCCGGAAGAAGTAGGTTGCTGCGGTTTTGCCGGAGACCGGGGATTCACCTATCCTGAGCTGAACTCGTACGCCCTACGCAAACTCCGCCCGCAAATAGAAGCGTCCGGAGTGAATATAGGCTACTCTAACAGCCGTACTTGTGAAATCGGATTGACAACAAACTCAGGTATCCCCTATGTATCCATTGCCTATCTGGTAGACGAATGTACAAAGGCAGCTGATAATTAGGATTGATAATTAACTTAACACACAAATATTACAATGAACAGTACAAAAGTAAGTAAACGCATCCTTGCACTCGACATTCTCCGTGGTGTCACCATCGCAGGTATGATTATGGCAAACAACCCCGGTTCGTGGGGACATATCTATGCCCCCTTGCGGCATGCAGAGTGGAACGGTCTGACCCCCACCGACCTCGTCTTTCCCTTCTTCATGTTTATCATGGGAATTTCCACATACATTTCCCTGAAGAAATACAACTTCGAGTTCAGCCACGCCGCCGGCATGAAGATACTGAAACGCACCATCGTCATTTTCCTTATAGGCATGGCTATCGGCTGGTTCTCGCGTTTCTGCTATTACTGGGCCTCCGCTCCGGACGACCTCAGTTTCGGAGAGAAGCTATGGGCTTCCGTCTGGACATTCGACCGTATCCGTATTCTGGGTGTCATGCAACGGCTGGCCCTTTGCTACGGAGCAGCCTCCATCATTGCACTAACCATGAAGCATAAACATATACCTTATCTGATAGCCGGCCTATTGACAGGCTACTTCATACTGTTGATGTGCGGCAACGGTTTCGCCTATAATGAAACAAACATTCTTTCCGTGGTAGACCGTGCCATCCTGACCCCTGCACACATGTACAAGGATAACGGCATAGATCCCGAAGGTTTGTTAAGCACCATTCCTGCCATTGCACATGTGTTGCTGGGCTTCTGTGTAGGGCGGCTGATGCTGGATGGCAACAAGTCGGAAGACCGTGCCTCATTTCTCAATTCGCAGCTTATCACACTGTTTCTGGTAGGTGTTATCCTTACTTTCTCCGGTTTCCTGCTAAGCTACGGTTGCCCCATCAACAAGAAAATATGGTCTCCTACCTACGTACTCGTCACTTGCGGACTGGCATCCAGTTTTCTGGCATTGCTTATCTGGATTATTGATGTGAAAGGCTATAAGAAGTGGAGCATGTTTTTCGAGGCATTCGGTGTGAATCCGCTGTTCATGTATGTATTGGGCGGCGTACTTAGCATACTTTTCGGTAGTATCAGTTTCCCGTGGGGAAACAGCAGCATCAGCATACACGGATTCTTATACAATATAGTCCTCATGCCCGTTTTCGGTGAAACCGCCGGTTCCCTTGCCTTTGCCCTGCTGTTTATCGCCATTAACTGGTGTATCGGCTACCAGTTGTACAAACGAAAAATATATATCAAAATATAAGGATTAGGGGTTAGTGATTAAGGATTAGTGATTAATACGTTGCCTATAATTAAGAAACAGTATCACCTACCATTAATCACTAATCCTTAATCACTAACCCCTAATCCCTAATCATTAAACATTATTTATATGATTCTAATAGCAGACAGTGGCTCTACAAAGACCGATTGGTGTGTTGTAGAGAATGGAGTACTTCTCCAACAGATATTCACGAAAGGGACGAACCCTTTCTTTCAGTCGGAAGAGGAAATCAGTAATGAAATAGCAACAGCGCTATTACCTCAGCTGAAGACAAGTGAGCTGGATGCCGTATACTTTTATGGTGCAGGATGCGGATTTCCCGACAAGATAAGTATGGTGCACCGTGCCATAACCAAACACCTCAGTGTGAAAAATGAAGTGGAAGTCAATACCGATATGCTGGCTGCCGCACGTGGCCTCTGCGGACATGACTCAGGCATTGCCTGCATCATGGGGACCGGCTCCAACTCATGTTATTATGACGGAAAAAGCATTGTCACCAATGTATCTCCTCTGGGATTCATCTTGGGAGACGAAGGCAGCGGAGCCTGCTTGGGCAAACTGTTGGTAGGCGATATCTTGAAAAATCAGATGACACCCGAGCTGAAAGAGAAATTCCTCAAACAGTTCGACCTGACACCTGCTGATATCATCGACCGTGTCTACCGTAAACCTTTCCCCAACCGTTTCCTGGCAAGCTTGTCACCATTTCTTGCACAGAATCTGGGTGAACCTTGTGTACGCGCTCTGGTACTGAACAGCTTTAAGGCATTCCTTAAACGCAATGTCATGCAATATGAAGACTATCAGCATCAAAAAGTACATTTCATCGGTTCCGTAGCCTTCTATTACAAGGAAGTTCTGGCAGAAGCTGCCAAAGAAATGGGTATCCAACTGGGTGCAATCATCAAGAGCCCCATGGAAGGACTCATCAAATATCACAACTGAAAGTGACAAATCGTAAATAGTAAATCGTCAAATAGTAAATAGCCTTATGTTCGTAAAAATCTCAGAGCAACCATCGCTCTACAATGACTTGGAAAAGAAATCAGTCCGTGAAATTCTGGAAGACATCAATACCGAAGACCAGAAAGTGGCGCTTGCCGTACAGAGGGCAATCCCTCAAATAGAAAAGTTGGTAACCCAGATTGTGCCCCGCATGAAACAAGGCGGACGCATCTTCTACATGGGTGCGGGTACCAGTGGACGTCTGGGCGTACTCGACGCTTCGGAAATTCCACCGACTTTCGGTATGCCCCCCACGCTGGTTATCGGCTTGATTGCCGGTGGTGACACTGCATTGAGAAATCCGGTAGAGAATGCCGAAGATGACATTCACCGCGGTTGGGAAGAACTGACGGAACGCAATATTACAGATAAGGATACGGTCATCGGTATTGCTGCATCCGGTACCACCCCCTACGTGATTGGTGCCATGCACGAGGCACGCGAACACGGCATACTGACCGGCTGTATTACCAGCAACCCGGACTCTCCAATGGCAGCAGAGGCAGATGTAGCCATCGAAATGATTGTAGGGCCTGAATATGTGACGGGAAGCTCACGCATGAAATCGGGAACAGGACAGAAAATGATACTGAATATGATTACTACTTCCGTCATGATACAGTTGGGACGCGTGAAAGGCAACAAAATGGTGAATATGCAGCTCAGTAACAAAAAGCTTGTGGACCGTGGTACCCGTATGATTGTAGAGGAACTCGGACTGGACTATGGCAAAGCCAAGGCGCTGCTGTTGATGCACGGTTCGGTGAAAAAGGCAGTGGATGCGTACCGGATTTAGCTATTACTCACTCTTAAATTCCTTTATTATGAAAGCAATATATTTTTTTCTCTTTTCTCTTTGTCTGCAAGCTGCCACCGCGCAACCCTTGCAACGCGTAGCCCCTGAACAAGTGGGAATGGACTCACGCAAGTTGATGTATGCTGACGAAGCGATTGAAACAGCCATCTCCAACAAGGATATTCCCGGTGCCGTACTTGCTGTAGTACGTAACGGCAAGATGGCCTATCTGAAAGCTTACGGCAACAAGCGTATTTATCCCAATGTGGAGCCTATGACTGCCAATACTATCTTTGATATGGCATCTTGCAGCAAATCCATGTCGACCGCCGTATGTACGATGATACTGGCAGAACGCGGCAAGCTCCGTATGCTGGACCCCGTCAGCCTCTACATACCCCATTTCAAGAATTGGGAAAGCGAAGACGGCAAAGAGAAAAAGGTAATCCGCATTGCCGATTTGATGACACACACTTCCGGTCTTCCTCCCTATGCACCGGTAGCCGAGCTAGAAAAGCAGTACGGTTCTCCCAATCCTGATGGGCTTATGGAATATATTGCTACTTGTAAACGCGACTTCAAGCCGCAGACTGATTTTCAATACAGTTGCCTCAACTTCATCACTTTGCAGCACATTATCGAGACTATAAGCGGACAGAGCCTGCGTGACTTTGCACGTGAAAACCTATTTGATGTACTCGGCATGGAGCATACCGACTATCTGCCTTGCCAACGTGATAAGGATGGTAACTGGATTACGATAGTTGACAAAGGAACGAGAAAACAAGGACACAAGGAAAACAACGTAGCCAATTCTCAATTTTCAATTCGCAATTCTCAATTGAATAACATTGCCCCCACTGAAAAGCAACCTAATGGACAAGTTCTCTGCGGACAAGTTCATGACCCGCTGGCACGTGTCATGAACGGAGGTATCAGCGGTAATGCAGGAGTATTCTCTTGTGCTGATGATATTGCCATACTCTGCGCAGCCCTGCAAAACGGAGGTGAATGGAACGGACGCCGCATCCTGAGTCCGCTGGGTGTAAAAGCCATGCGTACTGTGCCACGCACTACCGCCAGTCTGGGACGCACTCTCGGTTGGGATAATTTTACAGCCTATGCCTCCAACAATGGAGATTTGTTTGGTCCTAATACCTATGGGCATACCGGCTACACGGGTACCTCCATCATTATCGATCCGGACAATGACACTTCCGTCATACTCCTTATCAACGCCGTACATCCGGAAGACGGACACAGCGTAGTTCGCCTGCGTTCATTGGTTGCCAACGCTGTGGCGGCTTCCATCTACCCCATTCCGCGTATTTATACAGACCATTACTACAAACGTTTCCTACAGTTTATGGATGAGCCTGCCATTACAAGCAAGGACATCGTCATGCTTGGCAATAGCCTGACTGAAGGTGGCGGTGACTGGTCTGCCCGTCTTGGTAAGAAGAATGTACGTAATCGCGGCATCATCGGTGATGAAGTGATGGGTATCTATGACCGCCTGCATCAGATACTTCCCGGACATCCCGCCAAGCTGTTCCTGCTTATCGGAGTCAATGACATTTCCCATGACTTGGCACCAGACAGTATTGTAGACATGATTCGCATGACGGTGGAACGCATCCGGAAAGAATCTCCCGACACAAAACTCTACCTACAAAGCCTACTCCCTTTCAATGAAAGTTTCGGCCGATACAAAAAACTGACTGGAAAGACAGATATGGTTCCTGAAATCAACTCCCGTCTGGAGGCGTTTGCCAAAGAGGAAGGCATTGCCTATATCAATCTTTTTCCACTATTTACAGAGAAGGGAACAAATGTACTACGCAGTGAGTTGACCGGCGACGGACTGCATTTGAATGAGGATGGATACAAAATCTGGGTAAAGGCCATTAAGAAGAAAATATAAAACGAACCAGTCTCCGAACGTCTGCCACACTACCAACAGGCTAAAGAAGACATCTCTCCATTAACTAGATTCCCCCTGCCATAGACATCTATAGCAGGGGGAATTCTTATATTCGGGGCGTTTCGGCACACACCCTCTTTTATCTCATTCGGCAAAGCTAACCAGTTGCAAGTCAAACGTCAACAGAGAGCCTCCGGGGATTGTATTTGTAGAATAAGGAGCAGTATAATCATTTATACCATATCCGCTTTGATAAGGGATATACAACATCCACCGCTCACCCATCCGCATAAGCTGCAAGGCAGCTGCCCAACCGGCAACGACACCCGAAACTTCAAAATCCACGAATGAATCAAAAACCGTAGGTTCTTTTACCGGAGGAATAGGTATATCGCGGTCAATAGCACTATAACCGTCAAAGCAACCGTCGAATTCTTCGCCATTCACATAAGTCCCATAATAATAAGCATTCACCTTTGAATGATAACCCGTATACAACGGGCGTTCACCCGTCTCATTCTTCACAAGCTTCTTGCAATAGACATACTGAGCACCTTCAGAAGTGCTTGCAGTCGTCTGTATGGCATACAGTTTCCCGAGTTCCATAGCATCGGCCTGCTCTGCTGTGGCGACATAATTCTCGCCAGTCAGCCTTTTTATCGAGTCAACAAAAGCCTCGCCGCGTTCTCTCCAATTATCATACTTTCCAGCCTCTTCCACTTCTTCACAAGAGATAAAAGCACCCACCAGCAACAGCAAGAAAGGCAAAAACAAAAGGGACTTTTTCATTTACTATTTTACTATTTTACTATTTACTATTTCAGTTTGTTCACGCACCGGTCTATTCCATAACCGCTTTATTGCAAGGTTTTCAGCAACGATGTGATGCTTACACGGTCTGCAATAATATTATTCAGTTCAGAGATAGCCACGCGCTCTTGCTGCATGGTGTCACGATTACGCAGTGTCACACAGTTATCTTCCAAAGTCTGATGATCCACGGTGACACAGTACGGAGTACCAATGGCATCCTGGCGGCGGTAACGCTTACCAATAGAATCTTTCTCATCATACTGACAATGGAAGTGGAACTTCAGATTGTCAATGATTTCGCGCGCTTTTTCGGGCAGCCCATCTTTCTTTACCAACGGCATTACGGCCAGTTTCACCGGTGCCAGTGCAGCAGGCAACTTCAAGACAACACGGGATTCACCGCTATCCAACGTCTCTTCACAGTAGGAAGCCGACATGATGCTAAGGAACATGCGGTCTACACCGATACTAGTCTCGATGACATACGGGGTATAGCTTTCGTTGGTTTCCGGATCGAAATACTTGATGTTCTTGCCGGAGAACTTCTCATGCTGGGACAAGTCGAAATTTGTACGGCTGTGAATACCCTCTACTTCCTTGAAACCGAAAGGCATCAAGAACTCAATGTCTGTAGCAGCATTAGCGTAGTGGGCCAGTTTGTCGTGGTCGTGATAACGGTAATGGTCATCACCGAAGCCCAGCGCCTTGTGCCATTTCAGGCGAGTAGCCTTCCAACTCTTGAACCAGTCAAGCTCTGTACCCGGCTTCACAAAGAACTGCATTTCCATCTGCTCGAACTCGCGCATACGGAAGATGAACTGGCGGGCTACAATTTCGTTACGGAAAGCCTTACCAATCTGGGCGATACCGAAAGGAATCTTCATGCGACCGGTTTTCTGTACATTAAGGTAATTTACGAAGATACCTTGTGCCGTTTCCGGGCGAAGGTATATCTTCATGGCACCATCGGCGGTAGAGCCCATTTCAGTTGAGAACATCAGATTGAACTGGCGTACCTCTGTCCAGTTCTTTGTGCCACTGATAGGGCAAACGATTTCTTCGTCAAGGATAATCTGACGGAGTTCGTCCAGATTATTATCGTTCAAAGCCTTGGAAAAACGTTCATGCAAGGCATCACGTTTGGCCTGGTGTTCCAGCACACGACCGTTGGTACTGCGGAACTGAGCCTCATCGAAAGCCTCACCAAAACGCTTGGCAGCTTTGGCCACTTCTTTGTTTATCTTGTCATCGTACTTAGCAAGCTGGTCCTCTATCAACACATCGGCACGATAACGTTTCTTGGAATCGCGGTTGTCAATCAAAGGGTCATTGAAAGCATCTACGTGTCCGCTGGCTTTCCAGATGGTGGGGTGCATAAAGATTGCTGAGTCGATACCGACAATATTTTCGTGCAGCAGCACCATACTCTGCCACCAGTATTGCTTGATGTTATTTTTCAGTTCCACACCCATCTGACCATAGTCATACACAGCTCCCAGTCCATCATAAATCTCGCTGGAAGGGAACACAAAACCATATTCCTTACAGTGTGATACGAGTTTCTTAAAAACGTCTTCTTGTGCCATTTTCTGTTGTATCTAAATTAATTTGAATCTTATTTTCAGCTAAAAAGCGCCACAAAGATAGGGATTTATATCGTAAGTAGGACACGGAGGGTATTAATTTATCTTATTACCAAATAAAAGAAGAAGCTACCTCATAACTCCGAGGCAGCTTCTTTCCCAATTTTACCCAATTACAATTAATTTACCTAAGCACTACAAATCAACCTAATCACAACCAAGAATAATATTATACTCACCTTCAGCGTTTTATCGTATTAACAGTCTCTTGTGGTTTCAATATGTCATTTGTTTTTTCCACAACTGATACCACATCAACATCAAGTACAGCCTTAATATCCTTGGAAGAGGTTCCAATCAAAAACTTATAATTTCCAGCATCCACTACCCATGAAGAAGAAGCTTCATCATAAGAAGCCAAATCCGTAGTGTTCAGTTTCAAAGTGGCAGTAACAGTCTCACCTGGCCTCAATTCCTTAGTTTTGGTAAAAGCTTTAAGTTCTTTTTCCGGTTTGTTCATCTGAAACCTATTGGGAGTGGAGACATAAAGCTGAACAACCTCTTTCCCTGCAAACTTACCAACATTCTTCACATCAATAGAAACAGTATATATACCATTATCAACTTTGACAGACGGATTGACATACTCGAATGTTGTATACGAAAGACCATAGCCGAAAGGATAAGACACTTGCTTTCCGAAACTATCGAAATAGCGATAACCGACAAAAATATCTTCTTCATAATCCGTATAGTCTACATTCTTCACTGAAGAGCTTTTGTCCTCCTTATTCCTCACATCTGTATTAGCCCTAGCATCCATAGGAAAATTGGTCGAAGAAGCAACGTCCATCAACTTGTTCGGGAAAGTCATTGTCAACTTACCCGATGGAGATACCTTACCGCTCAACACATCCGTCACACTATTTCCACCCTCCTGTCCTGCCTGCCAAGCCAGCAAAATAGCATCCGGTAGTTTTTTCCAAGAAGCTGTTTCGATTACACCTCCGATATTCAATACCACCACCACTTTCTTCCCAGCAGCATGGAAAGCTTGGCTGACGGACTTCAGCAGTTGCAATTCTTCCTCACTCAGTTCAAAATCACTGACATTACGGTCTACAAATTCACCGGAAGTACGTCCCAGCGTAACCAATGCAACATCCGCTTTAGCAACTTGTTCTGACAACACCTTTGTAGTAGGGATAAGTTCTGTCGGGCGAGGTACCGGCATAAATCTGGAGAAAGGCTGAGACGAGTCAGGAGTATTTTTCTTATTCTCGGCCTCAATATACTGTTCATAATCGGCCTTCAATGCTTCATCTATCTGGTATCCAGCATTCTTCAAACCATCCAATAATGAGACTGTATAGGCACGATTCACATTACCTGAGCCGGTACCTCCTGCTATGAAATCATAGGAAGTACACCCGAAAAGAGCTATATTTCTGACCTTCCTTTCAAATGGCAAGGTTTCGTTATTATTCTTCAACAAAACCATTCCTTCAGTCGCTGACTGGCGGGTAACTGCTGCGTGCGCCTTCAAATCAGGTTTATTGGAATATTTGTATTCTTTAAAATGAGGAGTTTGGAGAATAAGTTCAAGAACACGCTTCACATTACGATTCAGTATGGATTCATCCAATTTTCCGGATTTCACCCCTTCGATAATCATATCATACTGGTTAGCCCTTCCCGGTTGGAGCATATCATTACCTGCTATCATCTGAGCCACGGCATCCTTCCCTCCAAACCAGTCAGTTACCACCATACCCTCGAAATTCCACTCATCACGCAATAAAGTGGACAGCAAGTCTGTATTCTCAGAAGCATAGGTGCCATTAATATGATTGTAAGAGGACATTACTGTCCATGGTGCCGATTCCTTCACTGCAATTTCGAACCCCTTCAAATAGATTTCCCGTAAGGCACG
>ERZ780228.1267-NODE-1267-length-17005-cov-10.474513_pt1 | contig 17005 bp, 13 predicted proteins | sample MGYA00511015_ERZ780228 | MGnify/ENA primary metagenome ERZ780228 (study PRJEB29588, sample SAMEA2161897) | human gut metagenome | biome: human gut; feature: human-associated habitat; material: faeces | place: Denmark | collected 2008/2010 ...
GAGCAACTGACTCTTAATCAGTGGGTCCTGGGTTCGAGTCCCCGATGGTGCACCAAAAAAAGCCTTACGGAAACGTAAGGCTTTTTTCTTAATGATTGCCGCTTTGTGTGAGTGCTTTCATTTTGCCGCTGACTTCGACCCAAGTCAGCGGCTCTTTTTGTTTTGTAGGAGAAATTCAAGAACTTTTATTGTAAGAGAAACGGTGGCATATATGCAGCTGCCAATAAAAGTAAGCAGCAAAATTATTTCCTGAAAACTCAAGCGTTCACCTCCCTCATAATTTGGAGGCGACAATCAAGAGTAAATTATATCAGAAGGGGAGGGGACTGTCAAAATAAGCTCTACAAATCCTTAATGGCGGTTTGTTGGTACAATACCAACCAGTCAGGCTTTAACCGACTATGGATGATATATATCGGGCTTATAGTCAGAGGATTTAAGGAATGGAGGGTCATCTTTACGGGTCCATTTCGACTTCGCTGAAATTTTCTGAACGCTGCCCCAACCGGCGGGCTCCCTCTGATATGGGCGAATGCGATACATAATTCGGTGCTTGCCATTGGTAAACTCCAGAATGGCGATTTTGGCGGTGGGAAATTCAGTGTTGCTGGGGTCGACCAGTTGAAACCTCCAGGTATACTGTTCGCCTTCCAGTTCAGATAACTCTATGATTTGTTTGGCAAGTTTATGGGCTGTATCCACATTGGGCCGTTTAAACCCGCCATTGTCGTCGATGTGCAATTCGCCTTTCGCATACGCCTCATCAATTGTCGCCTGAGCGGCGGTCATGAGGGAGCGAGCCTGGAGCATGATGCGCTTTTCAACGGCTTTGTCGATATAGCCGGTCAGGGACGGGACCAAAAGCGCTGCCAATACGGCCAGGATGACCAAAACAACGATCAGTTCAACGAGGGTAACCCCTCTTTTTTGGTTGGAATCACAGAACCGGGCCATAGCGCATGCCTCCCGCATCAGTATAAAACCGTACAAATAAAGTATAGGCACATAACGATGCTGCGTCAATTGTGGGGGATGCCAAATAATTTATACATTATTTGTGAATAATGTAAGACTGTCGAAAAACTCTTGTAGGGGCGAGCATTGCTCGCCCGTGCCCGTTTGTCTGTGAAAAAACCTTCCGGGAAAACGCATTGCTGCGTCAAGCTGGCGGGCGACCAATGGTCGCCCCTACACATTCAATAGGTCAGGAATGTGATTCTCTGACACACTGACATTATTTGTGAATAATGTGATATTATAATACGCTTTGAAAAACGCAGACGACGGCGGTGGTAAGAGGTACTGCCAAAAATCCTGCCCCATATTTGTCGATTGTGCCAAACGAATAAAGTTGCAATCAGATTTGACTTTTTGTATACTATATCTATATATACTATACAAAATAATCGGAAATATTATAAAAATTCTGGTTGGAAAGCGGGCCGGGTGTTGAAAAAGATTAGGATACAGCGGGTGAGCATCTTTGATATTGTCGCCACGCTGGTGTTGGCGGTGGTGCTCGTCACGTTCGCGGTGCAGGGCACGGGGGAGTTGGCTCAAATGCAGACCGCCACGGACGATTACATCCAGTGCGAGACACTGGCCCGGCAGCTGCAAAGCGGGTCGGACTACCTGATCGAGCAGGTGCGGATGTACACCGCCACCGGTCAGCGGGAGTACATGGACAACTACTTTGTGGAGCTGAACACGACCCGCCGCCGCGAGAACGCTTTAGAGTATTTTGCAGAGCATTACGGCGACACCGATGCTTTCACGCTGCTGAAATCCGCCATGACAACATCGCAAAATCTGAGCTATACGGATCGGTATGCCATGCGGCTTGTGGCGCAGGCCACGCTGGCGGACGAGTTGAGCTGGCCGACGGAAATCCGGTCTGTCTCGCTGCATGACAGTGACATAACGATGACAGACAGCGAGAAGATGCGCAAGGCACAGCAGTTGGTTTGCAACGACCAATATCAAAATATGCGCGATGATGTGAACGAAAAAATTACCGAGAGCATGGACAGCCTGATTGCGCTGACACGTAGCCGTCAGAGCGGAGCCGAGGCCGTTTTCACCGGCGTGTACCGTAAAATTGAGCTGTGCGCGGCGCTGCTGGTACTGCTCATGCTGGAAATCTGCATGATAACGCGCCATTTGGTGGTAAAACCGCTGATGGACTACGGTCAGAGCATCCGGCGCGGGGAGATTTTCCCGGTGGTGGGCGCGGCAGAATTGCAGAACCTGGCACTGACCTACAACGAGGTCTACCGCGAAAACCAGGAGACGCAGAAGATCATCCGCCACGAGGCCGAGCACGACGCGCTGACCGGCGCACTGAACCGCGGTTCGTTTGAAAAGATCCTGAATATCTACGAGAACGGCGAGAAGCCGTTTGCAATGATTATCTGTGACATTGACATTTTTAAACATGTCAACGACACTTACGGCCATGCGGTGGGCGACGAGATCCTGAAAAAGGTCGCAAACCTCTTGCAAACGACCTTCCGCAGCGTCGACTATGTCTGCCGCATCGGCGGTGACGAGTTCGCCGTTATCATGGTGGATGTGAATCAGGAATTGAGTTACACCATAAGTGAGAAAATCACGGTGATCAACAATCAGCTGTACTGTCCGACGGACGACCTGCCGGCCGTCTCGCTGAGCGTGGGCGTGGCCTTTACGGATCGCGCAAACCCCGGCGAGAGCATCTTCAAGGATGCTGACGAGGCGCTGTACCGTGTCAAGCAGAACGGCAAGCACGGCTGCGGCTTCTATTAAGTGCGCACGGATTTTGCGCAGCTGCGCCGTCTGCCGGACCTGCTTTTTCCGCGGCGCTGTCCGTTTTGCGGGTCATTGCTGGGGTCGGACGCACTGCAGGGCACGGTTTGCCCGGCCTGCGTGCCCGAGGAAATGCGCTTACAGCACGTTCCGGCGCGTCTGCCGGAGGGCGAACACGATTTTTACGCCGTGCGGGAGGCTGCCGCGGCGTATTATTACGAGGATATTGTACGTACAGCCGTTTTACGCTGCAAGCGGGGCGGCTGCTTTTGGTATGCCCGGGAGCTGGCGGACCGTGTGGCCGTGCTGGTGTTCGGCGCACTGCCGGCCAAACAGCCCGGAAAAATGCCGCAGTATGCGGGTGTGACCGCGCTGCCGCTGTACAGCTGCATTGTGCCGGTGCCGCCCCGCCAGCCGCTGCCCGGTATGCCGGGTCTGCCGCTGCTGCTGGCGCGCCGGTTGGGCGCGGTGCTGGGGGTCCCGGTGGAGACACCGCTGTACATCAAGCGCCGGGGCCGCCCGCAGAAGGAGCTTACCCGCGAGCAGCGCCTGCAAAACGCCAGGGGCGCGTTTGGCTGCCGCCCCGGCACAGACCTGACCGGCAGGCGGGTGCTGCTGATCGATGACATTATCACAACCGGTGCGACGGCGTCGGCGTGTGCGCTGGCACTTTTGGAGGCCGGTGCGGTGGAGGTGACCGCTGTGGCGATTGCCGCGGCGGAGGAGCTGCCCAAGAGCCGGAAAAAGCCCCCTGAGACAAAACCATAAAAAGACCGAAGCGGCGTGCCCGGAAATCATGGGCGTACTGCTTCGGTCTTTTCATAGGGCAATACCGCATAATTCTAAGTGCCGATACGGCGAGCGAGGTGCGGCAGCTGCTAAGCCAAAAGCGCAGATAATACTTTGTGTATTATCGAGCATTTTGGCAACGCAGATGCCGTGCCGCAGCCGCCGGAGCGGTGCTTGAGCCGTTAGGCGGGAATTGTGCGGTATTGCCATAGGCTTATACGGGGCATCTCCGCACCATCCGGTATGCCGTGCCTGCCCCGCCCAACGCCAGCCCTGCCAAAAATAGGGTGAAAAATTTGGCGGTTTTGCCACGCGCATAAAATCTGAACATCCTGTATAATAAAGACACGGATCGATTTTCTGCTGTAAAAAGGAGAAACCGCGATGACAAAGCAAAAATATATCATGGCGCTGGACGCGGGCACCACGTCCAACCGCTGCATCCTTTTTAACGCCAGGGGCGAGATGTGCAGCGTCGCGCAAAAGGAGTTCACCCAGTATTTCCCCAAGCCCGGCTGGGTCGAGCATGACGCCAACGAGATCTGGACGACCCAGCTCGGCGTGGCGCTGTCGGCCATGAACGAGGTTGGCGCGTCGGCGGAGGACATCGCCGCCATCGGCATCACGAACCAGCGCGAGACGACCATCGTCTGGGACCGTAACACCGGCGAGCCGGTCTACCACGCCATTGTCTGGCAGTGCCGCCGCACAAGCGAGTACTGCGACGAGCTGAAGGCCCACGGCCTGACCGACCTGATCCGGCAAAAGACCGGGCTGGTCATCGACGCCTACTTCTCGGCCACAAAGCTCAAGTGGATCTTGGACAACGTGCCCGGCGTGCGCGCGCGTGCCGAGCGCGGCGACCTGCTGTTCGGCACGGTGGAGACGTGGCTCATCTGGAAGCTGACCTGCGGCAAGATCCACGTGACCGACTACTCCAACGCCAGCCGGACGATGATGTTCAACATCCACACGCTGGACTGGGACGACGAGATACTGAAAATTCTCGATATACCGCGCTGTATGCTGCCGCGTCCCGTGCCCAACAGCGAGTTCTACGAGTACGCCGACCCGATGCACTTCGGCGGCGAGATCAAGATCGCGGGGGCGGCAGGCGACCAGCAGGCCGCGCTGTTCGGCCAGACCTGCTTTACCAGGGGCGAGGCCAAGAGCACCTTCGGCACGGGCGGCTTTCTGCTGATGAACACCGGCGAGAAGCCGGTATTCTCCCAAAACGGGCTGGTCACCACCGTGGCGTGGGGGCTGGACGGAAGGATAAATTACGCGCTGGAAGGTTCGATTTTTGTGGCGGGCGCAGCTATCCAGTGGCTGCGGGACGAGTTGCATCTGCTGGAGGACGCCCGCGACAGCGAGTACATGGCGCAGAAGGTCAGGGACACGAACGGCTGCTACGTCGTGCCTGCGTTCACCGGTCTGGGTGCGCCGCACTGGGACCAGTACGCCCGCGGCACCATCGTGGGCCTGACCCGCGGCGTGAACAAGAACCACATCATCCGCGCGACGCTGGACAGCCTGTGCTACCAGATCAACGATGTGCTGGCCGCCATGCAGGCGGATTCCGGCATTGATCTGACGGCGCTCAAGGTGGACGGCGGCGCGTGCGCGAACAATTACTTACTGCAGACGATGGCGGACATCAGCAACCTGCCGGTCAAGCGCCCCTGCTGCGTGGAAACGACGGCGCTGGGCGCGGCGTATCTGGCCGGGCTGGCCGTCGGCTATTGGAGCAGCACCGAGGACGTGCTGCAAAACTGGTCGGTGGACCGTGAGTTTATGCCGGGCATCCCCGACGACGAGCGCACCAGACGGCTGAAGGGCTGGAATAAGGCGGTGCGGTGCAGCTACGGCTGGGCGAAGGAGGAGTAAGGCCCCTAAAGCCTTCCCCTTGGGGGGAAGGTGGCCCCGCAGGGCCGGATGAGGGGAGAGCTTGCCGCGACAGGCCGTAAACGGGTAATAGTGGCAAGGCTGCCCCTCATCAGTCAGCGGGCGGGGCCGCTGACAGCTTCAGTCTCCGCGCTGAGAGCCGCCTACGGCGGTTGAGCTCCGACACGCGCCTGCGGGCGCAGCCCCAAGGGGGAAGCCATTCCGATTGCACAAACAACACGAGGTATCAATATGTACGACATCATCATTATCGGCGCGGGCGTGTCCGGGTGTGCCTGCGCGCGGGAACTTTCGCGGTATGACGCGAAAATTCTTGTAGTAGAGAAGGAGGAGGACGTCTGCTGCGGCACGTCCAAGGCCAACAGCGCCATTGTCCACGCCGGGTACGATGCGGCCCACGGCAGCCTGATGGCCAAGCTCAACGTCGAGGGCAGCCGCCGGATGCCGGCCCTTGCGAAGGAGCTGGATTTTGCCTACGACCGGTGCGGCAGCCTTGTCGTCTGCCTGAGCAACGAGGACCGCCCCGCGCTGCAAAAGCTCTATGAAAACGGCATCGCCAACGGCGTGGAGGGGCTGCGCATCATAGAACGGGACGAGCTGGTGGGAATGGAGCCGAACATCTCGGACGCCGCCGTCGCCGCACTGTGGGCGCCCACGGGCGGCATCGTCTGCCCGTTCGGCCTGACGTTTGCGTTGGCGGAGAACGCCGCCAAAAACGGTGTGCAGTTTCGGTTTGACACCAAAGTTACGGGCCTGCACCCGCTGGACGGCGGCGGAGCCGGGTGGGCCGTCGAGACCGACCACGGCACGCTGGAAACACGCTGCATCGTCAATGCGGCGGGCGTATACGCCGACACGCTGCACAATATGGCCGACGCGGCGCACCCCATGACCATCACGGCCCGGCGGGGAGATTACTTCCTGCTTGACCACACGGCGGGGCAGCATGTGCGGCACACGGTATTCCAGCTGCCGGGCAAATACGGCAAGGGCGTGCTGGTAACGCCCACGGTGCACGGCAATCTGCTGGTCGGGCCGACGGCCATCGACGTGGACGACAAGGAGGCCACGGCCACGACGGCGGCGGGCCTGGACGAGGTGCGGGAGAAATCCGGCCTCGCGGTCAAGGACATTCCGCTGCGCCAGACCATCACGAGCTTCGCGGGTCTGCGCGCCCACGAGGCGCGGCACGACTTCTTCATCGGCGAGATCGCGCCCGGCTTTGTGGACTGCGCGGCCATCGAGTCGCCCGGCCTGTCCAGCGCCCCGGCCATCGGTGCGATGGTCGCGGACATCGTGCGCGGCAGTCTGCACTTACACAATAAGCCCGATTTTGACCCGACGCGCAGGGGCATTCTGGACCCCAAAGCGCTGGATCTTGCAGCGCGGGCGGAGCTTATCCGGCAAAACCCGGCCTACGGGCAGATAATATGCCGGTGCGAGAGCGTGACCGAGGGCGAGATCATCGACGCCATCCGCCGCACGCCCGGCGCACGCAGTCTGGACGGCGTCAAGCGGCGCACCCGCGCTGGCATGGGCCGCTGCCAGGCGGGCTTCTGCAGCCCGCGCGTCATGGAGATTCTGGCGCGGGAGCTGGGCGTGCCGCAGAGCGAGATCACCAAGTCCGGCGGTGCGTCCAAAATCATCGTCGGCACGAACAAGGATAGCCTGTGAAAGGGGGCGTCTGCCATGAAAAACGTTGATCTGGTCATTATCGGCGGCGGCCCGGCGGGGCTGGCCGCGGCGGTGGCCGCACGCAAAAGCGGCGTGCAGGACATCCTGATCCTGGAGCGCGACAGTGAGCTGGGCGGCATCCTGAACCAGTGCATCCACAATGGCTTCGGCCTGCATACCTTTAAAGAGGAGCTGACCGGCCCCGAGTACGCGGCACGGTTTGTGACGCAGGTACGCGAATTGGGAATTGAATACAAGCTCAACACGATGGTGCTGGATCTGGCGGCGGACAAGACCGTCACCGCCATGAACAAGACCGACGGACTGTTTCAGATGCACCCCAAGGCGGTCATTCTGGCCATGGGCTGCCGTGAGCGCCCGCGCGGCGCGCTGAACATTCCGGGCTACCGGCCCGCGGGCATCTTCACCGCGGGCACGGCGCAGCGGCTCGTCAACATGGAGGGCTGCCTGCCCGGGCGGCGGGTCGTGATTCTGGGCAGCGGCGACATCGGCCTTATCATGGCACGCCGCATGACGCTGGAGGGGGCAAAGGTGCTCTGCGTGGCGGAGCTGATGCCGTACTCCGGCGGCTTAAAGCGCAATATTGTGCAGTGCCTCGATGATTTTGGCATTCCGCTGAAATTGAGCCACACGGTAGTGGACATTCAGGGCAAGGAGCGCGTGACCGGCATCACGCTGGCGCGGGTCGAAAACGGAAAACCCGTCCCCGGCACCGAGGAGCACTACGACTGCGACACGCTGCTGCTTTCCTGCGGACTGCTGCCCGAAAACGAACTGAGCCGCGCCGCGGGCGTGGCGCTGAACCCCGTCACCGGCGGCCCGGCGGTCAATGAGAGCCTGGAAACGAACCTGCCCGGCGTCTTTGCCGCGGGCAACGTGCTGCATGTGCATGACCTGGTGGATTATGTGTCGGAGGAGGCCGCGGCGGCAGGTGAGCACGCGGCGGCATACATTGCGGGCGGCGGGGCCGCGGCGGGCCGCGCCCTGCCCGTGCGGTGCGAAAACGGCGTGCGCTACACCGTGCCGACCACCATCCGCCCCGACTGCGCGGGGGATACCGGGACGCTGCGGTTCCGCGTGGGCGGCGTGTACAAAAATAAAAAAATCGCGGTGTACCGCGGTACAGACTGCATCTACAGCCGCAAGCGGCCCGTGCTGGCCCCCGGTGAGATGGAGACTGTGCGGCTGAAGGCCGAGCTCCTGCGCGGCCCGGGCGACGCCGTGACGGTAACGTTGGAGGAGGGCTGACGATGGAAAAACGTGAACTGATCTGCATCGGCTGCCCGATGGGCTGCCCGCTGACTGTGACGCTGGACGGCGGCGCGGTGGTCACCGTGCAGGGCAACACCTGCCCGCGCGGCGACGCCTACGCCCGCAGGGAGGTCACCGCCCCGACGCGCATTGTGACCACAACGGTGCGCGTGACCGGCGGCATCCTGCCCGCCGTGAGCTGCAAGACCCGCAGCGACATCCCGAAGGAGAAAATTTTTGACGTTGTCCGCGCGCTGAAAAGCGTTGTGGTGCCCGCCCCCGTACACATCGGTCAGGTCCTGCTGCCCGATGCAGCCGGGACCGGCGTGGATGTGGTGGCGACGAAGGACGTAGCCGAGGTGTAGATTCATCCCGTTATGAAAATAACTTTCCAAATAAGTTAAATTTTCAAAGAAATTTGGGCAAAAATCAATGGTGTGTTTGAATATTGCACAAAGAAACCGTTGGTTTTTCGGCTTTTCGACAATTTTGCTAAAATCACTTTCTTTTTTGTGAAGAATATGTTAATATGAGATTAACAAAGTGTCGCGGCTGCGGAACCAGACGGCCCGGCGCCGAGTTGGGAGAGACCCACTCACAATTTTTGGAGGAATGCTTTTATGATGAAGTATCTGCAGAAGCTCGGTAAAGCCTTAATGCTTCCCGTTGCTGCTCTGCCCGTCTGTGGTATCCTGATGGGCATTGGTTACGCTCTGGCTCCCGCCGTTATGGGTGCCGAGGGCCCGACCTCCGGTGCTGCTTACACCGTAGGTTTCCTGCTGATCAAGGCCGGCGGCGCCCTGATCGACAACATGGCATGGCTGTTCGCCATCGGCGCTGCCGTCGGTCTGTCTGATGACCATGACGGTACCGCAGGTCTGGCCGGTCTGGTCAGCTTCCTGATGATGCAGCAGCTGCTCAGCCCCGGCGTTGTCGGCGCTGTCCGCACGCTGGAGGAAGGCACCGTCGATTACATTGCTTTCAGCAAGATCGCCGGCAACTCCTTCATCGGCATCCTGGCCGCCATCATCGGTGCTGCCTGCTACAACAAGTTCAAGAACACCCAGCTGCCTGACTGGCTGGCATTCTTCAGCGGCAAGCGCAGCGTTGCTATCGTGACCGCCGTTGTTTCCATCGTGGTTTCCGTTGTTCTGCTGTTCGTCTGGCCCATCATCTTCGGCGCTCTGGTTGCCCTCGGCAACGGCATTGCCAAGATGAGCGGCATCGGCGCCGGCATCTACGCTTTCCTGAACCGTCTGCTGATCCCCACCGGCCTGCATCACGCTCTGAACAACGTGTTCTGGTTCGACACCATCGGTCTGGGCGACCTGAGCCACTACTGGGCTGGCGATGTCACCGGTCAGAATGGTGTCAATTGGGACCTCGGCATGTACATGTCCGGCTTCTTCCCCTGCATGATGTTCGGTATTGCCGGTGCTGCTCTGGCCATGGTCCAGACTGCCAAGAACAAGAAGGCTGCTATCGGTCTGGTTGTTTCCGCTGCTATCTGCGCTTTCGTCTGCGGCGTTACCGAGCCGTTCGAGTTCGGCTTCATGTTCCTCTGCTTCCCCCTGTATGTTGTCTATGCTGCTCTGTACGGCATCTTCACCATCATCACCTACTACTCCGGCTTCCGCGCAGGCTTCTGCTTCTCCGCCGGTGCTACCGACCTGATCTTCTCCGCCAGCCTGCCCGCACATGCTAAGACCTGGATGATCATCCCTCTGGGCATCGCCGCTTTCGTTGTCTTCTATCTGGTCTTCAAGTTCGCTATCGTCAAGTTCGACCTGAAGACCCCCGGCCGTGAGGACGAGGATGCCGAAGCTGCTGAGGCCAACATCACCCTCGCCAACAACGACTTCACCGCCATCGCCTCCGGCGTTCTGGCTGCTGTCGGCGGCAAGGACAATGTTGCCAACGTTGACTACTGCGCCACTCGTCTGCGCTTCGAGGTCAAGGACAGCACTGCTGTCAACGAGAAGGCCGTCAAGGCTGCCGGTGCTGCCGGCGTTATCCGCCCCAGCAAGACCGCTTGCCAGGTCGTTATCGGCCCCAAGGTTCAGTTTGTCTACGACGAGCTGAAGAAGATGCTGTAAAAACAGGCATCACCGGATAAAGGTCTGGTTCCCTTTATCAACTCCGCCGCGGGCGGGCGATCAGCCCGTCCGCGGCTTTTTCTGTGATTTGCTGCAAAAGCGATACAAAATCTTGGTACAAATCACATAAACCGGTCATAGTATCCCGCCCCATGGCGTGGTATAATGAAGAATAGGAAAACCGGGGCAACGCACCCCAAAAAGATCAGGAGGTATTTTCTTATGAAGATCATCCGTGCAAAAGATTACTACGACATGTCCCGCAAGGCCGCCAACATCATCTCGGCCCAGGTCATCATGAAGCCCAACTGCGTGCTGGGCCTGGCCACCGGCGGTACGCCCGTGGGCACCTACAAGCAGCTGGTCGAGTGGTACAACAAGGGCGACATCGACTTCTCCGAGGTCACGACGGTCAACCTGGACGAGTACCGCGGCCTGCCCAAGGAGCACCCCGAGAGCTACTGGAGCTTCATGCACCGCAACCTGTTTGACCATGTCAACATCCGTCCCGAGGCCATCAACCTGCCGGACGGCACCAACATGGACGCCGACGCCGAGTGCGCCCGCTATGACGCGGTCATTCACAATGTGGGCGGCGTTGACCTGCAGCTGCTGGGCATCGGCAACGACGGCCACATCGGCTTCAATGAGCCGAACGAGGCATTCGAGCTGGGCACCCACTGCGTTGACCTGAAGGAGGAGACCATCGAGGCCAACAAGCGCTTCTTCGACGGCAACGCCGACCTGGTCCCCAAGCAGGCCTACACCATGGGCATCAAGACGATCATGCAGGCCCGCAAGGTCCTGATGGTCGCCAACGGCAAGGGCAAGGCCGACATCGTTAAAAAGGCGTTCTTCGGCCCCGTCACGCCGGAGGTCCCCGCCAGCATCCTGCAGATGCACCCCGACTTCATTCTGGTCGGCGACGAGGAAGCCCTGAGCGAGATCTGATTTGCGGAGGAACACTGCAATGATTATCAAAAATGCAAAAGTCTACAGCGACGGCTGCCGCTTTGTGGAAAAGGACCTCATCATCCGCGATGGCCGCATCGTCTTTGGCGCGGCCCCGCAGGAGGGCGAAGATGTCATTGACGCGGGCGGTGCCTATGCGCTGCCGGGTCTGGTGGACATCCATTTCCACGGCGCAGTCGGCCACGATTTCTGCGACGCCGACGAGGCCGGCCTGCAGGCCATCGCTGATTTTGAGGCGAGCAAGGGCGTGCTGGCCATCTGCCCCGCAACCATGACGTTCAGCGAGGAGATCCTGAACGGCATCATGGACGTGGCCGCGGCCCACAAGAACGAGCGCGGCGCGGATCTGGTCGGCATCAACATGGAGGGGCCGTACATCAGCCCCAAGAAGGTTGGCGCGCAGAACCCGAAGTACGTCATGGCCGCCGACGCGGGCATGTTCCGCCGCCTGCAGGCGCGCAGCGGCGGGCTGATCAAATTGGTTGACGTCGCCCCCGAGGAGCCGGGCAATCTGGATTTCATCAAGGAATGCCGCGATGAGGTGCGCATTTCGATTGCCCACACCTGTACCGACTACGACACGGCCAAGGCCGCGTTTGCCGCAGGTGCATCCCACATGACCCATCTGTACAACGCGATGCCGGGCATCACCCACCGTGCGCCGGGGCCGATCATTGCCGCGTTGGAGGATGGTGCCGAGGTCGAGCTGATCACCGACAACGTCCACATTCACCCGGCGATGGTGCGGTTCACCTTCAACACCTTCGGGGCGGATCGTGTGATTTTGATTGCGGACAGCATGATGGCCTGCGGTCTGCCTGACGGCCAGTACAGCCTGGGCGGCCAGGCCGTCACGGTGCGCGGACCCCGCGCGACGCTGACCGAGCAGCCCGGCACGATTGCGGGCAGTGCGACCTGTCTGTTTGACTGCATGAAGCGTGCGGTCCTCGACATGGGCGTGCCCCTTGAGAGTGCCGTCCGCGCTGCGACCCTGAACCCCGCCCGCAGCATCGGCATTGATGCCGATTACGGCAGTCTCGACGCAGGCCGCTACGGCAACGTCGTGCTGGTCGATGATAAGCTGGATATTTTGAAGGTTGTGCGGCACGGAGAGGTTATCGGCTAAACCGGGAACGGCAGTCCCCCGGAAACTCGCTTTCTTTTGGCAGCAAAAGAAAGCTTGCAAAGAAAACTGCCGCTGTTTCGACGCGGTGCGGGGTTGTGCGCGTGGGGCCACAGTTGAGCGCAGCGAAACTGGGGAGCGCACAATGATTGCCCCCGCGGGGCAATCAACCGCACGAGCGTGTTTGCGAAGCAAACTGGCGGCGCTCGTTGTGCGCCGCCAAGCGTTGACCCCTCCGCCGCTTCACGCCAAATCCCGTCAATGTTCCGCCCGCAGAGAGAAAATTCATCCCCCGCCGTCCACCTCCCGCCGCCGCGATCCTACCCACAAAACAGCCAGCCCCTTCCGAATCCCACTTCGGAAGGGGCTGGCTTACTGACCTTTATACCTTATTATAATAGGGAGACGTTTACTCTACGTCCTGCAGCGCGGCGTAATCCTGTTCGCCGGTGCGGACCTTCACGACCTTTGCTACATTGTAGACAAAGATCTTGCCGTCGCCGATGTGGCCGGTGTACAGGGCCTTCGTGGCCGTGTCGATGATCTTATCCACGGGAATCTTGCTCACGACGACCTCGACCTTGACCTTCGGCAGGAGCGTGGCGTCAACCTCGGCGCCGCGATACTTCTCGCCGCTGCCCTTCTGCAGGCCGCAGCCCATGACCTGGGTCACGGTCATGCCGGTAACGCCAATGTCGTTCAGCGCCTTCTTCAGGGTCTCAAACTTGGCCAGCTGCACGATGATGGAAACCTTGTGCATACCGGAATCCAGCCCGGCGGGCAGCGGGGCGTCCTTGACGACCTTGACCGCAGCGGAGATCTTCTCGGGGCTGGCCTTGGTGATGTCGTCCTCGCCCAGATCGGTGTTCTCGTTCACGTCCAGCTCGGCGTAGGTCGGATCATTGATGGCGAAGCCTGCATAGGCGCTGGCCAGGCCGTGCTCGTGGTAATCCAGGCCGTCGATCTCCTCCTTCTCGGAGACGCGCAGGCCGATGGTCTTTTTGATGACCGTGAAGATGATGAACATCGTGGCCAGCACCCAGACCGCCACGCTGACAATGCCCAGCAGCTGGATGCCCAGCTTGGCAAAGCCGCCGCCGTAGAACAGGCCGCCCTCGGTGGCAAACAGGCCGACGGCGATGGTGCCCCACGCACCGTTCATGCAGTGCACCGAGACAGCGCCGACGGGGTCATCGATCTTGGCAACGTTGTCGAAGAACTCAACCGAGAAGATGCAGAGCACACCGGCGACGATGCCGATGATGGCCGCGCCGAACGGGTCAACGACGTCGCAGCCCGCGGTGATGGCGACCAGACCGGCCAGCGCACCGTTGAAGGTCAGGGAGACATCGGGCTTGCCGTAGCGCACCCAGGAGACGATCAGCGCCGCAACGGTAGCCAGCGCGGCGGCCAGGTTGGTGTTGAAGCAGATCAGACCTGCGGAAACCATCGTGTCATCGCCGGTCATGCTGACGGTGGAGCCGCCGTTGAAGCCGAACCAGCAGAACCACAGGATGAAAACGCCCAGAGCCATCGCGGTCAGGTTGTGGCCGGGGATCGCGCGGGCCTTGCCGGCCTTGTTGTACTTGCCGATGCGGGGGCCGAGCATCCAGGCGCCCAGGCAGGCCGTGACGCCGCCGACGAAGTGAACTGCGGCGGAGCCGGCAAAATCATGGAAGCCGAGCTGTGCCAGCCAGCCGCCGCCCCAGATCCAGTGGCCGGAGATGGGGTAGACGATCAGGCTGATGGCGGCGGAGTAGCAGCAGTAGGCGCTGAACTTCGTGCGCTCGGCCATCGAGCCGGAGACGATGGTCGCGGCAGTGGCGCAGAACACAGTCTGGAACACCGCGTAGACCCAGACCGGCAGCGTGCCGAAGTCATAGCTGCCGCGGATGAACGGATCAAACCCGCCGATGAGCGCACCGGAACCGGCAAACATGATGCCGAAACCGACGAGCCAGTAGCACGGCGTACCGATACAAAAGTCCATCATATTCTTCATCAGAATATTGCCGGTATTTTTTGCACGGGTCAGACCAGCCTCGCACAAGGCAAAGCCCGCTTGCATGAAGAACACCAGAAACGCTGCAACCAGTGTCCATGTAACGTCTGCGGAATTGTACATAGAACAGAACCCCTCTCTTACTTTGCAAAACAGAAAGGCGCCGGACAGAATCACACTGTCCGGCGCCTTTGCCGTTCTTTCGTTGCGTTTATGCTATCACAGAGTTGCGGCCTAGTCAAGAGGGCAGGGACATATTTTGTTCATATTTGTGGAAAATGCTGTACAACCAGCCGAAACTACCGCTGAAAAATTGTGCATCCTGTAGGGGCCGGGCATGCCCGGCCCGCAGCTTACCGCAATATCCCTTTTACGGTTCAATTCGTAGGGGAGGGATTCATCCCTCCCGGGCACCCTCCCGCCGCCGCAAACGGCCGCGGCGGCCAGAGGGCTGGCCGCCCTACACCCCCACATCAAACCCGTGCGTAGGGCGGGGTGCCCTCACCCCGCCGAAACCTGCCGCCCCCTACATGCACCATCTGTACATTTCCCTAAATTTATTCATTTTTTTGTAAAAAAATCTACCCAAAAAATTTTCTTTGTGCTATAATATCATCAAATAGCCCTTTATCGGGGGCTGCTACCATTCAAAGGAGGATCATTCATGCCCAACCTAGCTCTTCTTGCCCTTGAAGCCAGTGACGGTACCGTTGTGCTGACCAGCATCACACTGGTTTTCGCGATGCTGGTGGCCCTGTGCCTCATCATCACGCTGGAAGGCAAGATCTTCGACAACATCAACAATAAGAAGAACGGCAAGCCTGCCGCGCCGAAGGCCCCTGCGGCCAAGGCTGCTCCTGCCCCCGCTGCCAAGCCCGCCGCCCCTGCGGCCAAGGCTGACAACGGCTCCATTCCCGGCGAGATCATCGCCGCGATCTCCGCTGCCGTGGCCACGGTCTGCGGCGGCAATGCCGTCATTCGCGGCATCAAGCGCGTTTCCAAGCCTGCCGCCGGTTCCCGCCGCGGTGCCTGGGGCGACGCCGGTGTGCGTGAGCACACGACGCCCTTTATGTAAGGAGGTACGGAAATGGGTGCTATTTTTACCAATATTGCAGAGATTTTTGCAAAGTCCGGCTGGGCACAGATCTTCTTCACCGAGGGCGGCTGGAAGTACGCCGTCATGCTGGCAGTGGCCTGCGTGCTGCTGTATCTGGCCATCGTCAAGCAGTTTGAGCCTCTGCTGCTGCTGCCCATCGGCTTCGGTATGCTGATGACCAACCTGCCCCTCGACGGCATCTTCCACATGGACATCTTCATCAACTCCACCAACCACATCGACTGGGCGCTGCTCGGCTCGTCCGGCGGCATGGTCGACTATATCTACTTAGGCGTCAAGCTCGGCATTTACCCGCCGCTGATCTTCCTCGGCATCGGCACGATGACCGACTTTGAGCCGCTGATCGCCCGCCCGTCCAGCCTGCTGCTGGGCGCTGCCGCACAGCTGGGCATCTTCTTCACCTTCGTCGGTGCTAAGATCCTGGGCTTTACGAACCAGGAGGCCGGTGCTATCGGCATCATCGGCGGCGCGGACGGCCCCACCGCTATCTACGTCACCACCAAGCTGGCCCCGCACCTGCTGGGCTCCATCGCGGTTGCCGCGTACTGCTACATGGCGCTGGTGCCGGTCATCCAGCCGCCCATCATGAAGGTTCTGACCACTGAAAAAGAGCGTCAGATCGTCATGACGGCCCCCCGCCGTGTCTCCAAGACCGAGAAGATCCTGTTCCCCATCATCGTCACCATCATCGTTGCCCTGACCCTGCCTGACGCCGCCATTCTGGTCGGCTGCCTGATGATGGGCAACCTGATGAAGGAGTCCGGCGTTGTTGAGCGTATCACCAAGACCGCCGGCAATGAGCTGATGAACATCATCACGATCTTCCTCGGCTTCTCCGTTGGCTGCACCACCAACGCCGCCACCTTCCTGAACATCCAGACCGTTGAGATCATCGTTCTGGGCATCATCGCCTTCGGTGTCGGCACCGCCGGCGGTGTTCTCCTGGGCAAGGTCATGTGCGTTGTCACCCACGGCAAGATCAACCCGCTCATCGGCTCCGCCGGTGTTTCCGCCGTTCCCATGGCCGCCCGTGTTTCCCAGAAGGTCGGCCAGGAGTACAACCCCCGCAACTACCTGCTCATGCACGCCATGGGCCCCAACGTTGCCGGTGTTATCGGTACAGCCGTAGCAGCCGGAACATTCATGGCTATTTTCGGAGTATAACCAAATCAAGCAAGCTATCTTGCTTGTATCAGGAGGAGTGCAACTCCTTCTGATAAGCTGCGGAGCAGCTATTTGGTTATGAGCAAGTAGCGAAGCGGATTGCGAAT
>ERZ780228.1287-NODE-1287-length-16702-cov-4.826635_pt1 | contig 16702 bp, 11 predicted proteins | sample MGYA00511015_ERZ780228 | MGnify/ENA primary metagenome ERZ780228 (study PRJEB29588, sample SAMEA2161897) | human gut metagenome | biome: human gut; feature: human-associated habitat; material: faeces | place: Denmark | collected 2008/2010 ...
GCTGTGCTTGGCTTGCCGGGCGTTGCGCTGCTCGTTTTGCTGAGCTTGCTGTAAACGTATAGATGTATTGAAAAGAAAACTGCGGTTTTGCCGCAGCGGAGAGGAGTTTTTAATATGTTTCTGATCAACGCAAATGTACTGGACGACAAATTCTGCCTGCGCAAGGCGGATATCGAGATCGAAGACGGCAAGATCGTGCGCCTTGAGGATTCTTTGCCGTACAAAGAGGAAGACCTCGTTGTGGACTGCACGGGCTACACCATTGTGCCGGGCTTTGTGGACGTTCACGTGCACGGCGGCGCGGGTGCAGATTCCAGCGACGGCGACGCAGAGGGTCTGCGCAATATGGCGAAGTTCCTGCTGACGAAGGGTGTCACGTCCTTCTGCCCGACCACGATGACCGTTTCCGATGCGGAGATCTTGAAAGCGCTTGAGACGATTCGCTCCTGCATGAACGACAAGGAAGGCGCGAAGATTGTCGGCGTGAACCTTGAGGGCCCGTTCATCTCGCCGAAGAAAAAGGGCGCGCAAGGCGACGAGTTCATCCAGGCGCCGGATTACGATGTGTTTAAGAAGTATTACGATTCCTGCGGCGGCATCATCAAGCCGGATGTGGTGCTCTATGAGGAGGGGCTGGATCAGGGGACGCTGGAGGCAGCCGTCCGCGCCCTGGCGGAGGCGGATATGCTGATGATCGGCGGCCCCTCCCTGAACGTCTATCCCGCCGCGGGGCTGATTCGATACTATCAGGGGCACAGGCTGGTGCTCCTCAACAAGTCGCCGGTGGCCCGGGATCTGGCCGCGGATCTGGTGATTACTGACCCCATCGGCGAGACCCTGGCCCAGCTGTGAGGCGCTTCGGCGCCGGAGTTCTTCAGGCAGCCCTCGGAGGGCTGCCTGTTGCTTTTTTGAATTTGCAAGTTCGAAAAAAGAAAAATTCAAAAGTTTTCTTATTTTTTCAAAAATATTTTTTAAATATTTAAAATTTTTGAAAATATTTCAAGATTCAAAATTACTCCAATAATTCTGTCAAGCTGCCGGATACCTGCCTTATGAGATACCTTTGCAAATCATACATCTCTCCTTCTCCCTACTCTTTCGCAATAAACAAGACGCCCAGTGTTCCCGGTCCACAGTGGCTGGATACTACACCACCCGCTCTGGTCTCTAAAATTTCATAAAAGACATGCAGGTCATTGAGATAAGCCCGTACCTTATCTACGATTTCCGGAGCACTGCCGGAATGAGTGATAAATACGCGTTCCGGCCGGGCATTCTTCATTGCTTCCTCCACGTCTTTCACATAAGAGAGCACAACCTTTTCCATATTGCCACGGTATTTCTTGCCCGGTCCCATTTTACCATCTTCCACACTGATGCGGGGATGGAGTTTTAACGCACCTCCTGCTAATGCAGCAAGTCCGCTGCATCTGCCGCCACGATAAAGATAGGTCAGTGTATCCACCACAAAGCTCGCTCTTACCAGTGGCTTTAATGTCTCAATATAGGAAGCAATCTCTGCTGCGCTCTTTCCCTGCTGTGCCATAACAGCCGCTTCAATTACCAGCAGCCCAATACCTGTAGAAAGATTTGCTGAATCGATTACAGTCACCAGATTTTCCGCATTCAGTTCTTCCGCTGCAAGACGCATCACATTCATGGAAGAAGACATCCCGGATGCAATGGCAAAACAGATAACCTCCTGACCTTTTTCTACATAAGGCTTTAACAATTCTACTGCCTGCTCTGCGGATGGTGCTGAAGTCTTTGGAGTGGTCTTGTGTTCATCCGACCAGTCAAAAATCTCCTGCGGAGTAATATTTACTCCATCCAGATATTCTTCGTCACCTAATAAAATGTGAAGCGGAAGAATGGTAATATCATAACGTTTTACCAGTTCTTCAGATAAATCACAGGTACTATCTGAAATTATCTTTACCATATCAAAAACCTCCCAAAATAAAAATTTACATTTCTTCCAGTAGACGTTCTACCAGTTTTACACAATCAGCTGCATCCGGGGAATAGCCATCTGCACCGATTTCATCTGCAAAGCTCTGTGTAATTGCTGCGCCACCGACGATAATCTTGCTGTTGCAGCCGCGCTCTTTTGCCAGTTCTACCACATCCTTCATACGCATCATGGTAGTGGTCATCAGGGCGGAAAGTCCGATAATCTGGGCATTTTCTTTTAACGCTGTATCCACAATAATATCCGCTGCCACATCCTTGCCAAGGTCTAAGACACGATAACCATAGTTACGGAGCATCAGTGCTACCAGATTCTTACCGATATCGTGTATGTCACCTTCTACGGTTGCAATAATAATGGTTGCCTTTGGCTCTGCGTCCTTATCTTTGGAAAGCATTGGCTCCAAGTATTCAATGGCATGCTGCATGGTCTGCGCACTGGAAATCAGCTGCGGCAGGAAATAAATCTGTTTGTCAAAAAGAACACCTACTTCATTAATGGCAGGAATCAACTGTCCATTAATAATCGCTCCCGGTTCTTCTCCTGCTGCCAAAGCTTTATCTACTTCTTTTAAAATATTGCCCTTATTTCCCTTTAATACACAATCAAATACCGGATTTGCCGGCTCTAAAGTGCCTGCCGAAGCTGCGTTATCGGTTGCCGGAGCTTCCTTCTGTGCCCGCTGGTTCATCCGATTGATATAGCGGATATCGGAACCTTCTTTATGTAAAAGCATATCCGAAGCCACTGCCGCATTCATTAATAAATCCTGGGATGGATTTGCAATTGCCATCGTAAGTCCTTTTGCAATTGCCATGGTAAGAAATGCACTGTTTACATAAATACGTTCCGGCAGACCGAAGGAAATATTGGAAAGTCCACAGGCTGTGGCAAGGCTCAATTCATCCTTACAATACTGGATGGTATCAAAACATTCCAATGCTGCCAGCGGATTGGCACCTACCGTTGCTACCAGTCCGTCCACGATAATATCTTCTTTATGAAGACCGATTTTTAAGGCGGCATCTAAAATGGTACGGACAATCTGCCGCTTCTCTTCTGCGTCTTTTGGAAGTCCCTCGTCAGAAAGCGGAAGCAAAATAAACATTGCTCCATATTTCTTTGCAATCGGAAGCAATTTTTCGAATTTCTCTTTTTCTAAGGAAATAGAGTTAATCAAAGCTCGTCCCGGATAAATACGAAGTGCTGCTTCAATAATATCCACATGGGATGAATCGATACAAAGCGGACAATCCACTGTATAAGTAACCTCATGAATGGTATTTAACATCATCTGTTTCTCATCAATTCCATTCATACCCATATTGACATCCAGAATGGCTGCACCATTTTCTTCCTGCGCCCGTGCCATATCACGAACCATATTAAGGCTGCCTTCCCGAAGCTCTGCCTGCAATTTCTTCTTTCCGGTCGGATTAATCCGCTCACCAATTACCATAAATGGTCCGTCCAAATCAATTTCTACCGTCTTACGCTCGGAAGTAAGCACTCTTCGTCTTGGTGCTTCCACATGATGGATTCCCATTGGTTTTACTTTATCTGCCAATGCCTTGATATGTGCCGGGGTCGTTCCACAGCATCCACCAATAATCGAAACGCCTTCTTCGACTAATTTTGCACCAACTTCCGCAAATTCTTCCGGTGTGGTCTTGTATACCGTTACACCATCCTCTAATTCCGGTAATCCGGCATTTGGCTTTGCCAAAACAGGAACATAGGCATATTCTACGGTCTGGCGAATCGGCTCTAACATTTCCTCTGGTCCTGTGGAGCAGTTCATTCCCACTGCATCAGCACCCAGGCTCTGCAACGTAACTACCGCAGTTACCGGATCTGTTCCATACAAGCTTCTGCCATCCTCGTTATAAGTCATACTTGCCATAATCGGCAAATCACAGGTTTCACGGATTGCCAGCACAGCGGCTCTTGTTTCCTGCAGACTCATCATGGTCTCAATGATAAATAAGTCTGCTCCCGCATCTGCCACAACTTTGACCTGTTCTTTATAAATATCTACCAGTTCTTCAAACTGCAATTCACCCATCGGATAAAGCTGCTGACCGGTCATGGTAATATCACCGGCTACCAGCGCTTTTCCGCCTGCTGCCTCTTTGGAAATGGCAACTAATTGCTGGTTCATCTCTACCAGCTTATCTGCCAGTCCATATTCTTCTAATTTAATGCGGTTTGCAGTAAAGGTCGGTGCCAAAAGAATCTGTGTTCCAGCCTCCACATAAGCCCGCTGCAAATCTATCATGGTCTGTGGATGCTCTAAAATCCACTGCTCCGGGCAGACTCCTACCGGCATTCCTGCATTCTGAAGATTGCTTCCGGTTGCACCATCTAAGATAACCGGTCCATTTTTTACTAATTCCTTAAATTCCTCTCTTGTCATCTGCGTTCTTCCTCCTGTCGGATTGCCTCAATAATTCTCGCAATTAAGCCCGTCCGGTTAAATGGTGTCATAAAATAAAATCCGTCTGCAATATCATATAATTTTGCTGCGATTTCAACAGATAATTCAATTGCCACTTCTTCTGCCTCTTCTCTTGTCATATCTTCCCGATACCGGTTTACAATTTCATCGGAAACATGGATGCCCGGCATCTCATTTTTCACAAACATTGCATTCTTATAGCTTACCAGCGGCATAATACCGCACATGATTTTGGTGTCAATGTGTTCCTTGATATAAGTCAGTCTTTCCACATCTTCCTCGGTATATACCGGCTGTGTCAGGAAATAACCGCATCCTGCTTCCGCTTTACGCTTCATCCGTTCAATAATCGCATCCGGATTGGCGCCATGATAATTCAGTGCACCACCATAATAAACCGGCTCCTGTGCAAAAACTTCTAAATTCATTTCCTTAACATACTGCATCAGTTTAATGGAATTGAAATCAAAAACAGAAGTCACTCTTTCGCGGTCTGCCCTTGAAACCGGGTCTCCGGTCACAATCAGGAAATGGCGGACATCATTCATATGCATGCCTAAAAGACCTGCACGCAACGCAATCACATTGCGGTCACGGCAGCTGATATGCGGCATTACTGCCACACCGGTCTTCTGCTGGATTTTCACTGCCAGCTGTCCGGCATCCATTCTCGCCCGCGCCATTGGGGAATCGGAAAGGGTAATCAGATCCACATTACATTTTCTTAAATCTTCTGCTCCTTTCATAACCTTGGATGCATCCTCGGAAAATGGCGGGTCCAATTCTACAATATAAGCCTTCTCCCCACGGGAAAGCTTCTCTTCAAAAATAGATGGAGTTCTTGTAACCTCCTGCGTTACTACATTTTCAATTTTCTTTGCTGCCTTCGGCACATCCTGTAACTCGCCAGAAAGCAAAGCAATATATTCCGGTGTGGTTCCACAGCAGCCACCTAAAATATCTGTGCCAAGGGCTGCAATATCCTTCATTTTTTCTGCATAATAAGATGCATTATTGGAATAAATTGTCTTTCCTCGCAAAGTATATGGGTACCCTGCATTTGGAAGTGCTGATACGAATTTGTCACTGGAGAACTTCAGGTTCTTCATAAACTGATACATGTGGGTACTGTCCAGTTCACAGTTAAATCCATAGGCATCCACATTTTCCATCTCGGAAGCTTCTACTGCCACACGCTGCATAGAGAGACCGGAGCGGGTGTATCCACTTTTGTCAAACGCAAACTGCACCAGAATAAATGCGTCTGATTTTTCTTTGATATATGCCGTCACCGGCTCAATATAGGTAAAGTCACTCTGTGTCTCAAATACAAAACAGTCTGCGCCACAGGAAAGGAAGGTGTCACAAATTTCTTTGTACTCCTGTAACACATTGTCATAGTCCTGATGGTCAAGATCATAAATCGGTCCTAAATCTGCTCCGATAAATACCGGAATCTCTTTTCCATTTTCTGCCTGAAATGCGGTTACTGCTTCCTTTGCAATCTCATAGCCCGCCCGGACTGTCTCTTTTACTTCCTGCATATCTGCAAGAAACATGGTATTTGCTGCAAATGTATTGGTGCGGATCAGCCTTGCTCCCGCACGCAGATATTCTAAATGAATCTCCTTAATCTGCTCCGGATTCTTAAGATTCTCCTTTTCTGCAATCACGGTATCTTCGCTGTATTTTTCCTCATAATAAGTGCCCATGGCACCATCGGTTATCAGTCTTTGTTCTTTGATATATTCCTTTATATTCATAGTATGCTCCAGTTTATCTCACATTTGAATTCCTACTAATTATATATGTAAGCTCCTTTTCCTGCAACTTAAAAATATAAATTTAATCCGGTGATTTGCTTTTTTCATTTTCTGTGCTACACTGTTATTCATTGACAATGATATTTTCAAATACAAAGGAGTACACTTGATGAATTCAGTAAAGCTAATTGCCTTAGACATTGATGGCACCCTCTATAATAAAGACGGTGTCATTACCTCTTATAATAAAGAAATGATTCGAAAAGCCGTAGAAAACGGGATTACCGTTATTATCTCCACCGGCCGGCCTTATATCGGTCTTCCTGTGGATGAAATGAAGGAGCTTGGCATCCAATATGCCATTACTGCCAACGGTTCTGCGGTATACCGCGTCCCGGAAAAGGAACTGCTCTTAGATGAAAGCATGGATACCGATTTAAGTGTCCGGCTGTTACGCAAGCTCTATACGCAGTCTCTTCATATCGATGCCTTTATCAATGGTGACGGCTATACCCAGTTTTCCACCAGCGAGCTTACCAACCTATTAGATATTCCGGATTCCTTAAAAAAATATATCCAGACCACACGGAAGACGATTACTGACTTAGCTGCTTATATCGAAGAACATAAACTTTGTGTTTCAAAACTGACTTTAAACTTTGCACCGGATGCAGATGGAAGCTATACCACAAGAGAAAAAACAAAAGAAATCTTAGACACCTTCCCGGAAGTCACTTATGTGTCCGGCGGTTTTCATAACTTAGAAGTTACCAGATGCGGCATTGCCAAATCCAAAGGACTTAAATTCCTCTGTGATTACCTCCACATTTCCATGGAAGATACCATGGCGGTAGGTGACAGCGAAAATGATCTCGATATCGTCAAAGCTGCCGGCATTGGCGTTGCCATGGGAAATGCACAACAGCTCTTAAAAGATTCGGCTGATTTCATTTCCCTTTCCAATGAAGAAGATGGTGTTGCATACGCAATCGAGCGGTTCTGCTTTTAACAGAACCGCTCGGTTTTTATTTTACTATTTTATTTAAAGTATGCTACTCCACTTTCGAACAGCTTCATATCCTGCTCGCCGTAAATGTTGACTGCAACAGACTCTCCACGACGCTCTGCATGTGCCATCTTACCAAGGACACGTCCGTCCGGACTGGTGATACCTTCGATTGCCATGTAAGAACCGTTTACGTTCCATTCTTCATCCATGGTTGGAACACCGGTTTCGTTTACATACTGGGTTGCCACCTGACCATTCTCGAAAAGCTTGTCTAACCACTCCTTCGGAGCAACGAAACGACCTTCTCCATGAGATGCCGGGTTACAGTATACGCCGCCAAGCTCAGCCTGTGCTAACCATGGGGACTTGTTGGTCACTACCTTGGTATATACCATCTTGGAAATATGACGTCCGATGGTATTGTAGGTCAGAGTCGGTGAATCCGGTCTCTGGTGTGTAATCTTGCCGTAAGGAACCAGACCTAATTTAATCAGTGCCTGGAATCCGTTACAGATACCAAGTGCAAGACCGTCACGCTCATTTAAAAGCTTGTTTACAGCTTCTTTCATCTTCTCATTACGGAATGCTGTTGCAAAGAATTTTGCTGAGCCTTCCGGTTCATCTCCTGCGGAGAATCCACCAGGGAACATGATAATCTGTGCTTCATCAATTGCTTTTACAAATACATCAACAGAATCACGGATGTCTTCTGCATTTAAGTTCTTAAATACCTTTACGGTTACATCTGCACCTGCATTTTCAAATGCTTTCGCACTGTCGTACTCGCAGTTGGTTCCCGGGAATACCGGAATAAATACATGCGGGCGGGCAACTTTGTGCTTGCAGACATAAATGTCTTTTGTATCGTAAAGTCCGCTCTTCACTTCTTCTGTTCCGGTGGTTGCTCTGGTTGGGAATACTTTCTCTAAAGTCTGTCCCCATGCTTCGATTGCTTCATCCATGGAAATGCTCATATCACCATAGATAAAGTTCTTGCTGTCATTTACTGCACCCACAACAGCTCCGTTTGCTGCAAGACCTGCTGCTGCAAGGATTTCCTGTGCTTTTACAACTTTATTTTCCGGAACTTCTGCTACGATATTTCCAAAGCCCGGTGCAAATAATGTTTCTTTTGTTACATCTGCATTTACAGTAACGCCAAGTTTATTACCAAATGCCATCTTGCTGACTGCTGCTGCAAGACCTTTTCCGTCTAATGCATAAGCTGCTACGATAACGCCTGTCTCAGTCATTTCATGAATTGCATCATAAAGCTTCATAACCTGTGCGTAATCAGGCATATCATAAGCATCTTTTTCGATGGTAAATAACATCAGCTTATCATTTTCTTTCTTAAGCTCCGGTGTGATAACATCTTTTTCTTTTGCTACATCAACTGCAAAGGATACCAGTGTTGGCGGTACATCAATATCATTGAAGGAACCGGACATGGAGTCCTTTCCACCGATGGATGGAAGTCCGAAACCAATCTGCGCATTATAAGCACCAAGCAGTGCTGCAAATGGCTGGCTCCAACGACTTGGCTCCTCCGACATTCTGCGGAAGTATTCCTGGAATGTGAAACGAATCTTGTGGAAATCACCACCGGCTGTTACGATACGGGAAACAGACTCTAATACTGCATAAGCTGCTCCATGGTATGGGCTCCATGAAGATAAATATGGATCAAATCCGTAACTCATCATGGTTACTGTATCGCATTTTCCATTCATAACCGGAAGTTTTGCAACCATACTCTGTGTCTCGGTCAACTGATATTTTCCACCATATGGCATGTATACACTGCCTGCTCCGATGGAACCGTCAAACATTTCTACGAGACCCTTCTGGGAACATACGTTAAGGTCTTTTAATTCATTTAACCATGCTGCTTTCATATCGCCTGCTGCAACTGCTTCTTCTACAGCCTTTGTGCTGATTTTATTTAAATAATTCTCTTCTTTTACCGGAAGCTCTACCTTTACATCTGTCTCCTGATGTGCTCCGTTGGTATCTAAGAATGCTCTGGAAAGATTTACAATTTCTTTTCCTCTCCAGGATAATACTAATCTTGGCTCTTCGGTTACAACGGCAACTTTCACAGCCTCTAAGTTTTCTTCTTTTGCATAATCTAAGAACTGCTGTGCATCTTCCGGTGCAACAACAACTGCCATACGCTCCTGAGACTCGGAAATAGCAAGTTCTGTTCCGTCCAGTCCGGCATATTTCTTAGGTACTTTATCCAAATCAACCTGTAATCCGTCTGCAAGCTCTCCGATTGCTACGGACACTCCACCGGCACCAAAGTCATTACATTTCTTAATAATGTGGGCAACTTCTTCTCTGCGGAAAAGTCTCTGAATCTTACGCTCGGTAGGTGGGTTACCTTTCTGAACCTCTGCTCCACAGGTATCAATGGATTCTGTATTGTGTGCTTTAGAGGAACCGGTTGCTCCACCACAGCCATCACGTCCGGTACGTCCGCCTAAGAGGATAATAATATCTCCCGGATCAGAAGTCAGTCTCTGAACGGCACGACGAGGTGCTGCTCCCATAACGGCTCCGATTTCCATTCTCTTAGCAACATAATCCGGATGATATACTTCTTTAACATATCCGGTAGCAAGTCCAATCTGGTTACCATAGGAACTGTATCCCTGTGCTGCGCCGCGAACCAGTTTCTTCTGAGGAAGCTTTCCTTCCATGGTATCTTTTACAGATACGGTAGGGTCAGCAGCTCCGGTTACACGCATTGCCTGATATACATAGGTACGTCCTGACAACGGGTCACGGATTGCTCCACCAAGACAGGTTGCAGCTCCACCAAACGGCTCGATTTCGGTTGGATGGTTGTGGGTCTCATTTTTAAAGTTTACAAGCCATTCTTCTGTCTTGCCATCTACTTCAACAGGCACTACGATAGAGCAGGCATTAATCTCATCGGACTCTTCCTGATCCTGTAATTTTCCTTCTTTTTTCAGGCGCTTCATTGCCATTAAAGCAATGTCCATTAAGCAGACAAATTTGTCATCTCTGCCTTCATACATTTTCTTGTGTGTATCAAGATAATCCTCATATGTCTTTTCCATTGGCTCTTTGTAGAAACCATCTTCAAATGCAACATTTTTCAGTTCGGTAGAAAATGTGGTATGACGGCAATGGTCTGACCAGTAGGTATCCAGCACACGAATCTCGGTCATGGATGGGTCTCTATCTTCTTCTCCATGGAAATAGTTCTGAATATGTAAGAAATCCTTGAATGTCATAGCCAGTCCAAGGGAATCATAGAGTGCTTTTAATTCCTGCTCCGGCATATCCTTAAATCCGGTCATAATCTTAACATCTGCAGGCTCCGGGAACTCTGTTACCAAAGTCTCAGGCTTCTCCATGCCGGTCTCTCTGGAATCTACCGGGTTGATGCAGTGATGCTTGATTGCCTCTAACTGCTCAGCGTTGATATCTCCGTAAATAACATACGTTGTTGCGGTACGGATAACCGGCTCTTCATCCTCTTTTAAAAGCTTCACACACTGCTCTGCAGAATCTGCCCTCTGGTCGAACTGTCCCGGAAGGAATTCAACGGAAAATACTTTTCCATCCCCCATTTCAAAATTCTCCTCATAGACATCATCTACCGGCGGCTCTGAAAATACAGTCTGAACTGCTCTTTTATATACATCATCGGAAATGTTTTCAATATCATAACGAATCAGGACACGTACCTTATCTACTGCGCTGATTCCAAGATAACTCTTAATCTCTGCATGTAACTCTTTGGCGCGTACTGCGTAAGCGTCTTTTTTCTCTACATACACTCTTCTTACCTTACTCATCTTCTACCTCCTGAATGTTTACTTTCTTATGCTCATTATAGCACGGCATTATGAATAAGAACAATTAATATATTTAATTTTATTTATAAGAGTTACTAATGTTGACACAGTTATAAGCGTCACTTATAATAAAGGAAAATATGTAAGATATGCATTCTGATATGATAAAGGAGCCATTATGGATATTAATTACGAATTATATAAAGTATTCTACCACGTTGCTACTTCCTTAAGCTTCTCGGAAGCCAGCAAGCAGCTTTACATTTCCCAGTCTGCAGTAAGCCAGTCCATCAAGACCTTAGAAAAGAAATTAGAGCAGCCGCTTTTTATCCGGAGCACCAAGAAAGTCCAGCTTACTCCGGCAGGACAGGTTCTGTTAAAACACATTGAGCCTGCCATGAATCTCATCGCCCGCGGAGAAAACCAGCTCTTAGAATCCAATACTCTTGGGTTGGGTCAGCTTCATATTGCTGCCAGCGACACTATCTGCCGTTATTTTTTAGTACCTTATTTAAAAGAATTTCATAAAAAATTTCCCAGCGTTCCCATCAAGGTTACCAATGCAACCTCTCTTGGCTGCGTTGACCTCTTAGAGCAAGGAAAAGTCGATATTGCCGTTACCAACTGCCCGAATGTACGATTAAATCAATCCTACATCCGCAAAATGGTACTGGATTTTACGGATGTATTTATTGCGAATCCATCCTACTTTAATTTAAAACAACAGGAATTAAGTTTCCGGGATTTAACAAAATATCCTCTGCTGATGCTTGATAACAAGAGTACCACCAGTGAATTCATGCACAATCTCTTCCTCTCCCATCAGTTGGAGCTGATTCCGGAAATTGAACTGAGCAGTAATGACCTTCTGATTGACCTTGCCCGTATCGGTCTTGGTATCGCCTGCATTCCGGACTATTGCTTGAAACATGAATCTAAGGATTTGTTTATCTTAAAAACTTTAGAACCTCTTCCACGAAGACAGCTTGCTGTCTCCGTAAATCCGAATCTGCCGATTCTTACTTCCACAGAAGAATTCTTAAATCTACTGCCGACATTATAAATGCTTTTCCTCCCAGAAGGCAGCCAGCTTTTCTTCCAAATTAGATAGCTGGCACACACTCCGCTGTTCCCACTCTCTTGGGAACAGCCGCTGATAATCATTCTGCAGAAAGCGTTCATCCAAAAGCTCGATAATTCCCACATCTTCTGCAGTCCGGATAACGCGTCCCGCTGCCTGAAGTACCTTATTCATCCCCGGATACCGATAGGCATAGTCGAATCCCATGCCCTCTTTTTTGTCATAATACTCTTTTAAAATTTCCCGCTCATTGCTAATCTGCGGCAGACCGGTTCCTACGATAATTGCACCAATCAACTGCTCCCTCTTTAAGTCAATTCCTTCTCCAAAGATTCCGCCCATGACACAAAATGCCACCAGTGACTCCTCTTTTTCTCCCTGAAATGCTTCTAAAAAAGCTTCTCTTTCTTCTTCCCGCATGCCGGATTCCTGACAGATGCAGGTAATTGTTTCATCCGTCCGCAGTTCAAATGCCTCATGCACTTTTTTCAGGAAAAGATAGGATGGGAAAAACACCATATAATTGCCCTTTTTCTTCTTTATTGTACGATAAATATAATCTGCAATCCTTCCGTATTCTTCCGGTGTTCTTCTGGTATATTTACTGCTGACATCATTTCCGATTAACAAAAGTCTCTTATCCTGAGAAAATGTTGTCTTTGCATAAACCGCATAATTATCCGTTTTATTCGTCAAAAGCTCCTTATAATACTGAACCGGCAGCAGCGTTGCCGAGAAGAAAATCGTAGCATTTCCCTTATCCAGACACTCCTGCAGATTAAAGGATGGATCCACGCAAAAAAGCTTTATGACAAATCTGCCCTCTTCATCATGCTGCCCGTAAATTACATAATGCTCGTCCACACGCTCATAGATATTCAAGAAATTGCGCAATTCAAAATAAAAATCAAGGACCACATCCCGCCCCGGGAACTCCGGATTCTTCTGCATATATTCTTCGATTTTTGCTGCAAGACGCATACAGGAGAAAATGAGATTCGGAATGCTTTCGTAAATCTGATAAGTTTCGCACTCTCTCTTATATTCCAACATCAGCTTATTGCATTTACCCAGTTCTTTCTCAATGGCAGAGCTTCTTGGCTTCATAATTTTCCGCACCGCAAGAATATCCTCTTTGACAAGGGCGGCACTATACATCTCCCGTCCACGTTCCACAAGATTGTGTGCCTCATCCACCAGAAAGATATAATCACCCTTGATGCCATCTGTGAAAAAACGCTTTAGATACACATTCGGGTCAAAGACATAATTATAATCGCAGATAATATTATCCGCCCAGGTTGCCGTGTCCAGACACATTTCAAACGGGCAGACCTGATATTCTTTTGCATGTGCCAGCAAAACTTCTCTTGTCATATTATTTTCTTTCTGTAATAAATCGTAAACCGCATCATTTACCCGGTCAAAATGCCCCTTTGCATAAGGGCAGCTTACTGGATTACAGTCCACTTCCTCACAAGGGCATAATTTTTCTTTCGCTGTAATCTGCACACTCTTTGCCCGATAACCCTTTTCACATAAAATGCCAAGGGTCTCTTTTGCCACATTTGCGGTAACAGTCTTGGCAGTTAAGTAAAAAATCTTATCACCTAATCCTTCTCCCACCGCTTTGATTGCCGGATATAATGTAGAAATGGTCTTGCCAACTCCGGTGGGTGCCTGAATAAACAGATTCTTTTTTCTGGCTATCGTACGGTAAACCCCGGCAGCCAACTCTTTCTGTCCCTCCCGGTACGGAAACGGAAATGCCAGTTCCTTAATGGATGCCTGCCGTTTCTTCCGCCACTCATACTGAAAATCCGCCCATTTCTTATATTTTAAAATCAAATCTGAAAACCATTCCTGCAGCTGCTGCATGCTATATTCATAAGAAAAATATTTTAAATCTCCGGTATCGAGATTTCCATATGTCATCTGAACATTGATTTTCTGTAAATCATTCTGGATTCCATATATGTACGCATAGCACTTTGCCTGTGCCAGATGTACCTTTACGGGTTCTTCCAATAAGTCAAGGCTTAAATATACGCCTTTTATCTCATCAATGGTAACTGTTTCTTCTATTATAATGCCGTCTGCCCGTCCCCAGATTCCAAGCTCATAATTTTCTTCCTCAATAATAATGTTTAAAGGAACCTCGGCATGGTAAGTGCTTCCCATCTTCTTTTGAATCTTCCGATGGAGTCTGCTGCCCGCCTGCATGGCTTCCATCGTATCAAGACTGGCTCTACGGTTATCAATGTCTCCGGAACGCAAGATAAACTCCACCAGATTTCGTACCGATATTCTTATCTGCTCACGTTCCATTCCGCTGTCACCTCATTTCATCCCATCTTATACTTATTTCTATTTATGCTATTCACTATTTTTTCTATTTATCAATTTTTGAAAAATCTCATTTTTCTAGCAGACTTCAAAGGAATTGAAACGTATTCTCATTTCATAATAACAAAAAAATACCAGATAGAAAAGACAATATCCAAATTGTCCGCTACCCGGTATTTCTTCTTACCTTATGAACCTGTATTTTCTGGCTGCCAGAAAACCTGTGCCATCATTTAAGCAGTTGCATACTTGCTTAATACATTCTCAAAGTTCATATCATGTCCGCCATACTTAACAGTAAGCTCTCGATTCAGATCAAGACTTAATACTCCAAGAAAAGACTTTGCGTCAATTATTACTCTATTGTATGAAATATCAATGTCAAAATCACATTTTCCTGCCTCACGTACAAAGTCTCTAACCTCTTCTGTGCCAGCTAATTTGATTTTCTTTTCATTCATTTTTTTCACCATCCTCAAAAAAATAAACTGATTTACTTTTGATTCTTGAGCATTATGACACCATTTCTTTTTTTTGTCAATTTTCGCTTACCATCTTAGTATATGAATTTTATGAGCATTTTACACAATAAATTTTTCTGTTTTTCTCCATTTTGGTCTTACCAAAATTAGTTTGCCTGTCACATTTTGTCGTTTTTTATGGTACTTTAGTCACATTTACAAGTTTTTTTTTACTCAGTCAATATTTTTTATCGTTTTTCACAAATTTTTGTGTCAAAAAATAAGGTAATAAGCCTCGCATTCCTTCAAAAGTCTTCAAAAAAGCTCCAAATTCCATCATTATTCCTAAACTTCTTTCTACACATAACATTTACATAATACTTACTATTGCACTTTTTTCCGTACATTCAGCTGTTTTCCATATAAGTGGACATTTTGTGTATTATAACGTGATTGTATCACTCATTAATTTCGCCGATTGTCAATCATGCAAATATGTTGACTCGCTTGCACTCATTACATTACGTCTTTCGAAGATATCCAGATCTGCTTTTTCTTGAAATATACTATCTCTATAATAATAAGAAGAACGGACACTCCGATTACTGCCAGATAACCATATTTCCATTGAAATTCCGGCATTCCCGGAAAATTCATTCCATACCAGCCTGTAATTAGTGTCAATGGCAAAAAGAGAGTTGTTACAATGGTCAGAATACTCATAATCCGGTTCTGGTGAATATCAATCTGCGTCTGATACATTTCACGGATTTGCTGTAAATACTCGCGGATTGTCTCTACGTAATTATGCAGCCGCTCCACACGATTCATATAGCGTTCCCAGCCCTGTTCCTCTTCTACTAAAGACTCCCGGTTCATATACATCTGCATGAAATCTCCCATATTCATCAACTGTTCATAATATGCCCGGCTCTCTGAAAGCTGCTTCCGATAACGCATAATTACTTCATTAAAATGCTCCGGTATCCTCTTAATTACAACATCCTCTACCTTCTCCAAATTTTCCTCTATCTTTTGCAGATAAAGAATATCATTGTCAATTAATGCATTACAAATAAAGAGCAGCACCATATGAAGTGTGCAGCCATCAAACATATCATTTTTGACCTTTGCCAATATTTCCTGTAATTCCTCATCTTCTTCTATTAAAAATAGTTTATTTTCAAAGAGATAAAAGCCAAAGGAAAACTCTTTTTCCTTTTTACTTCCCTGTTTTGGTACATGTATAATCCCCTGTACACATTCATGAAATGCCTCTACTTTGCTATAGCGGATAAAACGCATGCTGCTAATCAGATTCTTTCGATGCGGATAATTTCCTTCTAATTGCTGAAATTCTTCCATATTTAATAGTATTATCTGCGGTTCTGATTCCTTTTCTATATTTTTCCCATTATCCCTTGCTAAAGAAAGTTCTCCTGATGCCGCATGCAACCAATACCTGTTCATTTCTCTTACAGCTCCCTTCCTCATAATCCTGTTTTCATTCATCACATATTTTCTTCTTTGTCAGTAGACTGCCCTTTATAAAACTTCTCTTTCATTACTTTCTCTTAGATTTTAACACTCTTTGTCTATTTTATACCACTTTTCTTTTTTATACAAAATTTACTGCTAATAGCTGTTTGTGAATTCATGCTAAGTCTGCCGGTAGCTTCTTACGAATACCTGACACAACTACGAGAAACACGCTTTGCGAGTTTCTCGCTACTCGCATAACAGAGAATGTGCCTTGGCACATTCTCGCGCCTGCGGCGG
>ERZ780228.1303-NODE-1303-length-16522-cov-2.684156_pt1 | contig 16522 bp, 21 predicted proteins | sample MGYA00511015_ERZ780228 | MGnify/ENA primary metagenome ERZ780228 (study PRJEB29588, sample SAMEA2161897) | human gut metagenome | biome: human gut; feature: human-associated habitat; material: faeces | place: Denmark | collected 2008/2010 ...
GTGTACTACTATCCATCATCTCACCACAACAAAGCGAGCTGTCTGAATATTCATGCTCTGGATCTGTGAAATATCTGACAACTCGCTGTTGCTATCTCAAATATTCTGTTTTATTTGTTGTGCATTTTGCATAATAAACCGTGGGTTATTAGTGTTTGTTTTGTGGATTATTTACTGTTTATTCCAGCCCCGACACGCCCACGTTCTCCACTGAAATTTATTAAGTCAAACAGCATTTCTGAAGGCGTGTTTTTGTTTCTTAACGTATACCGATTATACCCCGCACTTAATAGTGTTGCATCTTCCAGCTTTTTTGTTAATAAATACCCACATCCAACTGACACAAACAAAGTATCAATATCTGATTGTAAACTATATAAATCCGAATGGTTATGTCCAGAACAATAAAACACAATATTTTTATTGTAACCGGTAAAATTATGTTCGTTCCATGTTCCACCTGACTGCACAGCTTTTAATAATGCAATTAATTTATCATAATTCATTGGTTTGTAATTGTATGCAGATAATTCTGGCTTGTATGGTCCGTGACAAAAAACTAAATATTTTTTAGTTGAATCTGTGAACACGTTTGTAGCTAAATATTCAAGCATATTATCACTGAATCCCATCCAGTTTCTACCATTGTAAACTAGTAATCCACCTGATTCTTCCACGTTATAATCTTCATAATCTAAAATAACTATTCTATAGTCATCTATGTCATAATATCCATATAGTTTTCCGTCTGGATGATTATACGGCGTAGGAATAAGATTTTCTATCCACTTCTGGGTTGTAACAATGGAGGAAAGTGGTACGTTCTCTGAACTGTTTGTTGAATATGAGTTGTCGTCATGGTTTCCACGCAACATAAAGCAAGGAATATTTGTCGGTAACATATTTTTAATTGTTTTCATTCTTGTTAAACATTCGTCCGGCGTGGAAAAGTTTCCGTCTGTATAATCACCGCCTAGAACAACACAGTTTATTAGACCAGAATCAGCCATCTCTGAAATCAATGTTAATGTATCATTAATTACATCAGGTGATACCGAGTAATGAAGATCTGTTAAAAATGCAATTACTTTGTTTTTCTGGTTTTCTTCTCTAACAAAGGATAAGGCATTATAAGCAGATGTATAAAAGTCACCAGATATTTCTTTTTTGTTTTGGTTTGACCCGAAAATATTTACAATATTGGACGCATAATTAATATACCCAACCATGTAAATTTTTGATACTACCGCCTTAACTTCTGATCCAGATAATAATTTTAATTTTTTGTCAGACGTGTCATAACAGATATAAAATGACACTGATTGTGACCCGGTCGGGTATTCTATGATATAACCATCAACAGTTGATGGAATGTCTATTCTTTTACCATTGTTTACCAAAACATTTAAAGGGTGACCGCTATCATACCCGCCATATACTGTGATATTTTTTGTGTTTTCCCAGTCTACACTATAACCGAGTGAAAACAAATTAGCGCTCTCCACCATGTTTAATAGTGTGTTTTTTTCAACCATAATATTTGTTAATATACCAGTTATAAGTGATCCATACCAGCAACCAGCTATTATAATATCTGTTGATCTAATACTATATGGATGATTCACGACAAAAAACTTGCTTGTTATTAAATTATAGCAAAGTATAAAATCCTGTATTTTAAACCCGTTGTTAAAAACATGATCTGGCAAGTCTGTGTTTAATTGTGAAAAGACAATATGAAATACTTTTTCAGGTGTCACGACATTTACTTCTGCATCATTATAATCATACAAATATAACGCATTATCTTTGTTAATATTTTGATAAATATTAACTTTTGAATTTTTCGCCATATAGAATTTATATTCTGATCCATACCCGTTAATATAATAATAATCATATTGAATATTAACGATAGCGAAATAAATGACATTATCATTTGTAGCTAAGTATTTAGTGATGTTTGTAGCAACAAAAGTTTTTTCTGTTTTATTTATTCCCACAAACAGTGTTTGATACTCTTCTTCCGTTGTTAATTCAAGCGTATATTCTGCGGTATCTAGTGAAACGTAGTCAACGCCGTCTGTGGCGATAATAACATTATCCAGTGAAAAGAATTTAATAGTATTACCGTGAAGATCCACCAAACAAGGAGAAACAAGGGTGCCCATTGACTTTATAATGTTTGAAATATATTTTCCACCCGCAACCCAGTCTGATCCGTTCCAATAATTCCAGTTTCTGTCGTCTGTTGTAACATATATATTATTATTTCCGGCAGGGATTGCTTCTTTTAAATCAGATAAACTCGAATATACACCTTTAGGTGACCCGGATGCTATTGACTGTATTTCAAGCTTTAAATTTTGATAAAGATTACCAAAAATTTTTTCCAGTGTTCCATCCTCTTCGGCAGCGTCTAACCAGTTATTTACTTCTTTTTGCAAGTCTAATGTGGAAAAGAAGTCTTTCACAAATTTGTAAAGCGTTTCAAAATTTCCGTCCAAACACTGCTGCGCCGCCACGCAATCCCTAACCACACCGAACAAGTAAGTAACCTGTTCGCTCAAACTCGTCCCCTTGCACTCATCATACACAGATTGTACAAGCGGAGCGTGGGAGCAACACCACGCCTGCAACTGACCGATCACGCAAGAAAAGTCATAACATTGCTTCACACTTGGAACTTGATAACCCATATTATTCTACCTCCTTATCAACAACAATAATACCCTCATCAACCATTTCCTGAAACTCTAACGGATCCAACCATAGATCCTCCCTCAAATACGGATCTACACGAAGACCGCCACTGTCCGCATCAAATGTAGCTTTTACCCATCCTTTTAGCATAATTCCACCTCATCTAATTTAGTTAATATTTGTTTGAAATCAAAATCAGCCCATATATTATAGCATCGTTTCAATAACACATTAAAATAGACCCACATAGCATTATGTTGTTTTCGCATATTAGCCATTTCTTTTCTCGTGTAAGCACGTGATGGAGACATCATTTCTATATTTAGCAGTTCTTTTCTGAGAAACACTTGCAATAATTCCGCTTTCATTCGGATATAAAAGTTATTTGATCTCATCCAAACACTTGTTTTTAACAGTCTTTCATTCATTTTGTCTTTATCCATTATGGTCTCACCCCCAAAAATAAGGAATCTAAATCCTGAATGATTTCTTGATTTATATTATACACGATATCACGCCACTTTTCAATCACCTCAGCCGGAAAAGCGCCTTGTCTACCAAGGAAAGTTCGTTCCGTCGTAGAACTGGTTTTCTCGGAATGATCTTCTTTCTCATTTACTGTCTTATCCGTCTTATTATTACCGGAAGCTGCACCGTTCACCGTCTGTTTCGACTGTCCACGATTCATTGCTGAGGCATAATCATTACCGGAAAAGTTCACTTGAGGGTTATCAGAATCAATGGACTGAGAATTTGCGTCAGTCGTCGTATTATTCGTATCAGAATAATTCCCAGTTGTATTGTCCGTCATATCCCTGTTTTTATTACCGGAGGCTGTACCAGAATCAGAACCGTTCATTTCATAATCCAGGTTATGCGTCATATCCACGCCCTGTTCATTCAGCATAGTTTGAAACATCTGCTTATAGTATGGCATCCGGATAGAGAGCTTCGTATACAGCATTTGCTTGTGAAGATTCACCGTTTCCTGTCCGATCTCATTCATAAAATACCGATGCAGGAATAGCTTTTGAAATTCCGTTTTACTTTCCGTATTATCTTCATACCAAGGCATTGGAAAGGAGAAGAATTGCTGGTAATAGTTGTCAACCAAATCCCAAGGGGAAAGATTCACGATCATTTCTCCCGGATGATTTTTCATATAATCAGCCTGAGCGTATTCTTGTAAGATGTTCTTAATTGTCGTCGTTATCATCGTCCATGTCCTCCTCTCCTGCTTCCCTTTCCTCAGGGGAAACACCGCCAATAAATCCGTTGATGGACGTAGGCAGAATGGAATTAAATTTCACGCTGGCATTCCATCCCCATAACTCATTACAAGCATTGATAGCCCGAATTCTAGTAGCAAGTCTTGAGTTTCTCATTCCCTCCGTTTCCCCGTTATTTCCGTCTACCTCTCCGTTTATTAGGCGCTCTCGCTTTTCAACGGGGTTTGATTCATAGCCGCAATCTGTCAGGAACTGACTAAGCACGATTTTAAACTGCTGTTGCAGTTTATCTGCTACATATGGAGCCTCAATTTTCAGGGCTTTTATCAGCCCAAGATTCACTGTATCTCGTGTTTTAATGACCGGAACGTTTGCTTCATAGCTGGCCCCGATATTATCATAAGTGAGCCGCATATCATCCGGGGCCGACATCACGACGGGGGTTCTCTGAGCGAAGATGTTCACATCAATGGTTTTCCAGATATTAGCGAGCTTCTTTGCGTACATCCGGGCGATTTTCGCATAAGAAAACGGGGCGAGGGAGTTCCACATTAAGACAGAATTTTCTTTTCCGTAATACTCCAAATATCCGTTGATCGCCCATACTTGGCGCAGTTCCGGGATTCCGTAGATATCAGGCATCCCCTGTAAATTGACTTTCATAGCGGCGTACATATCGACCAGATCGTCATAGATAAAAGCCACCACTGGGTTATAGAATAGCTGTTCCTCCACCCAGAACGGCTGAATTTCCTCAGGTAGTCCCTCATAGGTAATGGAAGCCAGAAACAAATTTTTCAATTTATAGAAGAAGTAGGCTTCTTCCATATTACAGGAGCCCTCATGAAAGTTTTCGTATACACGAAAAGGGTTTCGCACGCTATCACCTCCTTAATTATTCGCAAGACCAAAGTTTCCGATGTCATTGGTGTGCCAGATAAACACACCGTTGTCGAAGATGGTCCTTAATTTCTTTAACTGATCTAAGTCTACTTTTCCAGTCAATCCGCAACCCACTGTTTTCACATAATCCCAAGACGATCTGTTTTTCATTGTCGGAGTTGCCAGATCATGTACCGGGTATCCGAACACTGTCCAATAATCATCGATTCGTTTTGCGAACTCTGCTGTAATAGACATCACATAGAAATCAACCTGTTGTAGATTTGCCCCGGCGTTCAGGTTCGTGTTCATGGCTTTTCCTTTCAGGACGTTTGGCTCCAGATCTTTCTGATACATGGTATTCATCATATTGGCAACGTCCATACCGGCATTTACTACGCCAGACAATAAGCCTGCCGCACCACCTGCCACAGCACCTGCTGGTCCTCCAAGAGCTCCAGCACCTGCTCCTTTGATTGCGGAACCAATCACAGACATACCAGAGGAAACAGCTTGGATACCGATGGTTCCCTGATTATAAGCCAGCCATGACTTATACACGTCATAATTAAATGAACACATTGGGAAGTTCTGGTACGTAATGGCTTCCGCATAATTGTTCGAAGTCCCTTTATAGTTGGTAGGGTATATCAGAACACCCGGAGTAGTTGACATAGTGCCAAGGAAATTCACGGTTAAATCATGGTTTGCGTTGGAGCTATATTCAAAAAACAAGGTGTTTGACTGACCGCAGTTGTTATCCATCATTAAATACAGGTATGGATAAGAATACAGCTTCTTATTCTTCGGGGTATAGCCACCAAACGGTGTTCCCATAGAAATCGTGGTGAGCTTCTGTGTTGGTCCCGGCTGTGTTTTCAATCCAGCGTTGACACAGATTTCCGGTGCCATGAAGAAAGCCACGATTGCGTCGATTGCGCCCTCATCCACGTACTGATCGATGGTCGATTTCACAGAAGCCGCTCCATCATCCGTTGCAGGCCAGTGCCCAAGAGATGTTCCACGGAACACGCCATTGGAAAGACCATATTCCAGCCGTTCCCCTGTCGGAGATGTGGTAGCGTAAATACAGATTTCCATATCACCGAAGTCAGATTCCGTGTGATAGGCGCAAATGTATTCCCCTGTTTCCAGAGAATCATTTACCAGATTGCCGCCGATGGCGTCCTGGCTTTTTGGAATATGCATCCGTTCCACAAAGCACGGCTTCATGGTACAGTTGTAAATGTTATTCTGCCAGATATCCAGTTCAAAATGCACCCTCGTTGTTTCCGGGGATAACCATTCAATGGAGGTAATAAAAGCGAACACCCAAGTGTTTGAATACCCCTTATTTAAAAAGGTCATGTAGTTTAAATCCAGCGTTTCCATTTCTGTGAAAGGGATCTTTAATTCTAAGGAACCTACACGGATCGGAGCCATATTGTTTAACCGGGAATCTGAATATAGAACACGATAAGATTCCAGTGAAGATAGTGCTGCTACTTGAGAATCATATAGCCTCACATGCTGATAGGTGTTATCCCAAGGAACACCGGAATATAATCGTAAGTTTGACTGCGGTGCTTTCGCAACAACATCTGTTTGCGTTGGCATTGGAATCATTGCGTCCATGTTCCTATCTCCTTTCTACAAGAGGAGCTTGCATTATCAAGCCCCTCTTGCTTCGACTATTCGACTAGTTTATGCATCAGCTTTTTTTGTAGCAGTGATTGCTTTCTTCACAGAAGCATCCATTCGATACGTTACATCAATATTGATCGTTCCTGTCTCATCGGAACCAAGCACTAAAATATTTGTTCCCGGTAAGATGTACGTGTCACGGCTCGTTGCGCCGGATGTGATCGTGTAGTCAATCAATCCAACATGGTATGTTCCTGTTCCACCTGTTACAGACGCCGGAATTGCCATCTCCGTACCTGCGGTGTATTCTACATTATTCGCCGTAATTGCAAGAGAGCTTGTTGCCACCTGATCGGTTGTAAATACCATGATCGGGTAGAACGGGGAAGCGGAAATCATTTCTTTTACGGTGTAGAACATATTCCAGTTCAGAGAGGTAGCCAGCTCCTGATAGCTGAACCGTCTGAACTGTTCCCGGATTCTAAAGAACCGGATATCTACAAGAACGCCCTGAATTGCCGAATCCGGGAACTCATCTACCACAATCTTGCTTACCTGTAGATCCACCTTGTTTTCATTGAAAGCGTATCCCTCTACGAATACTTCGAAGTTGGAATCATTCTCAGGGGTTGTCAGCCACAATAACTGTTTTGGTCTGCTATAGGATGTAGCACCTGCGATATTGTGGATCGGCTTCGGGTAACGGAATTTCTTCACATATGCTTTTACAAGGGAGATCATTTTTTTGCTGGATTCTTCGTCGACCGGCGCTTCGACGGTTGTTGCAGGCAGAATCTGTTTATCGTATCCTGTTCCAATAATCGAGTTGATAGCGTTATACTCATCCCAGTTAAAGCCGGATACACAAGACACCGCCTTTGCTCTCATGAGATCCCGTACACCGTATTCGGATGTAAAAGCGTCACGCATATTATCGTAGCTGATCGTTGCCGGGTACTGCTCCGCAAAGTTGACACGGTGGAACATCGTCATAATGTAAGACTGGTACATCTTAAATGCCGCTTCGTAGTCCTCCCTTGGGTCAAACCCTTTTGACTTGGCGAAGTTGACGTATGTTTCCTCATCAATGGAACCATAATACATGGGGTCTTTCTTTACTACGTTAAACGGGTTATCCCAAGAATCAGAGTCAACGGTCTGCATTCCAATTCTCTGCATGAGGGACGGAACCAAAGCATTTCTTGCCTTATCAATGTTCATCATGTCATCGAACACCTGTGCAAGATTTGCTTCTGTTGGTTCGGATAATCTGTTTTCCAGACTGTACTCATTTACAGCCGCTTTCAAAATATTCACGTTAGTGGATGGCACGCTTGCTTTCTTTGTCGCCATAATTGATTCCTCCTTTACTCTGTTGCTGCATCCCAGTCAATGTCATTAAATAACACATCGTCCGGGGTTTCCTGCTCGTTTACATCAACATCACTTCTTCCGGTTCCTCCCATTTCGGATAAAAACCGTTCTTTGTAGCGATTGTTTAAATCCACAATCTGCTGATCTTTCTTTGCGGATTCCGCTCTTGCGGCTTCTAAGTCCACGATCGCCTGATCGTATTTGGTTTTCCATTCGCCGCTTGCTGCTTCGATCAGGACATCAAAAGCGTCCTGCACACTTGAAACATCTGTCATCTGATCCATGATTGCTTTTACTGCGTCATCTGGTGTCATGTGTTAAAACCTCCTTTTTAATATTGGGAATTTATATAGTTTATTTTTTATAACCAATCCCGGATCTGGAGGGATCGGGGAAAGATTCTCTAAATAATTGTACCAGTTCCTAGCGTTCCGTTTCCGCTCCTCCATCGCCGCAACGCCTGCACGCTCGAAGTTTAAACAAAACATTTCTGCCAGCGTTTCCGGTGTATCTGTACTGGAAGTGAACTCCTCGAAGCTTTGTGGAAAAGAGCTGGTTGGAATCCACTGACCGGAGGGCACTGTTTCTTCTGCCAGCCATTTACACTGACCTGCCCCATCGCTGATATCATACCCGTTTTTCACAGCCCAGTTGGTGTAGTTGGTAGATGGCGTCCACTGCACCAGCCCGAACCCCAGCTCCGGGTTGACGGATAAATTCTGCCAGATTCCCGGATTGATGGTAGATTCCCGTTGGATGTTCCCAAGAGCGCCAGCCACTGCATTTAATGTCCAGCCGTAGCCGAACATGGTAGACCAAAACACGTAGGCGTTATTTTCCATTTCGTCTTGGTTTAAGTAACGGTTTCCATAAATCCATATGAGTGTTGCGGCTCCTCCATATCTCCAACACTCCGTATAATAAGTAGGTGAGACAGGTCCGGAATTGATGGACACCTGATCCGCTAACGGAACGCCGGATTGATGCGCCCCCATAGTGACATATCCCTGATAGCACATTTCTGTGTGCCCCGGCTTCCACAAGATGTCTCCCGGTTTCCACTCTTCTGTTACGGGGATTTGACCGAACCCCCAATCTTTGAGATAGCCTCTCATGGAACTTGTGGTAAACCACGGGTTCGTCTGTGTAAAGCCTCCTTTCGTGAGGGCGGCTGATATTAAAGAAGAACAGTCATAATAGGTAATCCCATTCACTGTCTGCCCTCTCCGATAGGTTTGGGAGTAACCCACATTCGGGGCATTGCATACGGAAATCGTCCATTGGTATGCTAAACTAATATTAGGCATTGTCAGTATCCTCTGTAGACACGAATGATTTAATATAGGTTGTGAGTTCTGTCAATGCCACCGTGTTATTGTTTAACGCCTCTGTGACGCTTTTCATCTCATCGTTATGCCTCTGGCGTTCTGTCTCAAGCTGGTTTGTGTACTCTTCTCGTTGCAGTTTCACATCTTCTCGGTTCTTGTCATACATATATTTGATAAAGTACATACATAAGCCAGCTACCACAGCGGCGATTCCCACCTGCTGAATCAATTCGATCCATGCTTCCATCCATTACACCCCCTTTACAATAAGGGTTTCCCCTTTTTTCAATGTAACCTCTTTTGACGTGACACTGCCTCCTGAAGAACCTGTAGAGTTCGGCCATGCGTATTTTTTCCATGCGTCTTTTGACATATAGGCAATATCAAGATCCAGATTGTTGCTCCACCCGGAAAGCCTCCCAGTGGAGGTGTACTGATGGATCGCAACGGTGGAAAAGGCTCCAGTTCCCTCTGTTCCAAGCCACGGGTCTTTCTGGTATCCGTTTACAATTTGGTTGTTGGCATAACGAGCAACCCATAACCCGTAATCCTTTGCCACACTACTCCAATCAGCATGCCTTGTCGCACTATGCGACATGTAGATGAGTGGTCTTATTCCTGTTTTTTCATGCACCCGATCAAGCCATGTTTTGCACCATTTGACCGTGTTCGAGTTTGGCTGATTGGTGTATTCGAAGTCCAAAACCAGGATTGCTTCTCCCACGTAGTTTTCACAGTGCTTTAGAAAATAGTCTGCCTCTTCTTTCCCTGTTCCTGTTCCACGGGCGAAATGATACACTCCCAGTAGTTTTCCTGCACCTTTCGCCTCCTGATAGTGGGAATCACAGCAAGGGTCTACAAAACTAGTCGCCTCCGTTGCTTTCATAATCACAAAGTCAGCGGATATCTTAGCTAAATTGATTCCGTTTTGATAATGGGAAACATCAATTCCGTTTAATGCCATGTCTTCACCTCCTCTCTAGCAGTATAGCACAAAATGTATTTAAGATCAATCTTTTATCATATCATAGTACGAAAAAATGTCAAATAAAAGAAGCCCTACCACGGGGCATGTGACGGGGGAGACAACGCCATACCAAGATTGCGGCTGCCTGCCTTTTGTCTTTGCAATCTTGATAACGGTCACGAATTGCCGTGGGGACTTCTATCTATTATTATACACAGTGCCCACATAGTTGTCAACACTATACAAACGAAACCATATCCAAAAATGTGTTTTTACATTCCAAATCTTGAAAACGTACATTTCCTCGATTGAATTCGGTTCGCATCATCTGTACTAAATAGTTTGTGGTTCCGATTCGCATGAAGCGATCGTCTGTTACGTCATTTACGGTGAAGCAGACCCTGTAAAGAAAACTTTCATCATAACTCTTTGACACATACACGCACGATGGATACCGATAGACCCCGTACAGGGTTTGATCGTTTTTGATGGTAAGCATATAGCTTCCACGACCTTTTGGTTTCTCAATCAATGCGTAGTTATCATTTAGATATTGGTTCTCAGACGCAAACTGGAAATAACCGTTGTTCTTAAACGCCCGGTTAAAACCGGAGTTCTGAAAGGCTTCTGCGGCATTCTTATTAAATGTCCGCTCAAACACCCATCCCTCTCCCCTCAGGAACCTTGTGTTTGTTTTCAACCGCTTATTGATACCAAATGTGCTGTAATATGGATTTAAGATCGATACGGTATTGCTTGCCAAATATAAAGGCACGTATCGGATGTTCTTCCCTTTCCCTCTTGCGACTGTTGTGTGGATAGAGATCAGCTTTTGCACTTCCATTGGCACATACACATTATCTTCGTCCTGATACTCGTCAAAGAACATATTCCCTACATTACGGAATACGGCAGACATCTGTTTATATTTTCTGGCGATATTCACGGCAAGCGCAAATCCAACTTCTTTTCCCTCGAATAACATCAACCGTATTTTTCCAGATGCCAAGGACTTTTCTTCATATTCCGCGCCCTCGTATTTCACATCAACGACATCCCCAAAGAAACTGTCTGCACACCCCGGCATGTCATCTTTAAATCGATACAAATAGATAAATTGGTTCTCATCCTCTTTTTCCAATGCCTCTTTTAATATCTTACTCTTAATGCTAAACGATTTCCCTGCTGTACGGTTTCCGTCCGCTATAAACACTTCTGGTTTCTCTCCGTTGATGTCCAACATATTGTATAATTTATAATTAATATCATAAAAGTCTCCCATGTGTATCCTCCTTTTCTATATAGAAAAAAAGGCGTGACCTCAACGCCTTTTCTCTTCTTCAATTTTTAGTTAGGAGTACTTATAGCGATCACGCAAAGGTGTAGCTATCTCATTAGATTAGTTCCGCTGTTAAGAACATCTGCCCTTTATAGTTTGCGGATTCCTTTTTCATAACCTTAATGGTAATATCTTCTGTCTCGTCCATTTCGCCATCCGCAATCGCATCTTCGATATCACTTAAGATATCTTTTACGGTTGTATATAATGGCTCTGAGCCTGACACGTACTTTGTGCCGTCCTTATCAATATAGACATATTTGTTGTAATCCTGATTGTCTGATTTCTCATTATGTACCTGTACGGTTACAACATTGTCAATGTTAATCATAATCGCCTGCTCCGGTGTTACCAGATCGTTTAATTCTGTTACATCGTTCAGTGCCTTGATTGCGATTTTCTCTCTTGCTGTTAATCCTTTTACACTTTCTTTCACTACTGATTTGTAACCTTTCATACTTTTGTTCTCCTTTTCTTTTTATATTGTTTTTTTTGTTTACATATAGAATCTTACATCACGCAAACCTTTTTGTCAATAGGTTTTCGCATTTTAAATGTTTTATTTGTCAATAAGATGCCTCCTGGTATTCGCACTGCCTTTAAATTACAGTTATCTAACTCTAACCCGGCTTTGAAATCCGTTAGACCATATCCCCGTTCTAAAAACGCTTCTTTTGCTCCCTTTCCCATTCCAGCCGCTTTTAAATCATAGTACGGTTTCTCTAATGGCTCTCCGTCTTTTTCAATCAACACTTCCAAATAGGTTTTCTGCCTTTCATAAATGGCAGATTCAAACTTCGATTCATTTTTCCAAGCGTTAAAATTCGTTGGATGGATTACCATTCCATTTGGCGGCTCAAACCCAAGTAAATGGTTTGAGTCTGTATCAGCATATAAGAACCGATCGTAATTGTTCATTGCCGCCCGGATTGTGAAGTTCAATGCGTAACTGGTTACCGCCGCTCCAACCGCAATATACCCGACTTTCTTATTATGTTCCTCGTGTAGTTTAAAATGGATCGTATTATCAGTTGGATCAAGATACGGCTCTTTATAACTGGAATCGTCTGACATCGCAAACTTCCCGTATAAATTATTTAGAAATAACTTTGCCAGCGTTCGTAAAAAGCCGGTACTCGTTTCTTTCATCTCTTTATATCGATTGATATAATCATCAAACAGCCCTGTCTTGGCCCAGAACCATACATGGTCTAGGATTTCTAAATCCTCTGTATCATACGTCTCTTGAAATAGCTCCCAGTCTGGCTTTGTAAACGTGAACTCTCTGACCGTATCGCATTTCTTCCCGTCTACATCCCGATAGTATCGATAATACCTCCCATTCATTTTGACATCTGTTGTATACAGGTTTTCTGTCGCCCGGTAATTCGCGTCTCCTCGAATATGCATCCACGGAAATTTTCTTCGCTTTAAATGAAAACGGCATCGCACTCGGATATAATAAAACTTCCTGCGATCTTCTAATAAATCAACACCGGGAGCCCCTAGACAATACTCCCCGTGGCCGTAAGGATATACATTGCCGGATGAGCTATGCATAACAGATGGGTATAGAGAATTCACATCATAAACGCTTCCCTCTGCCACGGGTATCCCCCGATACTTTGGATTTACATAGCACCACCCCCCGTGATAGGCTTTATGGCAATACTCCCATACATTCGTGATCTGATCGTCTATCAAAATAGGATCTTCCCGTAAATCAGGGAACATCCGTTCATAATCATATTCCCCATAGGTAGATTTGAACTCCTCAAGGCAACAGCTTCCGATGGTTAATTTATTATGCCCCTCATCGAACATTTTTTCCAATGCCTCTTTTAATACCAGCACATCATTTTTAATGTAGAGCAGCTCCTCATCCGTAATCGCACAATTAGCGTACCGCCGGCCCTCATAGTTCATCGATAATTTCTTGTGCTTCGTTTTAAAGGACTTGCCAATCACGTCCAAACTGCTCGGAATTAATTTTAAACTGTTTCTCAGCTCAATGACTTTTTTATGATATTTTAATTTGACCGTATACCATGAACCTAGTAAAGAGATGCTTGTTGTAAATTGCCTTGACCGCATGTTCTTCTCTTTTTCGTTCGTCCAAGTCCACCCATTCCTTAATAGAAAATCCACGATAAAAGACCCGTCAAACGCAATATTATGAAAATAAAATACATTGTTACCGGGTCTTGTTATGATAAACTGAATATAGTCCCTGATGTTTCCTTGTATGAGCACCTCTTCACTCTCGTCGTACAACTTCGTGCTTGCGGCTGCCCACACCTCTGTCCAATTCTGTGTATGGCCTGCTTCCCTTATCATTTCCTTTGTCCATACCGTTGTTTCAAAATCGGACGCCCAAAACGTGATCTCTTTCTTTTTTCTGCCGCCCAACGTCACCACCGCTTTCGCTTTTTTTGCCTTACTCCTCCGGCTCAATGACGACATCCATTAAATCTATGATCTGCCGAAATTCATCGCTATTCATTGCCCATCCCATGGATTCCGCAACTTCTGTCATTTTGGCGTTGACAACCTCGTCTCTGGAATCAGCGCCGTCTGGAAAGATGTCTGGATTGCGCTTTCTCACACGGGCAAACGCAATCTTCTCTGCTTCTGTTGCTCTTCCTAGTAGTTCGTCCGTGCGTTGACGAACCAGCATCCGCACTCTTGGATGAATCCCTGTTTCGATAAATTCATACCATCGATCAATGATAATATCATATTCCTGCACTTCGTCCATATTATCAAATGCCCTCTGAGTGATCTCACGTAATGATTTATTGCTTTCGCTAAATGAGATTGTGCTTACACTCTGCAACTCACGTACTGTTTCCTGTTCAAAAGGTGTCATTTGCATAAACTCTTGATTCATTTTCTGAACCCTCTGCCGGTGTTTTCTTCCTTTCACCTGAACCGCTTCTCCCGTTAGTACATCATATAGGGTTGTGCTGGCATGCTGTTTGATCGCCTTACCTGTTTCCCTTTCAAGCCTCGCAATGGAAGCTCTTGTTGGCCTTTTCACAGGGGCAATTGGCTTTACGAAATATCCCTGATTGGTTAATCGCTTTACACGGCGTAAATAGTTACGCCGTGCTTTCTTATATTGCTGCTGAATTGTCATGGTTTACGCCTTTCTTAAAATAATCCCGTTTTCTGTTTTCTCCCATTTTAAACGGTCTTTCTGTGGGTTAATTCCCAAATCGTAGATCCAAGGCTTCGGAACCGTTACTTTGATAATTTCAGTTCCTGTGGAACCGTAACTGATATTGAATTGATATGTTTTCTTATTGTAATCAATCATTGCTCTCTATCACCTCTCCCTCTTTCTCATCTGGCATCAATGCTATATGATGATTGTATGGCACATAGGTTCGAATACAGAGAACGTCATCATCCACCTCTACCGATAAAATCAACGTTTCGGTTACAAATGTTGACATGTGAAAACAATCAAGATATGTTATGTAGTCAACTTCACCGTCTGAAATGACAACTTTCACTATATCTCCACGATTTAAATAATCTAACACTTCTTTCAGTTTCATCTTATTACCTCCTTAAAAATATTTGATAATTTCCATCTTTCCCTTCGCATCCACGATAACTGTCTTTTGCCATCCATTTCGCTATCTGGCGATAGTTCGCTTTGCTTAACACGCAAAGAAATTTGTTTCCTACGTATACACGTATGATCGGATACTTCGCTTTTATTTCTCGTATCCGGGTCATTTCTATACGCTGTTGTTCATAGTTATGGTTGATGGTATATATCATACGAACAGCGATAGCCAGCAATAAGCAGATCACACTAAATTTTATTTCTGGTGTCATTTGTTTTCCCTCCTCTCAAAATAATGTGCGTATTCATAATATTTTTTAATATGAGCGTTTGTGTAAACAACGCAACAATGTTTTTCAATCGCCTTTGATAAGCAGTCATCAAAAGTTTTTTCAAAGAAAAGATATGTGTTTTTTAAATACACTCCGTCAGAATAGGTTGCTATTTGAAGCATAAGTCCATTTCTTTCGACGTCCAATACGATTCTTGAACTACTTTCTAGTTGTGCAATAGGGTGCTCGTCTCCGTCTATTGTTACGGAACTATATATGATGCGTTCTTCCTGTTCTGTAACACGATACCATAAATGCGCTAAATCGGTGAGTGCGTCAATAGTTGAAACGGTATCAAGTTTTTTCGTTTGCGTTTCTATCCGTAACGTGTTATCTTCATCTGATATCACAAAGCAATATACTTCGTTATTGATTTCACCTGATATAGAAATATTAAAGAGTTCCTGCTCATAACTATATAAGCAGTCAAACCATTCTAACATGAGTTTCGCAATCGCTCTAGCGTTCATATTTTCATCCTCCTTAAATTAAATTGCGCCGTGCGCTAAGTTATAAAGCCATACGTTTAGTTCTTGATATACTTCGTTGAGATTGTACATGATGATCGTGTATACAAAGGAAAATAATAATACACTGGCGATCATGCGGATAAAATTTTCTTTGGTTGGTTTGATAATCGCCATGATGATGGAGAGTAGTACTCCACATCCTCCTAGAAATAGTACAATACTTAATAATATTTGCGTCATCGCTATACCCTCCTAATTGATTTTATCTAATGCCAACACGATATCGTCGATACATGCTTCTACGTCGTCTCTATCGTAGAGATCATATTGCATCTCGATATCGTCTATGCTGGCAAATAAGTGTAACTCGTCTGATATCTCTATGCAGCGAAAATAGGCGGTTGTGTCGTATGCGTTTCCTGAGATGTTAAACCACTTAGCTTTGCCATAAATATGCGAGCTTTCTAGGTTGTCTAATAGATTAAATATTCTACAATATAGATAGAGCAATACATCGGATTGATTGAGCATAGTTGCTTCCTCCTTTCTTTTCATGTTGTCTCCTCCTTTGGATGATATTAGTATAGCATTTATGCACTAGATTGTCAACAGTGTTTCTGCATGTTTTTTTGTATACATGCTATTCTGACACACGTGTCAGAATATTCGTGCGTTCT
>ERZ780228.1314-NODE-1314-length-16440-cov-3.690143_pt1 | contig 16440 bp, 7 predicted proteins | sample MGYA00511015_ERZ780228 | MGnify/ENA primary metagenome ERZ780228 (study PRJEB29588, sample SAMEA2161897) | human gut metagenome | biome: human gut; feature: human-associated habitat; material: faeces | place: Denmark | collected 2008/2010 ...
TTCGGGTTCCCTCAATCGGTTCATGACCGCAGGATGCTCGATACGCAGATGAACCATCCGCATCTCAAATTCCAGATGTGAGACGGCTCCTTCCCAAAGCGCGACAAGCGCCGCCGGACGCGGATCGTGCATTATTACGGGATTACATGACAGGAATTGCGTTCAGGGACAACAGACAAATGTCCACGGGGGCAAATATGCCAGTCGGCAGAAAACGTAAATCATCACTCAAATATCAAAGATTTTTATTTCAGATTGATACATTTAAAACATTAAATTTCAATAAATCTTGCTAAAACATGCAATTGTCTGAATGCTTATATTGCAGTTCTCGTAGAAATATTCTAAAAAAAGATAGGATGGTTTTAGCCATCCTATCCCAGTGAGCAATCTCGTAATTTTGAACTTTTTATTTTAATGTTTTAACACATTATAGATAAGAGATTTTCACTCGAAATTATTTGTCGGTTGACAAATGCCTTCCACACTTTGAAGCGTTACTGGTCTGACCGTTATTAGCGTTTCAACCACATCTTCTTGTCCTTACCTTACACTTAATGCCGGAGCGGCACGAATATTACAGATTATAGCATTCGCCTCATTTCCAAAGAAAACTCGGCACGGGATGTTCGGGCATTGCGCACGTCATCCGGAATGATCGTCCGGGAATATACGCTGGTTTCGGCCGGCTCGGTTCGGGTGGTCATCGTCAGGGTGTTCCCGCCATTCGTCAACTCGAAATCGTAGCCGTTGCCCCAGCTCTCGCCGTCGTCGTACACTCCGGTCAGCCGGGATCCGTCGATCGAATAACGCCCGGTGTATTTGGTGTAGTTCGATGTTTCGACCTTCTGATAAAGTCCGAATGTCGCTGCCGAAGTGAATTCTACGTATACCTCAAATCCTTCGGGAGCATTCTCTGACCAAGAAGTAAGGCGCCATTCGCCTACGATTTCCGACTGAATGTTGGGGGCATCGTCGTCATCCGAACAGCTTGCGGCGAAAATGCCGAGCAGGGAGAAAACGAGCAGATGATAAAGATGTTTTTTCATTGCAAGCACTGTTTTTATAACCAACCTCCGTTTGCTGCGCCGGCCGAACGGGCGATGACGGCGAATTCCTTGGTGATGACCATGCCGCCCATCACGACGCCCGTTCCAGGTTTCGTACCGCCGGCTATCGCCGAAACCTTGATTTTGGCCGATCCGGGTTTCGTGCATTTGATCATCAGTTTTCCATTATACATTTTGGGAGCCGCCTTGATGCCAAGCTTTTCCATATCCTTGGCCGACATCTGGATATCGGTATAGGTAAGGTCTTCGGCACCCTGTCCGAAATGCTGCGTCAGCGGAATGAGCTGCACCTCGCCCAATGCGACCTGCAGACAAGGCGTTCCTTCAATCTGCATGAGCAGCTGATAGGCATCGGTAATGCCGGTGCCCATTTTGCCGCGGTAAATCGACACGTCGGCGATCGTAGCTTTCGAGCCTTCGCCCAGCCGGGAGTCGATTTCATTGACCGAGGTGAGCAGCATGGTCTTGAATTCGTCGAGCGAGTATCTCTTCCCTTTCTCCAGGGCATAGGAGAGGCCGAGTGCGGCTACGCCCGAGACGTGCGGGCAAGCCATCGAGGTTCCCTGCATGTAGCCGTAATCCGCTCCGTTGCTCGTTTCGGAGCAGAGCGTCGAAAGGACGCCGGCTTTCTCCCCACCGCTCAAACCGCTCGTTTCGCCGCCGGGAGCCGCGATATTACAGCCGGAACCGTAGTTGGTATAATTGGCTGGCAGGTAGTCGGGCGAGAACGAGGTGACGGAGATATAATCACGATAGCCTGCCGGATAGCCGGACATGGCTGTCGATTCGTTGCCGGCGGAAAAAATGATCAGTCCGCCGTCGAGGGCCTCGCAGTTCTTCTGGGCGGCGAAGTACTGAAGCGCCTCGTAATCCATCGGCGATTGTTTGATGAACATGTTGTCCGACGTGTATATTCCAGCCTTGATGCCCCACGAGCACTGGAGGATGGAGGCACCGTGATCCGCGGCGTATTTTACGGCACGGCTCGACACGAGGGCGTCACCCGTCAGGTCTCCCGAGAAGATCTGGCACGACATGAGACGCACACCGTCTCCCTTGCCCGTACCTCCGGCCACGCCGCAGACGCCGATGCCGTTGTTATTGACGGCGGCTACCGTGCCCGCAACGTGCGTTCCGTGTCCCGAATCGCCCTTCTGACCCCATGAAATGGAACCGTCGGCAGCGAAGTTCCATCCGTGAATGTCCTGGTTCTTGTATTCGGGCGAAGGGTTCGGATTGATCCACATGTTGGCCGCCAGATCCGGATGAGTGTATTTCACCCCTTCGTCCACGATGGCGACGATGACTTCGGGATTACCTGCCGTGAGCTTCCATGCGTCGGCCACATTGATGTCGGCTCCGGCCACCGATGTAGTGGCAACGGCCTGGTCGGCATTGTTGATGTAATGCCACTGCCAGAAAAGATTCGGGTCGTTGAAATCCGCTGTAACCAAAGCGCGGGTCTGGCCGTTCGCCGTTGCTTGGAACGGATAGGTTTTGCAGTCGGAAGCCCGGTAGAGACGGGTGCGGAACTGTACTTTCGAGATTTCGGCGACACCCGCGAGTCTCTCCGCCGCCTTGTCGAGATCCTCCTCTGATGCGAACCGGAGCACATACCATCTGTGAAGCCCTGCCGCACGGGTGCGGGCCTCGTGTTCGCCGGCTTCGGGGAAGACGCGCTCCAGCGAGGTGACATGCAGGTCGTTCAGGATGTCATCGACGGATTCGATGCCCGAACGGGTCAGCGCCGAACGGGTCTTGGCCGCATTCAACGCATTCTGTTCGAGACTGGGAATGGCTTCTTCGCCGAATTTTACGATGAGCGAACCGGCCACGGCGTCGTCCGACGTATTGCAGATTTTGCCCGAAGTCTCGATTTCGGGAGCGGAATCCCCGCGGTTCGGTATCTCCTGCATGGGATCCGTCGAGCAGGCGGCCAGCAGCAGGGAGGCGAAAATCAGGAGTTTCGTTTTGTTATGCATATATCATGCTGATTTTTGAGTCCGGCAGGTTGTTTTTGGCTTGAAAAAAAGGGAGAGGCCGGCACTTGCCGGACGACCGGCCTCTCCCGATCCGATATTACTTGAGCGTGATTTCGGCAGCGGCCGTTTTCCGGAAGCGGAGTTCCGATCCCGAACCGTTCGCACGCTGCACAGCGTCGCTGAATCCGACCGTAGCCCTTACAACTTTCGCTTCAGGAGCCGATGCGGGCAGGAATCCTTTCGCATAGTCGGTCGGTACGGTTTTGACGGAACCGCGTTCTGTAGAAACGGAGAATTCGAGCCGTTCGACGTAATTCCGCGGCTGCCGGAGCTCTGCGGCCATTCGGCGCAATTCTGCGATCCGCTCTGCGGCCAGTTCGGGAATGCCGCCCATATCCTTGGCGGGATCGACGAGCAACATGTCCGTAAGGATCGAATAGGGGGTCGTCGTACTCAACGTATACAGATAACGGAACGTGGCTCCCTGCTCGACATAGTTCGGAGTGGGCACGAAATAGATATAACCGTCGGCCACGGCGCCTCCGATGAACGGATAATTGACCGCATAGAGCGATTCGGGATCCTCCTCCGAGACGCAGCCGGCGATGATGTCCTCGCCGTTGATGACACCGATCGGGTCTTGCGAAAGCATCGGAGAGATCGCCCCGGTTATTCCTGCGAGCGGAGCTGCCGAAGGCACATAGACCGCAGGAATCTGACCGCCTTCGTCGAATGTGAGACCGGTAAGCCCAGTAATGGTCAGCAGATCGACCGAACTGCCTGCCGTCGGGTCGTCTTCAATGGTTACCGTACCGATCTTCCGGCGCATCTGCTTTTCATCCATGACGTTGATGGCATAATAGTTCCATTCGGTCGAAATGAGATACTCCTTCGAGGGTTGTTCTTTCTGCGGCAGGAAATCCGAGTAGAGGAACTCGCTCTCCAATCCCGGGTTGTATTTGCCGGTAGTCTTGATGGATGCCGTGACGAGTTTGCGGACATATCCGTTGTAAGCCAGTCCGGCGAACGTATACTCCGTATCGCCGTTCAGCCCCGTGAGCATGATGCTGTAATGTCCGCCGTTGATGGCATCGAGCTGCTCTTTGGTGAAATCCTTGCCCATCTGCTGGAGGAAAGCCGTCATGTCCAGTCCCTGGATGGCTTTCGTCTTGAAGACACCGTATTTGACGGATTCTATTTCCTCGCCGTAGGCCCAGAATTTCGCTGCATTGTCCGTCGTAATGCCTTGTCCCGCGAATTCGTTCGTGGCTTCGAGCCCGATGTTGAGAATGACGGAAACCTTGTCCTCGTCGCCCTTGGCGATATATCCGAACGAAATGGAGGCGTAGCCCTGCATTTTCAGATTCTGCGACGCCGTTTCGCCGCCCTCCGGATTCGCCTCTTCGTCCGAACCGTAGATGCAGCCTACAAGCGTGTACTTGCCGGTGCCGCCTTCCAGATCCTGAACGGAAATCGTCCCCGAAGCAGTGATCGTCTTGATGAGTTCCGCGGCGATCTTGCCATCGGCCATCTCCTGTGCCTTGAGGCTCGCCTCGCCGTCGCTCAAATTGCCCGTGAAGATCGCATAGCGGAACTCTCGGGTGTCCTCGGAGAGGGTGGCGCCGATTTCGACGACACCGTCTGCGGGTTCGCTTTTGGTGAGGGCCACCGAGTAATCGTAGACCCTGGCTCCGGGAAGCATGATCCGCTGCAGACCGTTTGCGTTGGCATAGAAGAATTTTCCGGCATATTCACCTTCGCTCGGTTCGAGCACGATACCCTGCGCCGGGAAGGTAATCACGCCGTTATTGAGCGTGCCATATTGTCCGGCTGATTCGTCCATGGCGAAATTTTCCGGTGTCTGCGATGCGATGTACCACTCACCCATATCGGAAAAGAGGGTCAGACCGGTCGATTGGTAGGGATAATAGACCTTGTTCGGATCCGAGGCATCGACATAGGTCCAGACGTTGCGGTTCTCGTGGTTTACCTGTCCTCCGGCGAAGATGTTCATCAGCTCCGGAGTGTAGGCTTTCATGCGGTAATAGCCCTTCTTGTCCGAACGCTCGTAGATTTCGAGTTCGATTTCGGGGTTCGGATTAGCATTGGGGTTGTCTATCGACGCGAAGTTGCCCAGAATGTCGTCGCGGTAGCGGCCTTTGGTCTCACCGGTCTTTTCGTCGGTGACCAATTCCCATTTGGCCAGCACGAGCGATATCGAAAGGTTCACCTTATCGGCACCGTAGATCGAAGCGTAGCGCGGATCTTCGATGTTGATATCGCAAGTGTAGGTCGTGCCCATTTGGGCCTTGGGGAAACTGATCGTAAAGGTCGTCTCGTCCTCTCCGGCATCGAATGCGATCGGCTCGACGACGAAAATATCCTCGACGTTGGACTTCACGACGACCGGAACGACGATCGGATCCACGGTGTTGCGCCGTTTGACCGTATAGGTCGCTTCGGTCTGGGTTCCCGGTTCGAACTCCAGATCGGTCCGGGTAGCCTGCTTCTTCGGGAAGTAGACACCGTAGCAATCGGGATTCTCCGCGGTTCCCTGCGTATAGTTCACGTCGTCCTCGCAGCCGGCAAGGACAAGAAGTGCCAGCAGGAACGGTAATATATGCTTGAATGTCTTCACGGTAATTTGCTTTTAGATTTGACAGCTTGATCGCAGATGGTCATCACCCGTTCCACGGCTTGACCGTTTGCGAAGGATCGGGATTGTTCTGCGTGGCGATGACGGGGTTGTTCTGCGTCTCACCGCGCGAGATCACGAAGTTCCAGTAGGGTGCACGGCCTTCCGTATTCAGCCGGTACGAGGCAGGAGAGTTGGTTCCCACATAGCCCCGTCGGGTGGACATGTCGAGCCGCTTCATGTCGAACATGACGATGCCTTCGCCCCAGAACTCGATGCGCTTCTGAAGCATCAGCTCGTTGGTGAAATTTTCAACCGACGACGACATGTTCGTACAGTCGTAACCTCCGCCCACAATGCGGTAGTTGTTCATGAACTCATTGAGTAGCCGAATTCCTTCGCCAAGATTTTCATGCGCCTTGGCCTCGGCCTCGATGAAGTACATCTCCTCGACGCGCATGTAGGGATGGTCTGCGGCTCCGCCGACCTTGAAATCCTCATAAGCGCCCTGCGCCGGACGGAACTTGATGTTCGCGTAATCGGGCAGTTCATTGAAGTATTCCTTCCCCTCTTTGCGGCAGCTTTTGTAGTCGTAGGACTCCTTCTCCGGGTCTTTGCGGTCGGGATCGAGCCACGAATGGCGGCGGAAGTCGCGCAGGTCGATACTGTTGTAAAGGTTGCTGTTGATGCAGCGGCAGGCGTCGTTTCCGTAGGCGCTCCACGCATTCTCCGTGCTCATGTGCGCCGTGAAGCAGAACAGGTTGGCAACGCTTTCGCTCGGCAGGGCGAGGCCCCAGATCCAGGCATTGTTCGCCGTGGCGCTGTTGAAGCCGTTCGAGGGGTCTTCCCACTGCTCCTGCGTCAGGGGTGTACAGCCGCTGGCGTTAATGGCCAAGCGGGCGTACTCGGCGGCGGAAACATAGGCTTCGGCGTCGTTCTTGGCCGTACCGCGCTCAAGCCAGGCCCGGGCTTTCAGGCCGTAGACCAGCGCCGGACTGATCGTATACTTGTCGGGAGCAGTAAAGCCGCTCAATAGTTCTTCGGCCTTGTCCAGGTCGGGGAAGATCACTTGATCGTAGATGTCGTCGACCTTGGCACGGGGGTTGTTCTTGGCCTCGGCCTCGGTAGTCTCGGGCAGTACGATGGGCACGCCCAGCCCGAGAACCCCGGGCGCTTCAGTGTAATTGTTCTCCTTGAACTCGTACAGACGCACCAGATCGAGGTAGAACATGGCCCGATAGGCGTAGGCGAAGCCCAGATAGGACTTCTGCGTGGCGTCGAGCGTCGCGAAATCCGAGGCGTCGATCTGTTTGATGACGTTGTTGGCCGCCATGATCCACGCATAGTAGTTGTTCCACGTGAGCGCACCCACGGCATAGTCGGCGCCGAGCGCTTCGTTGGTTCCCCACTGTGCGAACCAGTCGTAGCCGATATTGCCGCCAATGGCGACGTCGCCCGTCATGGATTCCGTGGCGATATGGATGGCCGGCAGGGCAAAATCCCAAGCTTGGCCATCCTTTGCATAGCCTGCGGAACCGGCCTGTACGAGCGAGGCCGGAATGCCTTCTATCAGCGTTTCGAGGGTGACCTGATCCTCGGTAGCTATTTCATAGGGGTCGGCTTCTTTGATGCAGCTGCTTGCCAGCAAAGCTGCCGCCAGCGTCGCGAGCGTTATGTTTGTCGCTTTTTTCATATGCATGTCGTTTGTCGTAAAGTGTTTGAGGCCGATTAGAATTGAATGTTGATGCCGCCCGAAATCGTCCTTACAGGCGAATAGGTGGCCTGGCTCGTCGATCCCGAATAAGAGTAGCGGGGATCGAATCCCTGACGTTTGGACCAGTACCAGACATTCTCGCAGGCAAGGTAGACGCGCACCTTCTCGATTCCGACCTTCTTGGTGAAATTCGACGGCAGCGTGTAGCCGAAGTTGATGTTCTGTAGGTTCAGGTAGCTGGCGTCCGTAAGGAAACGATCAGACATACCGTTCTGATCCTTGTCTTCATACTGCAGGCGCGGGATGTTCGACGACGCATTGTCCGCCGACCATGCATTGAGGATGTCCTTGTGCCAGTTCATACCCGTCGTCTTGTTGGCCGGCGAGTACATCGCCGCGGAGTATCCCGAGTCGTAAGCCAGACCGCCGATCTGGTAGGTGAAGGCCACGCTCAGGTCGAAGCCCCGGAAATTGACACTCGTGCCGAAACCGCCGTAGAGATCGGGAATCGGGTCGCCGCAGAGATAGTCCGACGCCTTGGCATATTCAGTCGTCGTAACGCGCTTGCCCGTCGGGTTGCCCTTGTCGTCGGTTTCGTTCATGTACCACATCGAAAGGCCCTCGTCCGAAACACCGGCATATTTCCTCATGTAGAAAGTGTACATCGGAAGCCCTTCTCCGAAGAAAGTGGAGCCGCTCACGTAACCGGAGTAGCCATCGACCTGTTTGGTCCGTCGTTCAGAAGGCAGCATGGTGATCTTGTTGCGCAGGTGCGTCATGTTGAGGTTGATGTCCCACTGGACATGCTCCCGTCGGATCGGCGTAAAGTTCAGCTCGATTTCGACGCCGCTGTTGCGCATGTCGCCCACGTTGGCGTAGTAGGACGAATAGCCCAGCGACGGAGCTACCGGGAACGACAGCAGCATGTCGGTCGTCTTGCGGAGGAAATATTCGACGCCTCCGGAAACCGTACCGCGCAGGAAGCTGAACTCCACACCGGCGTTGAAGTTGGAGTTGGTCTCCCAGGTGATGTTCTCGGATCCTTTGGCGTTGAAGACGGTCGAGACCTTTCCGTTGGCGTTTTCGATCGTGTAGGTGTTCGTGTAGCGGAAGTTACCGATGTTGTCGTTACCCTGCGAGCCGATCGAGGCCTTCAGCTTGAGATTGTCGAGCCATTCATAGGTGCTCTCCATGAAATTTTCTTTCGAAATGATCCATGCGCCGCCCAGCGACCAGAAGTTGCCCCAGCGGTGGTCGGGGTGGAAGCGCGAAGAAGCGTCGCGGCGATAGGAGGCCGAGGCGAAATATTTGCCTGCGTAATCGTACATGACACGGGCGAAATAACCCTCGTTGTTGTACTCAACCCGGTAAGAGCCGGCTCCCTGTTTGTCGATGATCGCCCCGGCAAGCTCGTCGTTTTCCTGCGTCAGCATATTGCTTTTCGTGGCCGACAGCGTGTAAATGCGGTTCTGGTAGGACTCGTGGCCCAGCATCACGTTGATGTTGTGCGAGCCTATCTGCTTGGTGTAGTTGAGAATCTGCTGTAGGTTGAGGTCGAAATTCCGTTGATGGCCCTTCGAGACCATGCCTTTTTCGCTGGCGAACTGTCCGAACCAGGGATTCGTAACCGAGGTGGAGCGGGTTTCGTCGAGCGAAACGCCGGCGTTGAACGTGAATTTGAAATCCTTGAGGAAAGTGACGTCGATATATCCCGTACCGTTGAAAGCATTGCCTTCGGCTTCCTGTTTGTTGAGACGCGAATCCGAGAGGGCGTTGCTGTTGGGGAAGAGCGAACGCTCCATACCGGCATTGTCGCCGTTGCCGTAGTCGTAGAGCTTGATGCCGTCCTCGTTGTACATGACATTACCCTCGCCGTCGCGGATGTAGAGCGGATAGATCGGACCGACGGCCGTCGTATAAGCGAAAACGTTGCCCGACGAGTTACCGGCGCCGCTGTCGTCGATCTGGTTGTAGCGGAAATGCGTGTAGTTGGCATTGGCGCCGAACTTGAGCCACTTCTTGGCCTGATAGTCCACGCGCAGACGGGCCGTATAACGATCCATGTCCGAGTTGTAGGCGATACCTTCGTTGTTCAAATAGCCGAACGATCCGTAGATCGAGGCGTTCCCGGTCTGGCCGGAGATCGAAGCGTTGTACTCCTGACGCAGGGACGAGCGGAAAGCCGCATCGGTCCAGTCGTCGGGACGGATGTAGTACTCCTTGCCCTCATAGACGAGACGGCGGCCGAGAGTCGCAGCGGGATTGACCTTACCGTTGATGCCGATGAACTCCTGCCCGGAAGGAACCGTATAGACCATATAGCCCAGACCTCCGTCATTCGCATTGGCCGTCAAATTCGTATTGGCGCGCAAATGGGCCTCGCCGATACTCATTCCCGAATTGACATAGTAGTTTTTCAGCGCACTGTAATGCAGTTCGTAGAATTGTGCCGGGTTGGTGATGTACGCATAATCCTGGACGGCGCGCGAATTGACGCCCCACTTGGCGTCGATTGTCACGTGAGCCTCCTGCGACTTGGCCTTTTTGGTGGTGATCATCACCACGCCGTTGGCGCCGCGGGCGCCGTACAGCGAGTTCGAGGCGGCGTCCTTCAGCACGGTCATCGACTCGATGTCGCTCGGATTGAGGTTGTTCAGGTCACCCGAGTAGGGCATGCCGTCCACGATCCAGAGCGGATCGTTGCCGGCGTTGAGCGAGCTGAAGCCGCGGATGCGGATTTTCGGACTCTCTCCCGGCTGTCCCGAGGTGTTGGTCAGCTGCACGCCCGCGACCTTTCCGGCCAGAGCCTGCGCTACGTTCGACTGCTGCGACTTGACGATGTCGTCCGATTTGATGACGGTCGCCGAACCGGTGAAAGCCTCCTTTTTTGCCGTACCGAACGCTACGACGATCACGTCGTCGATAGCCTGTGTGTTCTCTTTCAGCACGACGTCGATCCGGGTTTGCGTCCCCACCTTGATCGTGTGGGACTGATAACCCATGAACGACACGACCAGCACATTGTCCGGTGCGGCTTTGATCGAAAAACTGCCGTCCGCACCGGAGGTCGTACCCTTTGTAGTGCCTTCGACCAGAATGGTGGCGCCGACGATGCCGGCCCCCGCATGATCTTTGACCGAACCCGTAATTTCCCGTTCCTGCGCATGGGCGGACAGGAGCAGGCCGAGAACAGCCATCAATGATAGAAAGATTTTTTTGGTCATAAATGCGCCATTTTAACGCTGGTAAAAAAATTGATTATAGAAAATTTGCCGTCTTCGTGTTCCGGCCCGGAGCCGAAACATATCCCCTCCCCTTCCGGAAGCCCGGAGGGAGGGGGGGGGAGGCTGTCATCCGCCTGTCCGGTCACCGAACCGGCCGGATCGCAGCCTATTTGTAGAAATCGTCTGCAAGGTCGTTCGGCTTCGAGCCCGAATACTTGGCAGCCTTGCCCCGGAATTCGATGATCAAGGTGTTTCCGGTTCCGGTCGGATCAGGGTTCCCTGGACTGAATACTCCCCAATCGACCATCGAGAATTTGAAGATCCACTCCTTGTTCTCCTGCTTGACGGTCACTGCCGCCTTCTCGGGACACCGCATGCAGTACTTATCCTTGTCGGAATATCCGTACCCGTTATATGAGGACAGATATATATACTGGAACCTGAGGTTCCATTTGCAATTCGTGCCTTCCGCATGCAGGTCGATCTCTCCTTCATGGTCGAGGTAGCTGTCCGGCAGGAAAAACATCGGAGTAGTATTATTATCCGCATCGATACTCTCGGTGAAAGCATTCCGGAAATAGAAGCAATATCCCGATACCTTCTCGCCGGTATAACTATCCCGATAAGCCGGGTCGTGCCGCACCTCCATCGCCGTAACGGGCCAATACAGCATGTCCTTGTTATCCTTGTCCAGGAATTTGATATAGGGCTCGAACGGTTTGACGGGCTTCAATGTTTCTTCATCCATTGCGTCGGCCGTCGCAGCCGTCGGCACACCGTAGTATTCGGCTTCGACCCCGATGCCGTTTTTCAGCGTCAGATTTACCCGCAGATAAATCTCCTTGCCGCCAGCGGGATTGGGATGGGTCTCGATCGTACCGGTCAGTCCCGCATCCTCGCCGTAGTAGGTCTGATAGGTCTTGTGGTCGTAGAGCCGGAACCAGTAATCGGAGGTCTGCGCCGCAACGTCGATCACGCCGTCGAACTTGGCCGCCAGCACCCGCACATACGCAGCCCAATGACCTTTGGCGAGATCGGCCGGGGCTGCGGCCGTTTCGGCATCGCCCAAAGCGAATACGTAGCTGCCGACCTGCGGCTCCTGCGAGAAGAGCGCGGCGATCGGGGCCTCGGCTGCGGCCGCAGCCTCGCCTCCGGCTGCCGGCTCCGTCACCTTGATCGTATTGGTGGCCGCATAGCCTCCGGCGAACGTGCCTTCGTAGGCGGCACGCAGGCGCTTCCCGTCTTTCGAAGCGTCAAGCGCGACGATGAGCCCCTCGATCGTGCCGAATTTATCCGTCAGGTACTTCGCCGTCAGCGTTCCGGTCGTCCCGGCGCCCGTTGCGAATTCACCGCAGCGAATCTGCACCTTCGCGGGATCAGCCGTCGCGAGGTCGATTTCCGCCGTTCCGAACAGCTCCTCGGCAAGCAGAATCTCCACGCCCGCAGCCCCCTCCTCGGGAGCGGCCAGGCCCTCTTGCTCGTAGAGGCAGAAGCGGCGGTTGCCTTCGCGGACATTGCGCCACTCGACGACGCTTCCGACGGCGGCGATCCGATTGTCGATCTCGTATTGGTTCGTCAGTTCGACGTCACGCTCTTCCGTACAGGTATTCTGGTAACGGGCGATCAGCGTCTTGCCGCTCTTCAATTCGACGTAGGTATAGAGATTGAGCCGGGTTTCCGTCACCAGATCGGCGGAGAGTTCTACGCTCGCGACGTCGTTCATCGTCGTCTTTTTCACCGAAATATCCTTGTATTCGATTTCGAACGGATCGGAGGCCGTGTTCACGGTGCCCTTGGGGCTCTCCACCATCACGCGCAGATAATCGTCGGCCTGTTTCATCTGCTCGGCATTGATCAGCCCCTCGGTCGGCGAGAGATAAAAGGTGTGGCTGCCGTCTTCTTCAGCGACATAGATTGCCGACTTGATGCCGACGAGATCGCCTCCGTCGTACTGGATTTGATCGGTCAGAGTTACAGGAGGCTTCTTCCCGGGGTCGGGATCGTCGTTGGGATCGTCGTCATCGCATGCACCCAGCATGGCTGCCGATGCGAGCAACGCGCACGCCAGCGCGCGCAGTCTGTAATGGGTCGAGTTTTTCATAACGATTGTTTTTAATAGCGCGGGGTTCGGGAAAACCCCGCGCTATCCGGTTTTTCTGTTGTCATTCGGTCATTCCGGCCTTGCGGAACATGATGCCCGGCAGTTCTTCGGCCAGACGGCTCATCGGAACCGACGGAGCCGGCAGGCGGCGAAGCAGTCTGGGCGGTTCGAGATGATCCTTCTCTGCCGCAGCACGCCCCGTTTGGCTTACGACAGGGCCTTCCCACGTTCCGCGCACATGATGCTTGCGCACGCAGATGCCGTCGACCTCGAACCGGTACCAGTTCTCCTTGCCTTCGCCCTCGACCTTGGTGATCGTAACCTGACCGTCGTAGAGCAGGGCGTGTCCGTCCATGTATTCGAAGATCTTGTTGTCATCTCCCCACATCGAATAAGTCTGGTGCATCCACCGGCTGCCATGCAGACCGCCGTCCAGCATAATGCCGCGCATCATGACGCCGGGTTTGATGTATGCCGGCCAGCGCTGTTCGGTCACCTCGTAGGTTCCCGGAGTGATTTCGTTCTCCTTGCCCGGCTCGGTGGTAAGTTCCACACGGACGATGTCACCGCCCGGCTCGCGATCCACGAAGTCTTCGAGATGGTCTCCTACCCATTCGATACCGATATTGATGAATTGCAGACCGCATCCGTAGGAACTGATCGGTTTGTAGCCGATGCCTTGGATATAGACCTGATCCGAAGTATAGTAATGCGCCTTTTTGATCTTCGACAGATCCATGTCGTAGTCACGCTCGAGCGTCGAGGTGCCGTCGTCATCGGACTTGTCGTCGGATGCGTCGGTGATCGGAATGACTCCGGTGTACGAGCCCTTGAGGGTAAAGCCGTCCTTCGAGGTGAGGTTGAACTCGATCTTGTATACCGGTTCTATTTTGCCGTCTTCGCCTTGGGCCGTACCGGCGGCCTCGATCTTGATGATGCCCTCCTTTCCGTAGGAAAATTGTCCGAAAGAGGTTCCGTCGTCCAACTGGACATAAGTGCCGAGCGGGAATACCAGCCCCTCCATCGGAATTTCCACGGCGGGCATCCACGACCCCCATTGGAACGAGGTGTTGGCCAGATATTCGTGGGGCTTGATCACGGCTTCCTTCGGATTGCCGAACAGGTCGTTGAATACGACGAGCGCAGCGGCGAGACCGCCCTGCCCCTCCTCCGTGTCGTAGGTTTCGTCGTAAATGTTGATCTGCATCATGCCGGTACCTGCTTCGAGCATGTTGCCGTAATAGGTCGCGGTGGCGCTGAATCCGACCACTTCCACGTCGCGTCCGATCTGCGGCAGGTAGAAGCCGCCGTCCTCCGGCTGATCGACGATCTGGAGCTGTCCCTCGTAGACGATGCTCTTTTCGGAACCGTCCGTATCGACGAAACGAAGCGAAACGCTCCAGACGTCACCCTCGCGGGAGACTTTCAACGGCTCTCCCGGAACCAGCGACAACTGGGTCTTATTGCCTTCGGCGTCGATATACTGAACGCCGGTATATTGGGCCGTGAACGTGTGATCCTCGTTGAGCTGGCTGGCCATATATTCGCCCTCGGGAAGCGTATAGGCATCTTCGCCCGGAACCGCATAGAGATCGGCCACGAAAAGGTAACCCGCCTCTTTGAGCGTCACCTGCCCTTTGGCCACGGTATATTCGGCATCCGTAAAGGCCATATAATAGTTGTGCGACTCCACGCCCTTGACCGGGCCGAGGTACCACGACAGCGGAACTTTATCCAGCAGCACCTTGTCTGCGTCATCTCCCTCCTCCGCAGCGTCGGAATTCTTGCACAGTCCGTAATAGGCGACCGTCAGCGTTTTTCCGCCGGTTTCGATTGCGGCCGAAATGCGGGCGACGCGGGCCGAGAGGAACTCGACCGAGAGATCCGCTTTCGAGGCTTCTCCGACGTTCGAGGAGTTCACGTCGATCTCCCCATAAGCGATTCCGTTGCCGGCAGCCGTAAGATCGACGGCTCCGGAAGGTTGTTTGACGGTGATCTTCACGGCATCGTCGGCGATCAGCATGCCATCCACATCCACAAGCCCTGCCGTCGGCGAAAGATAGATCGTATAGACGGAGGCCGCTTCCGAAGCATCTGCCTTTTCGCCGTTTCCGGGAGTCTCGACCGTGTAGACGGCGGATTTGATTTCCCGCACGACACCGTTGCAGATCAGGGCATTCCCGCTTTCTGGCATATCGGGGTTGCCGGATGGAGTGGAATCGTCGTCCGAACATGAATTCAGTACGGACGCTCCTGCCATGCAGAGCATGGCCAGAAAGAATAGGTACAACTTTTTCATAGGATGAGATTTAATGAACCGGCTTCCCGGTTTGGCTTTCGGATGTGATAAGCATAATGAAATGCCATACTTAAAACAGTCGATACAATCTACATAATGAAACCCTGGACGGATTCCAAAAAATTACTTATTCGAGTTTCGGGATTTTATCGACTTGGCACGAGAACGGTGCTAAGGAAAAATCCCCCCCCCTCGCGATTTGACGAGGAAAGAGGATTCTCTCTGTTGCAAAAATAATAAAAAGATTTTATCCTAATTAATTTTTCGCAAAAAAATCATCAGCAATTACGCTCCAAATGCATAAAAAAGTCTTGCAAAATGCGCATTTTAAGAACAGATTCGCACTTCAGACCGACGGCGAAATCGGGCAGATCGACCGCTTCGAAACTGCTCCGCCAAACCAAAAACAAGGATGGAATAAAATATACTATATATAAATATGATCTCTTTCCAGATGAGTGGATATACCACGCCCGCGTCCTGCAAACCTCACATTACCTTATCCCGATAGTCGGGGTGAAATATACACAGTGACAACCGTCTGGCTGCCACATCCGAGCACCACACCCTCCGAGCTGAAATCAATCGTTGTTATTCCAGCTTGGCCAACAGTTTCCGGACGAGAGTTTCGTCGGCATCGGTCACGGAGTATTCCGGAACACCGGCACACCCGCCCATCGAAACCTGCGGATTGCGGAAGCGCATCGCGCCCTCACGTTCCCGGCGGGCGCTGAAGTGCAGGGCATCGACCCCTGTGGCGGCCAGCAGGCGGGCGTTCGACGGATTGACGCCGCTTCCGGCCATGATTTCGATGCGGCCGGCCGCCTGCGCCGCCAGCGCACGCAGCGTTTCGATGCCTTCCTGCGCCGTGTTGCGGCCTCCGGAGGTGAGCACCCGGCGGCATCCGGTGCGAATGACCGCTTCGAGCGCCTGCCGGGGATCGCGCGTCATGTCGAACGCGCGGTGGAACGTCACCTCCATCCCCTCAGCCTCGCGGACAAGCTGCGCCGTGCGCGTCTCGTCCACCTCTCCGTCGGGGGTCAGCACGCCGAGGACCACCCCGTCGGCTCCGCAGGCACGGGCGAAGCGAATCTCTTCGGCCATCAGCGCCGTTTCGGCATCCGTATAGCAAAAATCCCCGCCCCGAGGGCGTATCATCACGCTCAGCCGCAGGCCCGGCAGGCTCCCGGCATAGCGGATCAGTCCGGCGGAAGGGGTCGTACCCCCTTCGAAGGGCGCGGCACAAAGCTCGATGCGCGTGACGCCTGTCCGCCGGGCTATATCGCACGCATCGCAGGTATAGGCGCAAAGTTCAGTCGTCATAAATTCCGGTCATAATTGGTGTATGGTGTGCAAAAGACGGTCGCCGAGGCCAATCGTATAGCCGTGGGATTCGAACACGACACGGTTGAACG
>ERZ780228.1348-NODE-1348-length-15999-cov-10.993352_pt1 | contig 15999 bp, 7 predicted proteins | sample MGYA00511015_ERZ780228 | MGnify/ENA primary metagenome ERZ780228 (study PRJEB29588, sample SAMEA2161897) | human gut metagenome | biome: human gut; feature: human-associated habitat; material: faeces | place: Denmark | collected 2008/2010 ...
CGCAAGGTTCTCTCCCCCACCGCCTGCGGGCGGAGCCCCCTCGCAGAGGGGGCCAGGGTAATGAAAAAGCCGCACAGCTTTCACTGTACGGCTTAACGGCTCACTTATTTTTCCTTCTTCGCCGTCTTTTTGCGACGGCGGACGCGCCCGCTGTCGGCCTGGGCCTCGGGAACATAGAGGCTATAGCTCAACAGGTAGCGGCCATGGGCAGGGATGCGGTAGAACGCGGCCTTGATGCGCTCCAGCGGGCCGGTGCCGCTCTCGGCGGTGCTGCCGCTCAGCATAACAACATACTGCATATCGGTGTAGCGGGCGGCCACATCGCACTGGCGCAGATTCGTGCGGATCAGATCGCCCAGCTGCTCCACCATCAGAGCGGTCTCGGCAGCATCGGTGTTCTGGCTGGGAGCCACGGTCAGGATCGCCAGGAATACCTGCAGACCGTAGCGGACCTGCACGCCGCGCTGTACGCGGTAAATTTCCTTGAACGTCTCAAAGTCGCAGATACAGGCCCCCGTGTCCTCGGTATCCGGCAGAGCAGAGATCAGCTTGGAGACCTCGCTCTCCATATTGCGGTCTGCCTGGCGCATCTGGCGGTAGGCAGAGCCTGCGCGGCCCGGCTCAATGGCATGATGCAGGCAGCCCATGGCGCTGCCGCGGCGTGCCAGATCCTGCGCCTCCTCGTGGCGGCCCAGCGTCTCCAGCGCGACGATCTTTTCCAGATAAAGGCGCTCCTCATAGGGGTCCAGCTCCAGCGCGCGGGTACACAGCGTAACGATGCGGGTGCTCTCGCCCCATTTTTTGCAGAGCTCCAGCAGGTTTAAAATGGCTGTGCGGTACTGCCCGTGCAGGCGCACGCTGACGCTTTCGACCCACGGCTCGGACGCAGACTGCGGCAGCAGGCGCCCGTCATACAGGTTGACGATCTGTTCATAAATACGGCTGCGCTTCTCGGCGTCGCTCTCCTTGCGGGCCAGCTCCGACAGGTCGTTGACCTCAAACACATCCACGCTGCAGTCCAGATGGGGGTTCCACTGGTAGTAGCCGCGGCTGGTCACGATGCAGTCCTTCATCTCCTCCAGGCCCTCCGCGTCGATCATAAGGCGGAAGCGATGCAAGATGGCGCGCAGGGCCATGTCCGGGTTGGTGGACCGCTCCCCTGCCCACAAGGTATCGGTCAGTACCTTGTGGGAGACGCGCTCCCCGCGCCGCAAAACGAGATACTGCACCAGCGCCGTTGCCTTGCGGGACTGCGCCAGCTGTGCCAGCACGGGCTTGCCGTTCACACGGATCTCAAAGCCGCCCAGCATTTTGATTTCAATTGTTGCCATCCTAGTCATCCTCTCTGCTCTGATGCCCATGACGTTCCTACATTTTTGTCCGGCACACAGGTATTCATGTTTTAAAGTATAACAAGTCCATTTGAATTTGTCCAGTACATCCGCCGGGATTGTAATAAACTTTTCAAAAATCGTCCCGGAGGGCACCGCTCACGACTCCGACGATTGATTGCCGTCCCAGGTGCCGGGTTTCTCAATATACACAGGTTCGCCCGGCAGTGCAATAATTGCTTTTTGCGTACAAAGCGTCACACTCTGACCGTTTGCATCCTTTTTAGCTATCGTCAGCACTACCGTAATTGCGGTAACACGCGCATATTTACTTCCATTTTTGGGTTTTTGATAACTGCGAGCATAAAAGTGCAAGTCTTTGATGTACAACCCCATGTAAGCGTCCTTGGGGTACGCCGTCGTATAGGCGTAAGCAACGTATTTCTGCGTCACTTGTTTGGTATTTTCATCTGTTGCAGTGTGCTGCGGGCTGTTATCTGTACCACTCTGCTGATAAAACCGCATGTGCAGGTAGCCGTTCAGCGCATTTGCCTGTTCCTGTTTCAGCAGTTGTGTCCCGTCACTTTTTGTTAATGGCGGTACATAGTCTTTATCAATCAATTCGATGTGATTGGGATAAACACTAAATTCCAGTGCTGTGCCGTCACTCACCCCTGTTTTTTCTTTAAATATGCTGTCATATCCGTTATCTTCATCAGTATCATTGGGGATTGTTGCACCGTCTGTGAAGCGGATATAGCCGTTCGCCTCGAGCACCTCGCCGCGGATCGTCTCAATGAGCGCGTCGGCCAGATTTTGCGCGCGCGTCTGCTGCTGGATGTCCATGTACGCCTGCGCACTGGGCTGTATCAGCGTGACCGCCGCCAGCGTAAAGAGCGACAGCAGCACCATGCAGACGATCAGCTCCACCAGCGTTGTGCCGCTCTGGTTTTTCAAACGCTGCTTCATGGGTTGGTCGTCCCTTCTTCCTCCTTGTTGCAGTAACGGTGGAACACGTATTTCTCAGTCTTTTCTGTGCCGTTTTGGCTCACTTTCACTTCTTGCTTTGTGCTTTGTAGCTGCACACCTTTAACCGTGAAGTCATTGTTGCCGAACGTCATATCCTGCGTCGCGCCGTCATCGTCCCATTTCGGCTCTTTGTCATTAGGCCCGTATAACTTTGCGCAGAGCTCATAGGCTGTCTCCCGCAGTGTTTCGGCCTTTTGGGACATGGCGCGGGCGTACCGCAGCGAGACAACAAACATGGCCGTGAAAAGCATAAGCAGCAGGAACGACACAAGCACTTCCACAATCGTTTCCCCTTGCCGATTTTTGAAAATGTGTTTCATAGCGGGTCACTCCTGTGTTTTGCTGGCGTTTTGTTTAACACCGCGGGTGTAGGTAATGGTCGTTTTGTCCTGCTGCCGCGTATCATAGTGCGGCACAATTGTATGAACCTTTGTGTCACTTTTATCAATGACAAGTGTTGAACCACCGGGGACTGTAAACTGGTTCGTGCCAAAAGTCCAATTATAATGAGCTGTTTGCCCGTCTATCGTATAGTAATCAATCGGGTAATGGATGTGTCTGTCATACACTCGTGTAAAGGAGAATTGTTCTCCCCCCTTCTTCGCTGTAACAGTTACATCCAATTGCAAATCTATTACCTTATAGTCCGTGCTTTGCCAGTCCCTCAGGAATGATTGCCAGTCTTTGTCTGTCGTAACATACTGTCCCTGTCCGCCTAGGTTCAAATCATCTACATCCTCGCCTGGGCGGCGGCGTAATGTGATTGTGATAGAATCAGCACCATCTGCCGCCGCGGTGGAGCCCTGCATTAGCTCAAACACGAATGGCTGGGATTCCAAATCATAGATGTCCTTGCCGTAGCTCACCGAGAACATAAATTCATTGTTGACGAACCCAGCAAATGTCTTGCTGTCGCGGTCATTTGGGTCATAGTCGTTCAGCTCCCCTTCCAGCACGTCGGAAAAGCTGGTTGCCAGCTGGTAGGCTTCCTGTTCCAGCAGCTGGCGGTTGGCATTGGCCGTCAGCACGGAGGCCGCATAGACCAGCGCTGCCGACAGCGCCACAAACAGCGCGCCGATGCAGAGGACCAGTATCATCGAAAGTCCCTGCTCCCCGCGCAGAATGCTGCGTGCCCTGCGGTGCATAATGCCACCTTCTTTCCTGAAATAAAATTACGATGCGTCGCTTGTTTCCGTCTGTTTCGGGGGCGCGGTTTCCGCCGCGTCCGTCTCATCCGGGGCAGCGGCGGTCTCCGGGGTCGCCATGGGCAGTGCCGCACGGGCCCGCATCAGGACCGGGGGCACGCTTGCGGGGGCGCTTTCCGCCGCCGTGCTTTCTGCAGTCTCGGCGGGCGCGACGCTCTCCGCGGAATCCATACTCTGGGCATCCTCCGCCGCATCGGCGGTGTTCGTCTCGTTGACGGGGACCTTGACCGTGCCGGACTCGACGGTCTTACCCTTGTCATCCGAGTGCGCCAGCGTCTGCAGCGTCACACTTGCGGTGAACTTTTGCAGAGCGAGCGAGTCGTCCTGCACCTTTTCCTGCAGCTCGGGCAGGGTGATGCGGTAAACAGGCTCGGCGCCGTCCTCCTGCACCAGCTCCAGCATGGGAACCGTCTGTGCCTTGTAGTACAGCGTACCGCCGTCTATTTCCACCGTGCCGGTGACGTTATAGGGTTTCTGTTCCCAGCCAATCAGGTTGTTATCTTTGTCGTAGACAGGCTCAACGCTCAGGTCGTACCAGATGCGGGTCTCGCCGGTCTCCTCGTTCACAACGTCGGTCTGCTTGTCAAGCGCCGTCGTTTTGCCGTCATAGGTCTTGGTAACGGTTTTGATTTCCCCGCGCTTATGCGTGACATTGCCGTCTATGTCCGTCACGTCCCTGTCGTAGGTCGTCACCGTAATGCTGTAGGGCATTTTGTCCTTGCCCAGCGGCGTGACGGTAAAGGTATATCTGTTGGTCAGGTTGCGCACCGTGCCGTCGGCCTGGGTGTACTTGTTCACCGCGGTCCACTCCACCGTAAAGCGGCGCAGCTCCAGCGAGGCCTTACCGCGCTCGACGGCAAACTCGGGGTCGTTGTACAGGTTGACTTCCTGCTTGTAAACGGCATTGCCAAGTGCGCGTTCCGGTTCGTCCACGGGGGCGTCCAGCGTGATGGCCGGCAGCTGTGCCGCTTTGGTATCCTTCTGCAGGATGTAGAACCAGTTCGACGCTGTCCTGCCGTCGGTGGGCATAACGCGCACCGCGGGCAGCAGGTATTGTTTTGCGTGGTCGGGCGTCAGCGTAAAGCCGTTGCCGTCGGGCACAAAGGTATAGCTGGCGGTGGTGTCGTTGACGCTGGCGCTCCCGCCCACCGTGCGGCTGTCTTTCGGGATGACCAGCTCGGCGGCGCCGCTGGCCAGCATCTCGTCCAGTGCTTTGGTCAATTCCTGCTGGGCCTCATACTTGGCCTGTCCGGTGCCTTTGCCCTGCCAAGCCTCGGCCAGTTTGGCAATTGTATTGTAATTGTCCTCGTTGCTGAAGATATAGCCGGTAAAGTAGACATTGCCCTGTGCGGCTTCCTCCAGCGTCATGTTGAGCTTGAGGTCGTTCAGGAACGTCTCCTGATTCGGGCTGTTGTTGTCAAAAGCGACGTTTTCAACCACAGGTGCTTTGGCGCGGCTGACGATGGTCTCGGACTGGCTCAACGCGCCGTCCGGGCCGTCAAAGCAATTGCTACCAGCCTTGCGGCGGGCAATGACGCGGAAGCGCAATGCCTTGCCCTGATACTGCTCCAGATCCAGCGTCAGGCTGCCGACGTTGCCCGTGGTGGGCAGCGTCAGCACAGGTTTGCCGCCGTCATCGACGACGCACAGGTCATAGTGGTCAATGCGCTCGTCGTCGGACGGCGACCAGCTGACCGTGTAGAGCAGGGCATCCGCGTTGTCGGTCTCGCCGTTGACGCGGGTGATGGAGCTCGGCGCGCTGATGCCGGGCAGGCGCTGCTTAACGCTGTAATCCGCCACAGCGGACGCGCCGATTTCATCGGTGTCGGCTGCCGCCACACGGGTGACCTCGAGCCGGACCTTGTCATAGCGCCAGCTGTCGCTGCCGTTGGCCAGCATGGTATCCACGTTGACAGGCAGGGTAAAGCTGTTGCTGCCGCTGCGCTGAACCTGCTTGTCCAGATTTACGTCGTCCTTCAGCGCAATTTGCTCCTGACCGGTCACATTGCCGTTTCCATCCGTCAACAAGCCGTAGAGCTTGATTTTGTAGGCGGGGGCTGCGTCAGTAGCCTGCATGTCGTCCTGCGTCCAGTTGAACGTATAGGTCAGTTGATTGTTGTTATCCACTACGCCGTCCTCAATGGTTTCCGCCAGCGTCGGGGCTTTCAGGACATTCAGGTTCAGCTGCTTGAAGATGATCTGCGGGGTCGTTACCGTGGCCTGTATAGCCCATTTCTTGTCATCGGTGCCATCGGTGCGACTCACGTCGGAGAAGCAGAGCGGTGTCAGATGGGCATAGGTATAGCTGTGCTCGCCCGTGCGGACGATCTCATAGCCGTTCTGCCACCAGATTTCTTTGCTGGTGTCGTTTGTCTCGCTCGCGTGGCTGGCGATGGCTGCGGACACCTCGTCTGCCTTGGCATCCCAGCGATACTTCATATCGCCCTTGCCGCTGGTGACGGGCACCGCGACAACGAGGAAGTCGGTGTAGTTCGTCATAGCATCCGACGGCAGGCTGTTCAGGTTGAAGGTGACGGGAGACTCTGTCACAATGCTTTCCCGCGCGGCCAGCGTGATGTACTGGCCGTTCAAAGATACGCCGTTGACTTCGTCATTACCCAGATATTTTGCCAGCAGCATGACACGGTAGGTCGGGCTGCCGTGCTCGCTGCTGTCGCTCTTGACCTTCGGGGTAAAGCAGAACTTCACGGTTGCTTCAAAGCTCTCCGCTGTCTGGCCGGTGTAGGTCACAAACTCCGTGTTGCCGTCCTGTTTCAGCGTGCCCAGCGGCAGACCGTCCTCGTCCTTGCCGTTATCGCCGTTGTGGTCACGCCACTGGGACGGGAGATAGGTCTCTGACTTGTACTGGGCCGAGCGCAGATACTTTGTACTGCTGCTGTTGTCCGGGGTTGCCAGCGCCGTAAGCGTCAAAGTGCGTTCCAAATTTTGGGTCAGGCGGATGTACTGCTTGCCATCCTGTCTGCTGAAATAATAAGTATGCTTCCCATCGGTCAGCTTGACGGTCCAAGCCTCGTCTGTCGGGTATTCGGCGTAGTTTTTCAGCACCGCGACAACTTCATACTTGAATTCTCTCGATTTTTCATCCGGCGTCTGGCACTGATTCCAGTCAAAGCCGCCGTTCTCGCGTTTGACCAGCCGGAATTCAATCTCAGGTGTCGGCAGGGCGTGCATAAAGGTCTGCACGGCGCTGGTGTTGGGGTTATCAGGCTGCTTCGGGTCGTCGTTGGTGTTGTAGGGCGTTACACGCACGACGAAGTTACCGGTCCACGCTTTATCTGCCACAAAGGTATAGCTGCGCTGGTAGACGTCAGCAGTCAGGTAGGCGGCCCCGGTGATCTTGCCTGCGGCGTCGCAGGGCAGAATCTCCACACGGTAATAGGAGGCGGGGCTGGCGTCCGTATCGGTAGGCGCTTCCCACGTAACCTCGTAGCGGCCATAGACGTTGTTGTCCGCGTCCTGCACCTGGCTGGCCTTGACTTGGATATCTCCCGGCTGGGCGGGCTTGGTGCTGTCCAGCACGTACTTATAGTAGTTCTGGATGACCTCGTCGGTGATGTCGGTAATATCAACGTCCGGGTTCGTACTGTTCGCGGCTTCGCCGAATTGCAGCATCACAGTCGCTCTCTGGTTGCCGGGATTGGTATCATTGCCCGCGCCGGTATCATCGAAAATGTAGGCTTTCTTACCGTCGGTCTTGATATAGGCAGAGTTTGGTTTGGCAGGCGAGCCCGCAGATGTACGACCACTAATCCACCACAGACTGTACGCTGCGCCGTTCCCATCGTCTGCCAAAGTGGGCAGGAACGCAATATAAGGATAGGTTTTGTCATCGACGTTATAGCCTATGTACAGACGGTGTGCTTTTACTTTTTTCGAGGACGAGTTCCAATCTGTCTCGTTGTAGGCCTTGTCACTTCCTTGCTTATCCGCTTTCTCCCAGTTACCTGTTGTACTGTTCGGTTTTTCTGTGGTCAGTTTACGGGAATCATTCTTAAAGAAGCTCTTGCCTGCATCGTAGGAATTTTCAATATAATAGTTGCCGTGGCCGGTGACATTCTCGCCACTCAGGCGCAAATAGGCAATCGGGAACCAATCTGTACCAACCGTCGCAAAGCAGTTTGTGACATTGGTTGCTTTATTCGACCCAGAGCCATTACCGCGGCTGCCAACAATGCCGATTTTTCTGCTACACGTAAAGTCTGTATTAAGGTTTCGGCAGCGGTCAATATTTACTGTAACATAATCAATATTTCCCTTGTCGTACGGGCCGATCCATGCCAGAATGCCGACTGCCTGCGACGCTGCCTTGATTGCACCGCTATTGACGCAGTCGATGATGTTCAGCGTCATAATATCGGTGACCTTCTTCATCTCGATTTTACCGATAATGCCCGCGCAGTCATTTGCGCCTTTTGATTTATACCAAATCTGACCGTAGTTACGGCAGGAAAGCACATTTGTGGTGCCGCCGGAAATAGGCTGGTCAATAAAGCCGACAATACCGCCGACTGCACCGTAACCGCTGTTTTTGTCGTTCGTGTTTGTTGTGATTTTGCCAAAATTGAAGCATTTCTGCACGGTTCCGCCGTAGTCCAGCCAATAGGCGATCACGCCGCCCACATTGGCCGAGCGGCTGTTGAACACACTGCCGCAGTTGACTACCTTGCTGACAGACCACCGGTCATCGCTGCGGTTCTGCTGCTGGCCAATGACACCGCCCACATGGACAACAACACGATTTTCGCTCTTGTAAATGTTGTCATCGTCTGTATCATCCTTGTTCTTAGCCCCATCAAACACGCGCGTAAACCGGCGCACGGCGGTACAGTTTACCACAGTGTCCAGCACGCTTTTGTCTGTGACGTTGGATTCGTTCTGGCCGACAATACCGCCTACGGTGGATGCCGTTGTCGCATTGTCAGAATAGACAAACCACTGGCCGGTGGCGGAAGTGCCAATTGTACCGCGGAGAGAGTTAAAGCCTGCCAGACCGCCCAGATAACCGGCGGCACGGACGGTCTCGCTGTTGTTGCTGCCGCGCAGGGCGACAAGCAGATCATTGGCGGCAAGGCCTGTGTTGTTGTAAACGTTCGTGTAGCCCTTGTCCGTCACAGTGTCAACGCCCTTGAGGCCCGCGTAGGTCTTGCCTGTGGTCAGCTCTGCCGCCATGCTGTTGATGCCGGCATTGGCATCTTCCGCACCCAGCCATTTTTCAACCTGTGCAACAAGGGCGAGTTTTGTTGTGTCGCCGCTGACCAGCGCTTTTTTGCTGCCGCTGCCCGTGATAGTGCCGTTGTTGGAGCCCGCGACGCCGCCCACAAAGCCGTAACGCGCCGTGATGATGCTGCCCTCGCCACTGCTGCTGCGCTCGGTGGCGACATAGCTGTTGACGATTTCGGCATTGTTGCGGCCCGCAATGCCGCCCACATGGCTGGCACTGGCGAGCTTTTCGTCTGCGGTCTGGGTCGTGGTGATGTTGCTGATACCGCTGACCTGCAGTTTGATGTATTTGACCTCACAGCCAGTGATTTTGCTGTTGTTCAGACCGGCAATGCCGCCCACCGTGCTGCCGGTGCTGCGTGCACCGTCGGAGACAAGGCCGTCCGCGCCCGCGTCGCCGCCCATCGTGCCGGAATAGGTACACTGCTTCAGGGTACCGTCGTTCTGGCCTGCGACGCCGCCCAAATTTGTATATTTATCAAGATTTTGTGTAAGGTCCAGCAGAACGTCGGTGCTGCTGACCGTGCCGTACTCCGTGGTGCGGCCCACCGCGCCGCCCAGCGTGACGGTGTTGGTGCCCGCGCGCAGGCCGTCGTCCAGCGCCAGCGCGCCGTTTTCGACCTGACAGCCGGTGACGATGCCATCGTTCATGCCCGCAAGGCCGCCGATGGTGACCGCCGGGGTGCTGAACTGCACGTTGGCGTTTGCCGCCAGCTTCACATTGCGGATGGTCGCGCCCTTGCCGTTGTACGCCGCAACAGCGCCGATGCTCTCCGACGTGCCGGTAATCGTGCAGTTGCTTACGCTGCTGTTGTTTTCCAGCCCGCTGCCTTGGCCGATGATGCCGAAGTTCGTGGCCGTGACGCCGCCCGCCGTGCCGTTGGCCGCGGTGACGGCGGCGCTGACCTGCACATTCTCAATCAGCGCGTCTTTATTATTATTGCCCGCGATGCCGCCCGCCTCGCCGTTGGTGGCGTAGACCTGATTCTGGGCATGGACGCAGGCGCTGATTTTGCCGCCCGCGGCGTTCTCGCCCGCAATACCGCCCGCATATTGTGTGCTGGCGCGCACCGAGGCACGGTTCTCCACACGGGTGATTTCGGCACGGTTCGTACCGGCCACGCCGCCCGCGTAGTTGGCGGCAGTGACGCTGCCGCTGACCGCGCCGTTGGTGTTTTCATTGCCGTAAATGCTGCCCTTATCCGTATTGATACCGGCCACGCCGCCCGCATAGCCGGTGGCGGTGACACTGCTTTGCAGCTGGCCGGACAGCGAGATATTGCCGACGTTGGCACCGGCCACGCCGCCCGCATACTGGTTGGCCTCTACCGACGCCGCGGGGGTGTCCCCCGTGCAGATGATGAGGCCCTTGCTTGCCGCAGCGTCACCGCCCAGATTGACGCCCGCAATGCCGCCGACATAGCTGTCGCCGCGCACGGCGCAGCCCTGCGCCGGGTAGGCAGACTGAATAAGACCGCCGTTGACGCCCGCAACGCCGCCCAGATAGGTATACCCGGTTTCACGGTTGCCGAGGGACGCCGCCATGCTGCCGCCGGTGATCGTGCCCTCGTTCCAGCCCGCAAAGCCGCCCGCGGCGCACTTGTGAGCCACTGTGCCGTAGTTTGTGCAGCTTTCCAGCACCGTGTTGGGTGTGGCATAACCGATGATACCGCCCGCCAGTGCGCCGTGCGCGGTGCCAAAGTCATAGCGGCCACCGGCCAGCGCGTTCAGCGATACGCCGCCTTTAAACGCGCCGTTGTTGGACGGGTTCAGGCCGCCGACGGACAGGGCGTTCTGCGTTGCGCCGTTGGCTGCATTTTGAATCGTCAGCTTCGTATTGGCGTCGTTTGCGCCGACGATGCCGCCGACGTAGATGTCGGCCTGCAGGTTGAGCTTGTTCTGGAAGTTGGCAAGGGTGACCTCGCCGCCCGCCGTTTCCACGTCGGTGCTGTCGGTCAGCACGCCGGTGCTCTCGTTAATCGTCGGCAGCAGCGCCGCCAGCGTGACGTCCGCGGGCTTGTCCGCCAGCAGACGGTTGTAGCCGATGATGCCGCCCGCGACGGCGTCGGCCTCGACGCGGCCCGAGGCCACATCTGTGTTAAACGCGCCGTCGCCCGTCACGGTGAAGCCGCCCACCGGCAGGTTGGCGCCGATGACGCCGCCGACAAGCTGCTGACCTGCCACGCGGCTGACCTTCACAGTGGCGGAGGGCAGCGTGGAGGCGCAGTTCAGGCCGATCATGCCGCCGACAGCCTTGCCCGCCGCCACGATCTGGCCGCTGATGGTCAGGTTCTGGCCGGAGGTGTTGGAGATTATCGCCTTTTCATCGTTATAACCGGCCACGCCGCCCACGTAGTTGTTGCCGTACAGGATGGCACCCAGCGTCGGGGTGCCGTTCTCATCCCACGTCACAACGCCGTTTTTGCCGTTGCAGCCCGCGATGCCGCCGACGTAGTCGGCGTAGCCTCCCGCGGAGATGCTCAGCTCCTTTAACAGGTTGATGCGGCGGGTGTCGGTGGCGTTGTCACCGGACATACGGTTGGCGCAGTTCTGCACGGTGGCTGTGGCATTCGGGTCTTCACTGCCGCCCCAGTCGGCATCATTGACGCCGACGATGCCGCCGACGTAGGCCGCGTTCTTTCCAAAGGCCGCGACCAGACCCGTATTGGTCATGCCGCTGATTTGGCTGTTGCTGCCGTTGACCGACACGATGCCGCCGACGTAGCGGCTGCCAAAGACGTCACTGCTGTTCGTGTCGTTCTGTTGTATGCCGCTGCCGGTAAAGCCGCCGGCCAGACCGCCCACAAACCGACTGCCGAGCACGTAGCCCTTGCCGGTCTTGCAGTTGTTCAGCGTAATATCTTTGCCGTAGCCGACAAGGCCGCCGACGAAATCACCCTTGAGGGGGCTGGCGTCGGTCAATGTGCCGGCTTTTTTGTCGAAGCCCGCCTCGACCTGCTCCTTGAGCTGGGTCTCGGTCAGGTCGCTGCGGGTCACACTTTCGCAGCCTTGCAGGGTCACGCCCCTGCCGTAGCCCGCAATGCCGCCGAAGAACTGCCCCAGCACCAGGCTGCGCGCATCGCCCGCGGTATCGCCCTTATAGTTGGCGCCCGCGCTGACCGTGCCGTTGTTCCTCAGGCCCGTCAGGCTCTGGGACACGCTGGTGTCCGTCGTAAACAGGTTGCCGACGATGCCGCCCGTAAAGCCGTTGCCGGTCACAAAGCCGTTGTTGACGATGTTCGTCTTGTCCGTCGTCTGCATCTTCGTGGCGTCCACCGTGCCGAACACGCCGCCCACGCCGACGCTGCGCCAGAGGGAGTTCTCGTCATCCGGCCCGGCTGCCGCGGCAGCGTAGCGGGCCTTCTCGGCCTGCTGGTCTGCCGCTATGTCTGTAACGCTTTTCGTGTTCTCGTCCACAAGCAGACCCGCCACCGTCACGTCCGACGCAACGGTCAGATCCTGCATGACGGACTCGGCTTTGGGTATGGCAACGCCGACGAGACCGCCAATGCCGCGCGGCTCGTCTGTATAATAGGTATAGCTTTTGCCGCCAGCGTCCAGCGTCTGCGCTGTTCGCTGCGTTGCGGTGGTAGTGTTGTCAAACGCCAGCGCCGCAGCCACCAGCGCACTCGTCGAGGAGTTCGTGCCGCGGGTCAGGGCGCAGTTTTCCAGCGTGCCGGTGTTGACGCCGCAGAGTGCGCCGACGGCGCGAACATCGCGCCAGTTCTCGTCGTCCTTCGCCAGCGCCGTGACGAATTTGGTTGCAGTCAGCTTGAGCTGGTTTTCGTTCGGCAGCGCACCGGCGGCGACGGTCTCGGTCTTGACGTTGACCTGAATGTCCGGGTCGCGCAGTGTGATGTAAGAAATTTTGCCCTTGTTCTCGCCGATAAGGCCGACATAGTGGTCGGCCAGCTCGGTCTGCCCTGCCTTGCCGATCTTGGCAACGGACTTGCTGCTCAATTGCAGATTGAGGATGGGCACACGGGTCGTTTGGGTTGTAACACCCGCTTTTTTGCTCGTAAGTTCGATTTTTTCGCCCAGCTCCGGGATCGTCGGCCAGGCGACAGGGTCATTGAGGGACGGTACCTTGGCCACAGGAGGCCATGCGCCCGCGGCGCAGTAGACCGTGACGCCGCCGCCCGTCCAGTTCAGGCCGGTGCTGTTGCTGGCCTGGGGGGTCAGTGTGTAGGTGCCCTTGTCGTCAATCTTCCAATCCGCAGACCAGCGCAGGTTGTACAGATGGCGGAAATATTTCAGGTCAGCCGTGACCGCCGTGCCGCCCTTGGCCAGCAGGGTGTTTTCCTCGTTCGTCGTTTCCTCTTTGCTGGCTGTGTAGGTGTCGCTGTAGTTTTCCCGCGGCTCGGCGCGCATGGCAATGTAGATGTCCTTCGGGTCGTTCAGCAGGCGGGTGATGCTGTACAGGCTCGTGGCGGCAACTTCAGCGCGGTTCTCACACGCGCGCAGCAGCGCCGCGTCCGCCATGGCATCCAGCGTCAGCACAAAGCTGCCCTTGTTGTAGCTTAACGGGAAGTAGAGTTCTTTCTTGGTTTCCGTCTGTTGGCCCGCATCATTATACGTATAAATCGTAACAGGCATCTTGGTGATGACCTGCTTGTTATCATCCGCCGCACCCGCGGTGTCGCGCTTGATCGTGATGGTAAACAGCGGCTTCCGATTGTCGCCGGTGTCCCCGGCGGCGTAGGCCGTGGCCGTGTAGGAGGTGTCCAGATCGCCGAGGCTGGAGTTGCCGCTCCAGCTCAGGGTCAGCGTCTCGCCGTTCGTCAGGCGGGGATTCTTGACCTTCAGCTTCGTCTGCACCAGCTGCACAACGTTGACGCGGTCCTCGGCAGAGTAGTAGCCGACAAGGGTGTCATTGCGGCGGTGGTCATAGCTGCGGTCATAAATATTTGTGGCATCGGCTTCATTAAAGCGCAGTTTGCTAGAATTTGTGTCGTAAAAGACCGAGTAGACCTGCCCGCTCTGCACGTCGATCTCGACACAGATCGAGGCATTCAGCAGAGAGGCGTCGTAGATGTAATCGCCCAGCAGCCGCTCCACCAGCGCGTTATGGTTGCCCGCGGCAGCACCCGTGCGGTCATAGTAGAGCGCGGCCACGTTCTGGTTCAGTTCGGTCTTGGTGCGGCTCACAAGGGTTTTGCCGTCCGCGTCGGTCACGGTGACGTCGTTCTGGAAGTGGTCGCCCGTGCTGCCCTCCTCCATGACCTGCTGGCGGAACGCATCCAGCTCCCCCGCCGTCTCCATCCGGGTCAGGGAGATCTGCGCCGTCTGGAACAGCGTGCGGGCGTTGGCCTCGTTCTTTTCAAACCGGGCCAGCCGCGTGTAGGCGATCAGCCCGCCGCCGACCAGCACCGCCAGAATGGCCGTGATAGCCAGAACGACCATCAGCTCCACCAGCGTAAAGCCTTTCTTTTTGTTTTTTATATTTTTATTGTACTGCACCATAGATGCTCCCGTCGTTTCTCCGGTGAAAGGTTACAATTAGACACAATATCACATTATATATATTGTCATTATACTCGGAATGTGACGTTTTCGCAACAAAGTCCGCGAGATTTCAGCAAATTTACACCAAATATAGTGGGTCAGCGGCAGGTTGTGCACGATTTCGCCATAATTTCCGTTAGCTTTGAACAAAAAGCAGCGTTTTTTTCGCGAAATTCCTTGCAAATACAGGCCCGGCACGGTATACTGAATAGCGTGTTATTATATGGTAGAGGATGTGTAACAATGCTGGCAGCACGACTGGGCGCATGGCTGCGCCATACCGGGGAACGCTGGGCCAAAGCTGCGTTTGCGGAAAAGCTCGCCGTACTGCTGGCGCTGGGCGCTGTCCTGTATACTATTGTGACCGGCGCGGCGGAGCTGCGCTATCAGGCCCGTGCGCGGGAGGCCCTGGCTCAGGTCAAGGCTGCGCGGCTGGCGGCCAGTGCCGTGTCTGCCCAGTGCTACTCCGCCGGGCAGACGTTCGCCGACCAGACAAGCGCGGACGGCTTTGCGGACGGCATCGCCGAGGAAATCCGCACGCTGGGCTCACTGCCCGGCACAGTGACGCTTTTGCAGATCGACCCGAACGGCTACACCGTGCAGCGGCTCCTGTATCAGGAGAACGGCATGTACGCCATCTATGATGCCGACGGCGGTTACCGCGTTTTCCGCGCGGAGGACCGGCTGCAATACGGCGCGGGGGTGGGCCATGCTGCTGCTTGAGCTTCTGCTGGGACTCATTCGTTTTCTGCTGGGCGCGGCGCTGTTCAGCTTTATGAACGTCGTCGCGTGGCGGCTGCCGCGGGGCATGGACCCGCTGAAGGGCCGCAGCGTGTGCCCGCAGTGCGGCCACACGCTGGGTGCGCCGGACTTAGTGCCTGTGTTCAGCTGGTTATTCTTGCGCGGGCGGTGCCGCCACTGCGGTGCGCACATTCCGGCGCGGTACCTGCTGGTGGAGCTTCTGGGCGGCGTGCTGGCGCTGGGCTGCACTTGGCGGTACGGCGCTGCCTACGCCCTGCCGGGCGGGCTGTTCGGCATGAGCTGGGCCGCGCTGCTGGCGCTGGCGGTCTGCGGGATCTTGCTGAGCGTTTCGCTCATTGATGCCGAGACGCAGACCATCCCGGACCGGCTGAATCTGGCGCTGGCGGTCTGCGGTGCGGTGAGCGTGCTGCTCTCCCCTGCCGACTGGCTACCGCACATCATCGGTGCGCTCTGCGTCAGTGTGCCGATGTTTCTGCTCTGCCTTGTCATCGACGGCGCGTTCGGCGGCGGCGACATCAAGCTGATGGCAGCCGCCGGGCTGTTCCTGGGCTGGCAGAATACGCTGCTGGCGATGTTTTTCGGCATTGTTTTTGGCGGTATGTACGGCATATACCTGCTGGCCGCCAAAAAGGCAGGGAAGAAGGACCACTTCGCCTTCGGCCCGTTTCTGTGTGCGGGCATCGTGATTGCGATGCTGTTTGGCGGGCCCGTTTTGGAATGGTACTGCGCGTTTTTGTGATACTCCTTGCCTCCCTCTGCGAGACAGGCTCCCCCGGTACGGGGGAGGTGGCGCTTGCGCCAGAGGGGGAGCGACGGCCCCGCAGGGCCGGAGGGAGAGAACCTTGCCACAAACCGAAATATTTCGGTTTGCCGCAAGGTTCTCTCCCCCACCGCCTGCGGGCGGAGCCCCCTCGCAGAGGGGGCCA
>ERZ780228.1355-NODE-1355-length-15893-cov-2.358694_pt1 | contig 15893 bp, 13 predicted proteins | sample MGYA00511015_ERZ780228 | MGnify/ENA primary metagenome ERZ780228 (study PRJEB29588, sample SAMEA2161897) | human gut metagenome | biome: human gut; feature: human-associated habitat; material: faeces | place: Denmark | collected 2008/2010 ...
CCCCCACCACATAGTCCGCCATCACCTTACCATCCAGCAGGCCGTCGCACACGCCGCTGGAAAAAATGGCGCGGAGGGCTCCGCCCTCCAAGACAAGTCCTGTTTTCATCGTAACCTCCATGGCCGCAGGCGCCGCGCCCGCTTGCGTTTTCTGGCCCTTATTATACCTCTGAATCCCAGCTTTTGCAATGCAGTTGACAAAAAGCCGGCGGCAACGTATGATAACCTCATGTCAGGGCAGATTGGCCCAGGAAGGATGATAGCACATGTCTCATTATTATACCAGCGTGGAGCAGCTGATCGGCAATACCCCGCTGTTTCTGGTGGAAACCAATGCAGCCACCGGCGCCCGGCTGCTGGCAAAGCTGGAGTACCTGAACCCCGCCGGCAGCGTCAAGGATCGGGCTGCCCTGTCCATGATTCAGGATGCGGAGGAGCGTGGCCTTCTGAAGCCGGGCGGCACGCTGATTGAGCCCACCTCGGGCAACACCGGAATTGGGCTGGCCTGCGTAGCCGCCGCCCGGGGCTATCAGGTCATTCTCGCCATGCCGGATACCATGAGCGTGGAGCGCAGAAACCTGTTGAAAGCTTACGGCGCAGAGCTTGTCCTGACAGAAGGTGCAAAGGGCATGAAGGGCGCGATCGCAAAGGCAGACGAGCTGGCAAAGGAAATTCCCAACAGCTTCATTCCCGGACAGTTTGTAAACCCTGCAAACCCGGAGGTACACAAAAAGACAACCGGTCCTGAGATCTGGGAAGATTTGGATGGCAAGGTTGATATCCTGGTGGCAGGCGTTGGTACGGGCGGAACCGTGACTGGTACAGGTCAGTACTTAAAGAGCAAAAAGGCTGATGTAAAGGTTGTTGCTGTAGAGCCTGCAGGCTCTCCGGTTCTGAGCAAGGGCACAGCCGGCGCACACAAGATCCAGGGAATCGGCGCAGGCTTCGTGCCGGACGTCCTGGACACCGGGGTTTATGACGAAATTATCACCGTAGAGAATCAGGATGCGTTTGCAACCGGCAGAAAGATCGGTCATCAGGAAGGCGTGCTGGTAGGCATTTCCTCCGGCGCTGCCCTGTGGGCTGCCGTAGAGCTTGCAAAGCGTCCCGAAAATGAAGGAAAGAACATTGTTGTGATCCTGCCGGATACCGGTGACCGTTATCTGTCTACTCCTCTGTTTGCAGAAGAGTAAGAGGCAGAGTTTAAGCTCTGTTACAGTTCACCCGTGCCATTCGTGAAAATTTTCTTGACAGAGCGAAACGGGTATGCTATCTTGTAAAAAACAAAAAGCAATGACGAAGAAAAGTAGTACAGACAGACGGCACAGAGAGCAGGCGGCGGTGGGAGTCCTGCGCGGATATCTGTAGGAAAGAACACTTCCGAGCTGCAAGCTGAACACAGGATCTGTAAGTAGGCGAGCCGGAGTCCCACGTTACAGGGATAGCGTTTCATGGGAACGCGAAAAAGGGGCCGTACAAGGAAGTGCGGCAAGTTAGGTGGCACCGCGGATATAGCAGCAGCTATTCGTCCTATCTCCAATAGGACAAATGGCTGCTGTTTTTGCGTTCTTACAGTTCCCTTCGCAGCTTTCCGTGCGCAGCTTCTCATGCGAGCATGGAATCTGCACCCGGAAAGCGAAAGAAAAACTGCAACGCAGCAAAAGAAAAGGAGGAAAAGCTTATGTGTTCCATTCTCTGCTACGCGGGAAAAGATGTCACCAAAGAAACGATGGAAGGATATCTGTTAAAGACAAAGATGAGAGGACCGGATGCCCAGCAGGTCGTTGAGACCGAATTCGGGTATCTCGGCTTTGCAAGACTTGCGATCATGGGGTTGACCCCGGACGGCATGCAGCCGTTTCAACGGGACGGCAGCTGGGTGATCTGCAATGGTGAAATTTACGGCTTTCGCAAAATCAAAAAGGAACTGGAAGAGCGCAGTTATCAGTTCCAGAGCGGTTCCGACTGTGAGGTTTTGCTTCCGCTATATGAAGAATATGGACTGGAAATGTTTTCCCATCTGGATGCGGAATATGCCTGCGTATTGTACGATCACAAAAGCGGCAAGCTGATCGCAGCCCGTGACCAGATCGGAATTCGTCCGTTGTTTTATGGTTATTCCAAGAGCGGAAAGATTGCATTTGCCAGTGAGGCAAAGAACCTGATCGGCTGGGTGGACGAGGTGCGTGCATTTCCGCCCGGAAGCTATTATTACGATGGAAAATTTGTCAAATATGAGGATATCGCAGCTGTCCATGGTTATGTGCACGAGGATATTGATGTGATTACAAAAAACATCCATGATAAGCTGACGGAGGGGGTAAAGAAACGTCTGGATGCAGACGCTCCGCTGGGCTTTTTGTTATCCGGCGGTCTGGACTCAAGCCTTGTATGTGCAATTGCAGCAGATATTTTGAAAAAACCGATCAGGACCTTTGCAATCGGCATGGACACAGATGCGATTGATTTAAAATATGCAAAAGAAGTTGCTGATTTTATCGGCGCAGAGCATACCGAAGTCATCATGACAAAGGAAGAAGTGCTGGAAAGCCTGGAAACCGTTATCGAAGCGCTTGCAACCTATGACATCACGACGATCCGCGCGAGCATGGGCATGTACCTTGTCTGCAAGGCAATCCATGAAAAAACAGACTTAAAGGTGCTGCTGACCGGTGAAATTTCCGACGAACTGTTCGGCTATAAATATACGGACTTTGCACCGAGCGCGGCAGCCTTTCAGGAAGAGGCAGCAAAGAGAATCCGTGAGCTGTACTGCTATGATGTCCTGCGTGCCGACCGGTGTCTTGCGGCAAACAGCCTGGAAGCCCGTGTACCCTTCGGCGATCTCGACTTTGTCCGTTATGTGATGTCTATTGACCCGGCGAAGAAGTTAAACACCTACGGAAAAGGAAAATATCTGCTGCGCAAGGCATTTGAAGCAGATCATATTTTGCCGGAAAACATCCTGTGGAGAGAAAAAGCTGCATTCAGCGATGCAGTAGGACACAGCATGGTGGATGATTTAAAAGAATACGCAGAGAAGTATTACACCGACGAGGAATACGAAACGCTCCGTCAGAAATATGATTTTGCACAGCCCTTCACAAAAGAAAGCCTGCTGTATCGGGAAATCTTTGAAAAGTATTATCCCGGACAGGCAAGGATGGTGCCGGACTTCTGGATGCCAAACAAGAGCTGGGAGGGCTGTAATGTCAATGACCCCAGTGCCCGTGTGCTGGCAAACTACGGTGACAGCGGAAAATAAAAATAGAATCCTGCAGAACAGGATTCTTTGCCTGCGGCGGAGCGCATTAGTGACATGATTCCATTCCGTCGCAGTGTGGATTCGATTGTCATGAATAAAAATTACGGGTGGGGCTTGTAAGCCCCACCCGTTTACGCGTTCCATTCGCATTCGCCGGACGTGCGGAACATCAGCAGCGCCTCGCGGCAGGAAAATTCACCCAGCTCATAGTATCCGTGGGAAAGTCGGTTGATGCGTTCCAGTGAAACTGCGCGGTTGGCACATTTGGGCTGGTCATAAATAAAACGGATGCCCTTGGCGTAATATTCAGCGTCGAATTCGGGAGTCCCTTCTTCCTCATAATAAGGGTCGAAGAAAAACACCTCGTCCCTGGAAATGCCGGTTAAAAGCACATAGTGCGGAACTTCAAGAAAAAGACGCAGCACGACAGCTGCGCCGTGCAAAAGCGCCTGACTGATTTCGCTGTCCGGGGACAGTGTAACATCGTTACCGAAAAGAAACTGCGTCTGGATCGGAAAAGAGCGGACAGCTGCCAGCTGATTTAACCAACTGCCGACAAAACGCATTGCGGCGGCGGAAGTGCCGTGACGGCATGGTTGTCCTTGTTCGTTATAAGTGTCCATTGTATAGAGCATAATACATTTGAGGATGTCAGGACTGATTTCTTCCCGATCAAACAGGTAGCGGATTCCGTTGGTAATAGAAACAGAACCGCAGTCATATTCTGAGGACTGATAATTTAAGTAATTTTTCATTGAAAAATCCTCCGGTAAAGCATATTATATAAGGTCAGTGGATTGTTCCGTACTGCGCACTTCCACAATCCTACCCACCTATGAGCAAGCTCCTGTGGGCATAGACCTTTTGACCCTGGCATCCTTATAGGCTTATAGGATAGAAAGAATCGTGCGCTCTGCTGTCGAATATAACGCGAACCCCGTATTTTGTCAAGAATATGGGAATAGAGTCTTGACAGATCGAAAAAAATAGAATACAATTCTCACTAACATACCGGATAGATAGGTATTGAGCGGCGGATGATTCGCCTAAAAGGAGGAGCAGTTATGAAAAAACGAAACAGGATCTTAAGCCTGCTTCTGGCAGGAGTGATGGCGCTGGGACTGACCGCGTGCGGCGCATCGAATGCAGGTGCTGCAGCAGATGAAACCGGAAGCGCAGCGGTGAGCACAGAGAGTGCATCCTCAGACACAGCAGCTTCGGGAGAGAAGATTATCAACGTCGGTGTGACCAATACCATCGGCAGTATCAATCCCCTTTTGTTAAACGGCGGCGAGATTAACAAATATGCGACCGGACTGATGTTTTTGCCGTTGATGGAGCTGGATGCTGACCTGAACTTCGAGGGCATGCTGGCAGATTCCATCACAACAGAAGATAACAAAAACTTTATCGTTCACATCGATGATGCTGCAACCTGGTCGGACGGAACGCCTGTTACAGCAGATGATGTGGTTTATACCGCGCTTCGCCTGGCGAGTCCGGTCATCGGCAATACTGCAATGATGTATTATGTATTTGAAGGTGTTGGCGACGACGGCTTTGTAGAGGAAGGTGCAGAGAGCATCGACGGCATTCAGAAGGTAGACGATAAAACGGTACAGTTTACGACCAAAGAAGAAATGCCGATTACTACCTTTGAAAACAGCTATGCGAGATATCTGCTGACTCTGCCCAAGCATGTGATCGAGCAGTATTCCGAGGAAGAGCTTTCCACAGCGGATTGGTTCAACCATCCCGATGTTGTCAGCGGACCGTTCATCGTAACGGATTTCGATGTGGATCATTATATTTCCTATGAAGCGAACAAGGATTATTGGAAGGGCGCGCCCAAGATCGACAAGCTAAACATCAAAATCGTAGACGGCAGTCAGCTGTATGCAGGTCTGCAATCCGGCGAAATCGATATCACCCAGCAGACGATGAGTGATATCCCGCAGGAGGACTATGAGAGCGTAGAAGCCCTGGACAACGTAGACGTTGTATACGGTTCCCCGGTTACCAACCAGTCCGTATTTATCCAGACAAAGAACGTTCCGGATGTAAAAGTTCGTCAGGCGATGCTGTATGCGATTGATCGTCAGCAGATTCTGGAGGAACTGTTAAACGGACATGGCGAAATTGTAGATGGATTTCTGTCCAGTGCAAGCCCGTTCTATGATGATTCCCTTACACCGGTTTCCTATGACCCGGAAAAGGCAAAAGCACTTCTGGAAGAAGCTGGATGGGACGGCTCCCAGACAATCCGTTTCTATGTAAATTCCGGCGATTCGACCTTTGTAAACGCAGCCTCCATCATCGCTGCAGAGTGGGCTGCAGTCGGCATCAAGGCGGAAATCCAGACCGTTGACTTCGCAACGCTGATGAGCGTTGCAGGCACAGAGGACTATGATGTACTGGCAGTACAGTACACCTATGCGCCGGTGGATCCCTATCCGGATGTAGCATGGCTGCTTGGCGGTGAAGGAAGCTGGACCGGCTACAGCGACGATACGTTAAACGACGCGTTGACCAAATCCCAGCTGACAAGTGATCCAGAGGAAACAAAAGAACTGTTCTCCGTTGTGGATAAAAAGGTACAGGAAGATGTTCCGATGTTCTCCGCCTATGTTATCAGCGCACAGGGGGCAGTCAGCAAGCGGATTACAGGCGCAGCTCCCAGCGTATACGGCTTCTTCAACGATGTCCAGAACTGGGACGTAGTGGAATAAAGAAGAATCCTGTTTCACAGAATTCCATTCTGCCGCAGTGGGATCTTTGCGGAGCATTTTTATCAGAGAAAAAAGAAGTTTTCCTCCGATAAAAAGTTTGTATTTCATATATTTTATGCTATGATAATAACTGCCGCACATCTCTTTTTTGGGAGGTGTGCGGCAGAATCTGATATATGAGTAAAGTGAGGAAAAGCAAATGCCGCATTTACTGGAAGTAGAGGGGCTGACAACCGTTTTTGACAGTGACTACGGACGCACTGTCAGCGTGGACCATGTAAATTTTCATGTAGATAAGGGAGAAGTTGTCTGTATCGTCGGCGAATCCGGCTGTGGCAAGAGTGTGACCTCACTTTCTATTATGGGGCTGCTTGGAAGAGGCGGAACCGTGACGGAGGGAAGCGTCGTATTCGAGGACAAGAACCTTCTGACGATGACGGAAAAAGAGCTGGATAAAATCCGGGGCGACCGTCTGACGATGATTTTTCAGGATCCGCTGACCTCTCTCGATCCGGTCTTTACAGTCGGCAACCAGCTGATGGAGAGCATCCGAAAGCATATGAGATTGTCAAAAGAAGAGGCGCGAAAGCGGGCAGAGCAGATTTTAGGAAAAGTTGGTATGCCCGATCCTCACGGTGTCATGAAAAAATATCCCCATACGCTTTCCGGCGGCATGCGCCAGCGTGTGATGATCGCGATGGCTCTGTGCTGCAATCCGGGCCTGCTGATCGCAGATGAACCGACGACGGCACTGGATGTGACGATTCAGGCACAGATTATGGCGCTGTTGCGCAATCTGCAAAAAGAGAGCGGGATGTCGATGATCCTGATCACCCATGACATCGGGCTGGTAGCGAGCATGGCGGACCGTGTGATCGTTATGTACGCCGGACAGATGATCGAGGAAGCACCGGTAAAGGAGCTGTTTGCTGCACCGGCACATCCGTAGACAAAGGCACTTTTGCAGACGGTTCCCGGAATTTATGACGAAAAGGACAGGGAGCTTGTCGCGATTCCCGGCATGGTCCCGGAGAATTATGATTCGATCCCCGGCTGTCGGTTTGCAGACCGCTGCGCCTTCCGGACAAAAGGCTGCGATCAGCCTCAGAGCTACAGACAGATCGGGGAAGGACATTTTGTCAGATGTATGCTCGCCAAAGAAGGAGAAACGTGAAGATGAGCATAAATATGGAAGAAAAAAACACGGAGAAGGAGCCGCTGATCCGGGTAGAAAACCTGAAAAAATATTATCCCATCCGGGGCGGCGTTATTACCCATACGACAGGCTATGTGCATTCGGTGGACGGCGTTTCCTTTTCGATTGCAGAGGGAGAAACCCTCGGTCTGGTGGGCGAATCCGGCTGCGGCAAATCGACGGTGGGCAGACAGCTGGTCGGCCTGGAAAAGCCGACGGGCGGCAGGCTGTTTTATCATGGAAAGGATATGGAGAAGCTTTCCGGAAAAGAGAAAAAGAGCGTGCGCACGCAGCTGCAGATGGTGTTCCAGGACCCATATTCTTCCCTGAATCCGAGAAAGCATATTTATGAAATTTTATCCCAGCCGATGCTCTATCATGGGATTTCCAATAAAGAAACTGTCCACAGGGATGTTGATCGACTGCTGGATATGGTAGGACTTCCCAAACATGTCCTCGGACGCTACCCGCATGAGTTCTCCGGCGGACAGCGGCAGAGAATTGGGATAGCGCGGGCACTGTCTTTAAATCCCAGGTTTTTGGTCTGCGATGAGCCGGTCAGTGCGCTGGACGTTTCGATTCAGGCACAGATTCTGAATTTGCTGCGCAGCCTGCAAAAGGACCTGGGGCTGACGTGCATGTTCGTTGGACATGGACTCGGCGCGGTCAACTATGTCAGCGACCGGATCGCAGTCATGTACCTTGGTAAAATTGTGGAGATCGGGCCGGCGCAGGAGGTGTTCCATCATCCGGTACACCCTTACACCCGTGCCCTGATCGATGCAGTGCCGATTGCAGATCCCAAAAAGCGGGAACAAAAACCGCTTCTGACCGGAGAAATCGGCTCCAGCACGAACCCGCCCCCCGGCTGCCGCTTCCATCCGAGATGTCCGTATGCGACGGAAAGCTGCAGACAGGAAGTGCCGGAGCTTTGCAGTGTTTTCCCAGGCAGCAGTCATCTTGCGGCGTGCCCATATGCAATTGCGCAGCTGACTGGCGGCGCACCCGCATACGATGCGAAGATGCAGCAGGTTGTCGTAGAGCAGAAATGGAGATAAAAGTGACATGGGAAAATATATGATCAAGCGCATCCTGATCGCCATCCCGGTTCTGATCGGGATCACGATCATCGACTATGCGATTATGTGTCTTGCGGGCAGCCCACTGCAGATGCTGCAGGGACCCCGAATTTCTCAGGCTGCGGTTGCGGCAAAGGAAATCGCCCTCGGTCTGGATAAACCGTTTTATGTGCAGTATTTTGTCTGGTTAAAACAGCTTTTACATGGAAATATGGGCTATTCGATCAAGTCCTATCAGGCAGTCAGCGAGATGATCGCAAGCCATTTGGGACCGACGCTTTTGCTGATGGGCGTATCGCTTCTGGTCAGCTTGCTGATGGCGGTGCCCGCTGGAATTTACAGTGCGATCAAGCAGTATTTCGCAGGAGATTATACGGTTGTTACACTTTCCTTCTTGGGAAGCAGCGTGCCCGGATTTTTCCTTTCTTTGCTGTTGATCTATCTGTTTACGGTAAAGCTTGGCTGGCTTCCGTCCAGCGGAATGGCGACGCTCGGAACTGCAGGCGGCGCGGGTGATGTGGCAAAGCATATGGTAATGCCGGTGTTAGTCCTGGCTACCTCCATGGCGGGTACAAATATCCGTTATATTCGAAGCGCGATGCTGGAAATTTTGCAGCAGGATTACCTGCGCACAGCAAAGGCAAAGGGGATCGGAAGATTTCTTGTCATCAATAAGCATGCGCTGCGCAACGCACTGATCCCGATTATTACGGTAATCGGAATGGAGATTCCGGTGCTGTTCGGCGGTCAGGTTATCATTGAGCAGGTCTTTTCCTGGCCGGGACTCGGACTGATGACGATGAGCGCAATCACGAACCGGGATTATCCGGTTATTATGGGTGTCTGCCTGCTGTCTGCAATCGTTGTGCTGGCGGCAAACCTGATTACGGATATTTTATACGCACTGGCAGACCCGACAATCCAGCTGAAATAGGAGCGGCGAAGATGGAGAAAAAAGATCGTATCAAAAAAGATATTTCAAGAGAAAGCTATTTGCAGACCGTCATCCGTCGTTTTAAACAGCATCATCTGGCAACGGTCAGCCTTGTGATTTTAGCGGTTTTGGTGGTGGCAGCGCTTTTGGCACCGATCATCGCACCGTATAATCCGGATGAAATCGTCGGAGGCTTTTCCAAAGCGCCAACAGCAGAGCATTGGCTGGGAACGGATCAGATCGGTCGTGACGTCTTGAGCCGGCTTTTGTATGCAACGCGGATTTCCCTGTTGGTCGGTGTGCTGGCGACGGCGATCTCTACTGTGATCGGTGTGATTCTAGGACTGATCGCCGGGTATTTTGGCGGCGCTGCGGATATGATTATCATGCGCTTTACGGATATGGTCATGTCGTTTCCCTATATTTTGCTGGTGCTGGTTGCGGCGTCGATTTTTAAGCCGGGGCTCTGGAGCATCATCCTGATTCTGGGCTTTGTAGACTGGCCGGGAATTGCCCGTCTGGTTCGCGGCAATGTGCTGAGCCTGCGGGAGAGTAATTTTATTAAAAGTGATCTCGTGGCAGGAATGCCGCTTCCGTATATTCTGTTTTCCGAGATTCTGCCGAATACCGCTGCGCCGATTCTGGTGTATGCAACGTCGGTTCTGGCGTTGTCGATGTTGGATGAGGCGGCACTTTCGTTCCTCGGAATGGGTGTGCAGCCGCCGACCGCGAGCCTTGGAAATATGTTAAACGGCGCGCAGTCGCTGACTGTACTGACGAAACAGCCGTGGCTCTGGATTCCGTCCGGGCTGATGATCGTGGTGCTGGTCATTGCGATTAACTTTATCGGTGACGCGCTGCGGGATGCGCTGGATCCCAATAGCGGAAAGTAAGACTGGAACACGCAAAAGCAGAAAGAACTGCAGCAGGAACACTGCAGGAGGACATCGGAGGGATTTGCGATGATACAGGAAATGGATTTAATGGAAATTTTTTACTGGTTTCACAGACATCCGGAGCTGTCTTATGAGGAATACGATACAACTGCGCAGATTAAAAAGCTGTTGAAAGCAGCGGATGTAAAGATCCTGCCGATTCCGATGGAAACCGGTCTGATTGCGGAGGTAAAGGGAGAAAAGGATGGTCCGCTGCAGGCGCTTCGCTGCGATATTGATGCGCTGCCGATTACTGAGCTGACGGATTTACCTTATGCGTCGGAATGTCCGGGAAAGATGCACGCCTGCGGACACGATTTTCACATCACGGCGGGAATCGGGACTGCGATCTGGCTGCAGGAACATAGGGACGAGCTCTGCGGGACAGTGAGGTTTTTCTTCCAGCCAGGTGAAGAGTCCTCTTTGGGCGCACGGAAAGTGCTGGAAACGACGGCACTCGATTCGGTTACGCGCGTCTGGGGCTTTCATTCTGATCCGACCAATTTGGTCAATGCCATCGGCATCCGAGAGGGCGCAGTTGCGGCGGCAGTAGATCGGTTTGTGATTACGATAACGGGCATCGGCTGCCACGGCGCACACCCGGATGATGGCGTTGATCCAATTCCGGCGGCTGCAGCCATGGTTCAGGCATTTCAGACGATCGTGACCCGCAATATTAATCCGTTCCATCCTACACTCGTCAGCGTTACGCGACTGGAAGCGGGCAATACCTGGAATGTGATTCCGCAGACAGCACAGCTGGAGGGAACTGTTCGGACCATGGATCGGCAGGATCGCTGCCTGTTTGAAAAACGCTTAAAAGCAATTGCAGAGCAGACCGCATCTGCCTATGGAGCGTCCGCAGAGGTAGAGTGGATTCCCGGTCCTCCGGCTGTTTGCAACGATGCAGAAATGGCGGCTTTTGCAAAGGAAACGGCAGAAGCGGAGGGCTTTCAGACTGTTCCGGAAGAACAGTCGCTCGGCGGAGATGATTTTTCTTTCTACATGGAGAAAGTGCCCGGCTGCTATATCAAAATCGGCATCGGAAAGGGGGCGACAATTCATCAGCCGACCTTTCAGGTGGACCCGGCGGCATTGATGCCTGCGGTACGGTATTTGAGTCATCTGCTGCTGCGCTGGGGCGAGGAAAATGCCTGAGCGACGCAGCCGAGGAATATGCATAGTAATACGCAGCTTTTGCGTAAGAACACAATATAAGAAAAGGGGTAAAAAACATGAGCACATTTCGATTTGCCATTATGGGAGCAGGTAACATCGCACATCAGTTTTGCGATGCAGTGACGCTGGTGGAGGACTGTGAGGTGAGCGCGATCGCCAGTAAGGATCTGGGGCGCGCACGAAAATTTGCGGAGGAATGCAGCGTAGCCCATGCGTATGACAACTATGAGCAGATGCTGATAGAGGAAAAGCCGGACTGTGTTTATATTGCAGTGACGCCAAACGACCATTTCCGTCTGACGATGCTTTGTCTGGAGCATCGCGTTCCGGTGTTGTGCGAAAAAGCGATGTTTACAAACAGTGCAGAGGCAAAAGCGGTTTTTGAAAAAGCAGAAAAAGACCAAACCTTTGTAATGGAAGCGATGTGGAGCCGGTTTTTGCCCGCGGTCAACCAGGCAAAAAAATGGGCGGCAGAAGGAAAAATCGGCAGACTGGAAACCTTACAGGGAAGAATCGGTTTTCTCGCGCCGGAGGGAGCAGACAATCGGTATCACAGCCCTCTGCTGTGCGGCGGAGCTGCGACGGATATCACGGTTTATGCCTATGAAATCGCGACCTGGCTGGTCAATGAGCCTGTCCGCAAAACCTATGCGGCTGCGAACCTTGATCAGACCGGTGTAGACTTAACCGATCAGGTTACGGTGAAGTTCGAACATGTGCTGGCAGATCTTGTGACGAGCTTTGCAGCGCCTATGGGCAACAGCATGGTGATCTACGGTCGGGAAGGGCGCATTGAGCTGCCCGATCCCCATTATGCATCCAAATGCTTTTTATATGGGGCGGATGGAATGCTGAAGGAAGAATTCACAGATACGACGACGCAGAAGGGCTTTACCTACGAGATCGAAGAGACGATCCGCTGCGTGCGCGCAAAGAAGACGGAAAGCCCGGTTGTTCCGCATGCGACGACAATTGCTTGCGCGGAGCTGTTTGATCAGATTCAGGCGGCAAAGAAAGAGTGAAATATCGGAAACAACGTGCAGAAAAAGGCGGTACAGATTTTGAGCTCTGTACCGCTTTTGTGTTGGTGTACCCGGTCCGCATTCCTGCAGGGCGGGGTTTCTGTCGCGAAGTTTAGAAATAATCCGAAAAATACGGTTTCTTGACCGGAATCAGCCGCTCCAGCCAGGTCAGCATATAGTATTCCATCGAGATTTTTTCATGGTCGTAAAGATAAGTCGGGCGCTTGTAGCCCATCATCAAGGCAGTGAGCGTGTTAATGTCGAGTTCTACGACGTTAATGGACTGATTGTCCTCGACACGCTCACAGGTTGTTTCCCCCTCGTGCCAGGAAACGAGAAAATCTCCCTGATTCCAGGAAGCAAGGCCGTCAGTAACCCGGAAATGGATTTTGAAATCCTCCGGCTGGATCTGCCAGGGATACTCCTGCAAAAAGCTTTCAACATCTACGATTCGTGCCATAATATAGGGAGCTATCGTTTCTTCAATCTCACTGTCTTCAAACAGATATGCCATGGGTTCGCCGGAATAATTATCCCCCCGTACCTGTGTGATCATAGAAAAATGTGCGCTGATGTAGTTCCATAGACCGTGTCTTGCTTCGCTGGTTAAATAAACCATTTCCTTAATATGAAAAATTTCATTTGCAATGTAATAAACCAGATAACCAAGGGGCTTGTGCTCTTCATTATAATAAAGGGCTACGATCATATCATCATTTTCCCAGCGCCAGTATTCATCCCAGGCCAGCCTGTCTCGGATGAGTGCACCGTGGTGCTGCATGGCAAAATAGGAATACACGTTATGAAAATCCTCGGAATCCAGGCTGACACGTTCGACCATGCCCCGGACGGGAAAGGCCTTTGGAAGCTGCGTATCCTTGACTGTGAAGGTGAGCTTGTCGGACACAATCTCCCATCCCATTTTCCGATAAAATGGAATGGAATATGGATATAGAAATGAAATGGGAAGCTTCTTTTTGTGCATATAGTCGATGACATAGCGCATCAGGGAATGAATCAGTCCGCGTCCGGTGTATTCCGGATAAGTAGTGACTCCGGTGATGCCGCCCATCGCCATAATGTTGTCCTGAATGTTGATCTGCATGGAATAAACGACGATCATGGATGCCAGCTTTTCTTTATAAAACCAACCGAGTACATAAGCGTCCTCGAGAATCGGACGTTTGGCATATTTGATTTCCTCCTGCTCCCAGCCGGTCTGGAAGAGCTCGTAGGAGGTTACCTGAAAAGCATACTGTAAAAGTGCGTTGAACTGCTCCAGATCGTTGTGATCGAGCTCACGCATGCGGAAATCACCGTTGACTTCAAGGTAAGTGTGCGTGTCCTTGTCTGACATAGAAGATGCCTCTTTTCTGAATGATGCGGTCTTTAGATTTCAAAGACATCATACAACCAAATGAAAGGCTCGTAAAGAGGAAAACTTTTCGCATGACAGCTTTTGAAATTTAGAGTATACTGTGATATCAGAGAGTCGTATGGATGAAACGACTGCAGAAAGGGACAGGAGGCAAATTGATGAATCAGATTCCCCAGGCAGGAGAAATTTATCAGCATTTTAAAGGAAAGCTTTATCGGATTGTGGCACTGGCAACCCACACGGAAACCGGTGAGCAGCTTGTGATCTATCAGGCACTTTATGGAGAGTTCCAGGTTTTTGCAAGACCGCTTTCCATGTTTCTGGAAAAGGTGGATGCAAAAAAATATCCTGATGCAGCGGGAAAAGACCGCTTTATGCGGATCCCGATGGCAGAAGCAGCGGCAGTGCCCCAGCCCGTTCCAGCGCCGTCAGAGAACCCTGTTGAGCTCCGACCCGCTGCAATGTCGTCAGAGAACCCTGTTGAGCCCCGGCCCGCTGCAATGCCGTCAGAGAGCACTGTTGAGTCCCCGGCCGTTGCAGCATCCTCTGAGAACTCTGTTGAGCCCCAGCCCGATCCCGGTCTGCTCGCTTTTTTAGATGCGGACAGCTACGAAGAAAAGCTGGAAGTATTTGCATCGCTGGAGGGCAAAGTCGATCTTCATATGTTGAATGCCATTGCTGCTTCCCTGGATCTGGAGCTTTCGGAGGGCAGCTTGGAGGAGCAGTACGACACGCTGAAAAGCTGCCTGATGACACTGGAGCGTTATGAGTGCAATCGCCTGCGGTGAGCAAAAAAGAAAAAAACGGAGAACTGGATTGAAACAACAAACCCCAAGAAATATTGAAGTACAGAGAAAACAGGAACTGTTAAACCGGATTGCGCCGGGGCTATTAACATGGTATGATAAAAGCAGGCGGAGCTTACCCTGGCGGGAAGAACCGACGCCGTATCGGGTCTGGGTATCGGAGATCATGCTGCAGCAGACGCGGGTCGAGGCGGTAAAACCGTATTTTGCGCGCTTTATGGAACGACTGCCGGATATCGAAGCGCTCGCCGAAGTGGATGATGATGAATTATTAAAACTTTGGGAAGGGCTCGGCTATTACAGCAGGGCACGGAATTTAAAGGCTGCGGCACAGCAGATTGTGACAGAATACGGCGGAGAGATGCCGTCGGATTACAGGGAGCTTTTAAAGCTAAAAGGAATCGGAAGCTACACAGCTGGCGCGGTTTCTTCGATTGCCTTTAAACAGCCCAATCCCGCAGTGGACGGAAATGTACTGCGTGTCATTTCCCGGCTTTTGGAGGATGACAGCGATATTTCCGATCAGTCGGTAAAAAAAAGAGTAGAGGATGATCTGCGTCCTGTCATGCCAAAGGATCGCCCCGGTGACTTTAATCAGGCGTTGATGGAGCTTGGCGCAACCGTCTGTCTGCCAAACGGTGCACCGAAGTGCAGCAACTGTCCGTGGCAGGAATTCTGCCTTGTAGGATTGCATGGCACCTGGCAGCAGTATCCGCAAAAGGCAGCCAAAAAGGCAAGGACGATCGAAGATAAGACGATTCTCGTGATTCGAACGAGTAAACAGGTCGTTTTGCGTAAGCGTCCGAAAAAGGGACTGCTGGCAGGATTGTATGAATTTCCGGCGATGGACAAAAAGGCATCGTTGGAAGAGGTCAGGGAATGGCTGAAAAAACAGGGTGTGGAAGCTGTCCGGATAGAGAAGCTTCCGGAATCAAAACATATTTTCACCCATAAGGAGTGGCACATGACCGGCTATCAGGTTCTGGTGGATGAACTGGAGCCCATGGGTCAGGATGAATCCCTCCTTTTTGTTGAGACACAGGAAATCGAAGGAAATTACCCGATTCCGTCCGCATTTGCAGCCTACAGCGCCTATCTGAAAATTCAGACAGGTATCCAGAAGATGAAAGGAACAACACTATGAAACTGCTTTCTATTGCAATTCCCTGCTATAATTCGCAGGATTATATGGCACATTGCATCGAATCTCTGCTTCCGGGGGGAGAAGATGTTGAAATTTTGATTGTCAACGACGGTTCGAAGGATGACACCGCCAAAATCGCAGACGAATATGCGGCAAAATATCCTACGATCGTAAAGGCGATCCATAAGGAAAACGGCGGACACGGCTCTGCGGTCAACACCGGAATT
>ERZ780228.1359-NODE-1359-length-15848-cov-8.650478_pt1 | contig 15848 bp, 11 predicted proteins | sample MGYA00511015_ERZ780228 | MGnify/ENA primary metagenome ERZ780228 (study PRJEB29588, sample SAMEA2161897) | human gut metagenome | biome: human gut; feature: human-associated habitat; material: faeces | place: Denmark | collected 2008/2010 ...
TGGCCTCCTCGGTCAGACCGCTCTTTTTGGCGGCAAGGGTGATCAGCTCCTTATTATATAAGGGAATACCCAGCTTGTCGGCAACAGCCTGTGCAATCTCGCTGCCGCCGGATGCGTACTCACGCGCCATAGTGATGACCATAGGTTCCTTCATACTGATACACCTCACAATATTTTATGTAGTATGCGCAAAAAGGCATACTATTCTGCTTATATTATAACCTGATTTTGTGGAAAACGCAAGAAAAAATTGCGGGAAAGGAGCAGTGTGGGCGGTGAAAAGCCCCTCAGGCCTCGCAAGCTCGGCCAGCTCCCCGCAAAGCGAGGAGCCTTTTTGCGCGGGCTTTGCCCGCGGGAAAGCCTCCTCACGCAGTGGGGAGGTGACGAGCGAAGCGAAGTCGGAGGGGCTTTCGCGCCTTGCCGCCAGCGTTCGTCCCCACAAAAACTGCCCGCGGCAGAACACCGCGGGCAGGGAAAACAGAATGTAAAATTTTATTCGGTCACTTCGCCGGAAATCTCCTTGATCGCGGACACGGTTGCGGCGAGATTCTGCATGTCGCTGGGCACGATCAGCTTGGTGGCCTTGCCGTCAGCGACCTTCTCCATGGCCTCCATGCTGCGCAGGGCCAGATAGTTGTGGTTGGGGTTCGCCTCGTTGATCATGCGGATGGCATCGGCCTGTGCCTTCTGGACGGTCAGCAGGGCTTCGGCTTCGCCCTCGGCCTCGCGGATGCGCTGCTGCTTCACGGCCTCGGCGCGCAGGATGGCGGACTCCTTTTCGCCCTCGGCGCGGGTGATGGCAGCCTGCTTTTCGCCCTCGGCCAGCAGGATGGAGGCGCGCTTCTCGCGGTCCGCCTTCATCTGTTTCTCCATGGCCTGGCGGATCTCCACCGGCGGCTCGATGTTTTTCAGCTCGACGCGGTTGACCTTGATGCCCCAGCGGTCCGTGGCCTCGTCAAGGCTGGCGGTGATCTTCGTGTTGATGAGGTCGCGGCTCGTCAGGGTCTCGTCGAGCGTCATCGAGCCGATGATGTCACGCAGCGTCGTGGCGGACAGGTTCTCGATGGCCTGGATCGGGCGGTTCACGCCGTAGGCGTACATCTTGGCGTCAAACACCTGAAAGAAAACGACGGTGTCGATCATCATCGTGACGTTGTCGCGGGTGATGACGGGCTGCGGCGGGAAGTCGGCGGCCTCCTCCTTCAGCGAGACCTTGCGGGAGATGCGCTCGACAAACGGCGTGCGGATGTGCAGGCCCGCGCCCCAGGTATCCTTGTAGACGCCGAGCCATTCGGTGACATAGGCGTTGGACTGCGGCACAATAACGATGCAGCGCACCAAAACCACCAGAATAATGATGAGCAGGATGGCAAAGACTAACAGCATTTGGGGGTCCTCCTTTTTCCTTTGTGATTTAAACCGCAGCCGCGTCAGCGGTCACGGGAGCGACAATAAGGATCGCACCGTCCACGGCCACGACCTTGCAGCGGGTACCCTGCGGGAGTGTGACCTCGGCGCGGGCCTGCCAGTCCAGGCCGTCCACGCGGACCCGGCCCGGAAGGCCGGGCTCAATGTCCACAAGCACAACGCCCTGCTTGCCGATGGTCAGCGGCGAGCCGTTCGTGACAGGGGCACGGTGCGCGCCGCGCCGACTGATGAGCCGGGGCAGCATCAGGCCGAGCGTAATAGCCGATACAACGGCAAAAACAAGCATCTGCCAGCCAAAGCCGACATTAAAAAAGCTGACCAGCATGGCCGCGGCAGCGCCCACCGCAAACCAGACCGAGACAAGCGCCGTTGTGGCGGCCTCGACCATGATGAACGCCACGATGGCAACCAGCCATAAAATCGTATCAAACCACATGGAAATCTCCTTTCAGGGACAGAAAGCAGCTTTGTGACCACTTTAACATTATGACGGTATTCTGTCAAGATTGCCGAAGAAATTTTACAAAACTGCAGGAAAAGTGCAAAGGACTGCAGCCCCCTTTCGAGCGGCTTTGCAGGGAGGGGTCTTGCCCCCTCCGCGGCGGGGTGAGGGCACCCCGCCCTACAGTTTGCTTGTAAGGGGGGTGTAGGGCGGCATGCCCTCATGCCGCCGGGATGTGTGCGGCTGCAGCAAAGTGCCCGGGGCGTCGGGGACGCCGCCCCTTACAGCAGCGATGCGCCCGGCAGGCGGGCGCTGACGAGAATTTTCACGAAAAACATCGGTTTTCCGTAAATTATTGTGATTCCAATCATACGGCTCTTTACCTTTTGGAAAAAAGTGGTATAACAGAAGCAAGTAAGATGAACAAAGTATGCGCTGTAAACAGTGTACCACAAAACAGGAGGAGCGACAATGAAAAACTGTTTTGACCGCACACCCCACACGATGAAGGACTGGCTGCTGCTGGCGGCGGGCGTCGCGGCGGTGTTTGCCGTGGCAGACTGGCTGCCGGGCGTGCTGCGCGGGGCCGGGGCGTTTCTCGGGCTGCTGGCACCGTTTGGTTGGGGGCTGCTGCTGGCCTATGTACTGGACATACCCACGCGCTTTTTTGCGCAAAAGCTCTTTGGCGGCAGGCGCGGCGGGGCGATGGCCGTCAGCTATGCGCTGTTTTTCGGTGCGCTGGCACTGCTGGCGGCGCTCGTCGTCCCGCAGCTCGTGCAGAGCGTGACGACCTTTGCCGGGCGGCTCGGCGCGTATGAGGAGACCATCCGCGGCCTGCTGGTCTGGGTGCAAAATACGTTCGGCATCGATACGGCCACGGCGGAACAGCTTGTGCAGATGGTGGGCACGGCACTGCAAAATTGGTTCGGCGGTTTGTCCAGCAGTGCGGCGCGTGCGGCGGCAGATTTCGTCTCCGGCGCGGCGGGGGCTGCGGGCAACGCCGTAGTGGCACTGGCCGCCAGCATCTACCTGCTCTCCGGCAAGGAGGCGCTGCTCCGCGCGGCCCGGGCGTGTCTGCACGCGGCGCTGCCGCCGCATGCCGCGGGCAGTGTGCTGGAAATCTGCCGTCTTGCCAACAAAATTTTCAGCGGCTACATCGGCGGGCAGCTGGTGGACGCCCTGCTCGTGGGCGGGGAAACATTTGCGCTGATGTCGATCTTCGGGCTGGAATACGCGCCGCTGCTGTCCGTGCTGGTCGGCGTGACAAATATTGTCCCGGTGCTGGGGCCGTTCCTCGGTGCGGTGCCGGGGCTCATCATCCTGCTGCTGGAATTGCCTTGGAAGGCGGCAGAATTTGCCATCATTATTTTTGTGGTCCAGCAGGTGGACGGCAACTTTATTGCGCCGCGCATTCTGGGCGGGGCCACCGGCCTGCCGGGGCTGGGCGTGCTGTTGGCCATCGTGGTGGGCGGGGCTTGGTTCGGCATCCCGGGCATGGTGCTGGGCGTGCCGACGCTGGCCGTGCTGGCGGCGCTGCTCAAACAGGCTGTCGGGGCAGGGCTGACGGCCCGCGGCCTGGATGAAAACGGTGAGCCGCGCCGGAATTTACCAGGCGGGCCGCAAGAAAATTAACAAGTTATTCCTTGCAATACAGGCGTGCATAGCGTACAATACTCTTGTAAAATGATGTAAAAGGAGCGGAGCATTTGAAAGAGGAACATATCTGGACCAAAAAGCCGGAGACGATGCTGGACTGGTTCTGCGTGGTCGGGGCCTGTATTGCGCTGTATCTGACTTTGAACAATCTGGGGTACTTTCTGGGGAAAATCGGTGTGTTTATCGGCATCGTGTCGCCGTTTGCGGGCGGCATAGTCATTGCCTATGTGCTTGACCCGATGGTCAAGTTCTTCTACACAAAGCTGTTTAAAGAGAAGAAAAAGACGCGCGGATTCGCGATCCTTCTGGCGTATCTGGTGGCAATTCTGCTGCTTGTGCTGCTGGCATGGCTGGTCATCCCGCAGATCGTGGACAGCATCGCCATGCTGTTTACGAACTTCCCAAGCTACATACAGAGCGTACAGGATATGCTGGGCATGGCTCAGGAGCGCTTCGGCGTTGACCTGTCGTCGGCCACAAAAGTGCTGGACGATTCCGAGGCGATGGTCAAGGAAATCTACAGCATGGCCAGCGCCGCCATGCCGCAGATCGTGGCCAGCATCGGCAGCGTGGCATCGAACTTTGTGGCAATCTTCACCTCGATTGCGGCCAGTATCTATATGCTGGCGGACAAGGAGCATCTGCTCCATCAGCTGCGCACGCTGGCGCATGCCTTCCTGCCGGAAAAGGCTGCGGAAAACACGCTGCGCATCTGCCATTATGCCAACGTGAACTTCACGGGCTTCTTTGTGGGCAAGATCATTGACTCGGCCATCATCGGCGTTATCACGTTTGTGGCAATGGCGATCCTGCGGCTCGATTTTGCACTGCTCATCAGTGTGTTTATCGGCATCACGAATATTATCCCGGTATTTGGCCCCTTCATCGGCGCGATTCCCAGCATCTTCATTCTGCTGTTGGTTGACCCGATCCAGGCGGTCATCTTCGGCGTGCTGATTCTGGTCATCCAGCAGGTGGACGGCAACTTCATCGGCCCGAAGATCCTGGGCTCGTCCATCGGCATCTCTGCCTTGTGGATCCTGTTTTCCATCGTGGTCGGCGGCGACCTGTTCGGTCTTGTGGGCATGGTCGTCGGCGTGCCGCTCTTTGCGACCTTCTACGGCCTGGCGCGGGAATTTGTGCACTATATGCTGGACAAGCGCGGGCTGGACAGCGAGGGAAACCACGTTGGTGAAGTGGTGGAGGATGAGGAGAACGTGTTTGAGTGATGCAAGGGGGGAAAAACGGGCGGTGTAATTCACGCCCGGCAAAGCCCCTCCGGCCATCGCTGGCGCTCGGCCACCTCCCCTGTGAGGGGAGGCTTTAGACGCGGGCGAAGCCGCCTGAGGGACTCTGCCCGTTTACGGCTGCCCGGCACTTGACCCCCTCTGTCCTTTCTTTATAAAGAAAGGACCAAAGAAATTTTAATGTCTTACCCCAAAAGCAAAGCACCTGTTTACTGCTTTTTACCGCAGCAAACAGGTGCTTATTTTTTATGGCTTTGTCTGTGGCTGATTCTGTGCGCCCGGCAGCAGGGTCACCACATCCCGCAGCAGTACCAGCGGGCTTTCGCCCTTCTGCACGCGCAGGCTGAAATAAGGTCTCCCCAGTGCATTGTACAGCACCCGATGCGGGAACTTTTCCATGACCTCGCCCAGCTGCTTTGGCCCGACGATGTCACTATACAAAATCAGCTGGTCGCCGCGCTGGACGATCTCCGCAATGCCGACGCGGGCTGCGGTCACGCGCACGAGGGAGACGTCCACCAGTCCCTGCACGCTCTTGGGCGGGCTGCCGTAGCGGTCGATCAGCTCGTCGAGCACGTCCTCGGCGTCGCTCGTCGTCTCGATGGCCGCAATGCGCTTGTATGCCTCGATGCGCCCGGCAGCGTCCGGGATATATTCCTCCGGCAGGAATGCGTCCACAGTGATGTCCACCAGGCAGTCGCTCTTGTCGGGGGCGGGAGCCTCGCCGCGGGCCGCGGCAATGGCCTGACCCAGCATCTTCACGTACAAATCGTAGCCGACGGCCTCCATGTGGCCGTGCTGGCTGTGGCCCAAAAGACTGCCTGCACCGCGGATCTGCAAGTCGCGCATCGCAATGCGGAAGCCCGACCCGAACGACGTGAACTCCCGGATGGCCGAAAGCCGCTTGGCTGCGATCTCGGTCAGCACCTTATCGCGTGTGAAGGTGAAATACGCATACGCCTTGCGGGAGCTGCGTCCCACGCGCCCGCGGATCTGGTACAGCTGGCTCAATCCCATGCGGTCCGCATTTTCAATGATCAGCGTGTTGCAGTTGCGCACGTCCACGCCGGTCTCAATTAAGGTGGTGCAGACAAGGATGTCGATCTCGTTGTCCAACAATTGCTGCCACACCGACGAAATCTGTTCCTCGGTCATCTTGCCGTGGGCAATGCCGATACGCGCCCCGGGCACGAGCTTGCCCACCCGCGCGGCACATTCCTCAATGTTGTCCACGCGGTTGTGCAGGTAGTATACCTGCCCGCCGCGGGCCAGCTCCTTGCGGATGGCCTCGGACACGATGCCCTCGTCGTACTCGAGCACATAGGTTTCAATCGGCTGGCGCTCAAACGGCGGCTGCTCAATTGTGCTCATATCGCGGATGCCCGACAGCGCCATGTTCAGCGTGCGGGGGATCGGCGTGGCCGACAGCGTCAGCATATCGACGCCGATGAAGCTCTCTTTGAGCTTTTCCTTGTGCTTGACGCCGAACCGCTGCTCCTCGTCGATGATGACAAGGCCCAGGTCCTTGAATTTCACATCGCCGGACAGCAGCCGGTGCGTGCCGACTACAATGTCCACGGTGCCGTCCTTCAGCCCGCGCAGCGTCTCCTTCTGCTCCTTGGCGGTGCGGTAGCGGGACAAAAGCCCGATGCGGATGGGGAAGGACTCCATGCGGGTCAGCGCGGTGTTGAAGTGCTGCCACGCCAGAATCGTCGTGGGGGCCAGGATCGCGCACTGCTTGCCGCCCATCACGCATTTGAACGCGGCACGCAGTGCGACCTCGGTCTTGCCGACGCCGACGTCACCGCAGAGCAGCCGGTCCATCGGCCACGGCTCCTCCATATCGTGCTTGATGTCCGCCGCGCAGGTCAGCTGGTCGGGCGTTTCCTCATAGGCAAAGCGCTGTTCAAAATCGCCCTGCCAGGTGTCGTCGGCGGGGAAGGCGTAGCCGTGCGCCTGCTTGCGGCGGGCGTACAGCTCGATCAGCTCCTTCGCCATCTGCTCCGTCGCAGCCTTGACCTTTTTGCGGGTCTTGGCCCAATCGCTGCCGCCCAGGCGGCTCAGCTTCACATTGTCGCTGTCGCCCGGCGCAGTGTAGCGGGACAAAAGGTCCAGCTGGGTGACGGGCACGTACAGCACGTCCTTTTTGTCGTACTCGATGCGCAGATAGTCCTTTGTGACGCCCTGCACGGCCATCCGCTGGATGCCCGCGTACCGCCCGATGCCGTGGTTCTGGTGGACGACCAGATCACCCACCGAGATTTCGCTCAGGCTGTTCAGCGCGTCCTTATTGCGCTTTTTCTTCTTCTGTGCGCCGCTCACGCCGAAGGCGCGGGCCGTAAACACGGCGTATTTCGCAAACGGCAGGCTGCACCCGGCGGAAAGCTGCCCCGGCAGGATCTGCACCAACCCGGCGCTCGGCTCCGCCGCCGCGTCCGTCGTGACGTTCAGCCCTTTGGTGCGCAGGTCGGCGGCCAGACCTGCCGCCGCACGGGGCGTGCCGGCCATGACCGTGACCGCCGTGCCGCCGCTGCAAAGCGGTTGGATGTCCTCCAGCAGCGCCGCGACCTCGCCGCCCCAGGCGGGCAGCGTGTGGGCGGGTGCGTTGACGATGGCTTTCAGCGGCACATCGGGCATGCTGCGGGCAAAGTTCTCGGCACAGAGCGTGCGGTGCGCGGCGCACTGCGCCCAGAGCCAGCCGCTCTCGGCGTAGAGCTTATCCAGCCCTGCCGCCAGCACGCCGTCCTCCAGCAGGGCGGAAAGCTCCTCGCCCCGGCGGAACGCGGTGGCGCGCTCGGCCTCCCGCAGGGAGGCCGGCTCCTCCAGGATCAGCAGCGGATCGTCAAAGTAGTCTAAAATCGTCGCAGGCTCGGGATAGCGCAGCGTGAGATATTTGTCCATGTTGACGGGCATTGCGCCGCCGTCCAGCTGTGCCAGGTCCGCAGCGGTGCAGGTCTCCAGCGCCGTGCGCCGCTTGCCGCGGGCCTTTTTGATATAGGAGCGGATCTTCTCCGCTGCGTCGGCGGGCTGACCGAACAGTATCTCCCGCGCGGGGGAGACGTAGATTTTTTCAATCGGCTCGTCGCGGCGCTGGGTCGCCAGATCGAAGGTGTGCATCGTGTCGATCTCGTCGCCCCAGAACTCCATGCGGGCGGGCTGCTTCATGTCGGGCGCGTAGATGTCCGCAATGTCGCCGCGGATCGAAAACTGACCCGGGCCGTCCACCTGGTCGCGCCGCGTATAGCCTGCGCCGTACAAAAGCGCGGTCAGCTCGGCGCGGGGCAGTGTGTCGCCGGGGCGCAGGCTGCGGGTGTTCGCGCAGAAATCCGCCCGCGGCGTCGTGTATTGGGTCAGGCCCTCGTCGGGCACGCAGACGGCCTGCAGCCGCCCGCCGACGAGGTCGCCCAGCACGGCCAGACGGCGGTATTCGTACTCGCGGCCCGTGCCCTCGATGGGGCGCAGCACATAGTCGCGGGCAGGGAACACTGCCGCCTCCACGCCCAGCGCGTTCAGGTCGCCCGCAAACCGGGTCGCCTCGGCCTCGCCGGGCGTCACGATGCAGAGCGGCTTGTCGAGGGCCTTCGCCAGCGCGGCATAGACCATCGCCCGGCCCGACCCCGGTATGCCAAATAAGGCGCAAGCCCCCGGACCCCCGAGCGCCTGCGCCAGTCTTGCGTATTCGTCTGTTTTGGTGAAAAGTGCGTTGAACATACATTTCTCCTTGGCCCCCTCTGCGAGGGGGCTGCCGCCGCAGCGGCTGGGGGAGAGAACCTTGCCATTGCTCTAAATATTTCGGATGGCCGCAAGGTTCAACCCTTCCGGCCCTGCGGGGCCACCTCCCCTGCTAGGGGAGGCAAGAGAGCTTTTACCCGTTCAAGAACTCCGTCTTGAGCCAGCCGTAGGTGCCGTTGTAGTTCACAACAACCCAGCTGCCGTCCTCATTGGTGCCCAGTGCGGTCACGCCGGTGGAGGCGGGCACCTGACCGATCTTGTCATAGTCGGTGCCGGGGCCGCCGCGCATGTTCAGGTTGTTGCCGTCGGTCACGGTGTAGGTCGGCTGCTCACCCTCATTATAATAGGTGGTGGGCTGCACGCTCAGGCCCTCGTACTCGGGCACGGGCGTGGGCTCCGGCGTCGGCTCGGGGGTGGCCTCGGGCTCGGCGGGCACCTCCTCGGCAGAGGCGCTCTCTGCGGTAAAGCTGTCGGCGGTGGGATCGTCAACGCCCTCCGCGGGGGCACTGCTGCTGATGGTATCGCCGGAGGCAGGCTGGCTGCCTCCGGTTTTGCCGTCAAAGGTGCCGTTCAGCAGCAGGACACTGAAAATGATGCAGGCGACGAGCGCTACAGCGCAGAGCACCAGACGGGTCATTGCTTTTTTACGGATTTCACTCATGATTCACGTCCCCTTAGTGGTTGAACTTGTTCTGGGCGTACTGCAGATTGTCGTCCATCAGCAGCTTGCAGGCTTCCTCAATGTCCGGGTAGCGGTCCGTCATGGCCTTGCGGTCTGCGGCAGGCAGCTTGCCCAGCACCCAGGCGGCCAGGTCGTACTGCGGGTTCGGTTTAGCGCCGATGCCGATGCGGATACGGCTGAAATGGTCGGTGCCCAGGCTGGCAATGATGCTTTTCAGCCCGTTGTGCCCGCCGGCAGAGCCGTGGGGCCGGATGCGCAGATGTCCCGGCTCCTGGGTGATGTCATCGCACAGCACAATGATGTGGTCTGCCGGGATCTTGTAAAAGTTGGCGGCGGGGGCAATGCTCTGGCCGCTCAGGTTCATGTAGGTCAGCGGCTTGAGCAGCACGACCTTGTGGCCGTTCACCTGTGCCGTGCCGTACAGGCCCTGCCATTTGGCTTTGGCAATGTCGCACTGCCACTGCGCGGCCAGATAGTCCAGCGCCTCAAAACCGGCGTTGTGGCGGGTGCCGTCATATTTCGGTTCGGGGTTGCCCAGTCCGGCAATCAGCCAGTCCGCCCCGGAGGTCATTTCGAACATAGATATATCCTTTGAAAAATCGTGAAGTACCGTAGGGGCCGGGCATGCCCGGCCCGGCAGCGTAAGATAAGCGGCTGCTTATGGGAAGGCCGCGGGGCGTCGAGGACGCCGCCCCCTACAACGCTTTACTTCCCTTTCTTCTCCGCTTCCAGCTTCTGCTTCTTGGCGATATACTTCTCCAGCTTGCGCTCGCCCCAGCCGTCGATCTCGGCCTGCTTGGCGCGCTCGATGCCCAGCGCACCGGCGGGCACATCATGGCCGATGGTGGAGCCGGCAGCCGTGAACGCATGGTCGCCGATGGTGACGGGTGCGACCAGGTTCGTGTTGCAGCCGATGAACGCATAGTCGCCGATGGTTGTGTGGAACTTGCCCTCGCCGTCGTAGTTGCAGGTGACGGTGCCGCAGCCGAAGTTGCAGTACTTGCCCACCGTAGCATCGCCGATGTAGGTCAGGTGGCTGACCGTGTTGCCCTCGGCAAAGTCGGCGTTCTTCGTTTCGACATAAGCGCCCAGATGGCAGCCCTCGGCGGTTTTGGTGCCGACGCGCACATGGGTGAAGGGACCGATCTTGTTGTTGGGGCCGATGTGGCTCCCATAGCACTGGCTGGCATTGATCGTGGACCCGGCGTCAACGACGGTATCCTCCAGCAGGGTGTTGGGGCCGATGACGCAGTCCGGGCCGATGACCGTCTGGCCGCGCAGGATGCAGCCCGGCAGGATGGTCGCACCGGGGGCAATGATGACCTCCGGCTCAATGCAGACGTTATCACTGATAAAATTCACGCCGTTATCCAGATGGCGCTCAAACGTGGCGGCATAGCGCTGCTGTGCCAGCTCGAAATTCTCTCTTGCGGTAGACATATAGCGGTTCTTCCTTTATACACTCATTTCGTGCCCGCGGCGCACGGGGGCTGCCGACGGACCTTATACCTATATATTGTATAACATGCGGCGCATTTTAGCAAGCCGAAAAACGCCGTTCGCCGCAAAAATTTACCGCGGCACTCAAAAAGAAAAAAGTGACAGTTCAAAAAATATTTCGAACTTCCCACCCATTATAAAATACACGATTTTTGTGCAAAATGCAATACCTGAACCAAAAAAGTTTGGCTACTTTTCAGCGAAACTATTGAGCATTTTTTTAACAATCTACTGGAAATCTGTCTTTCGGTCTGTTATAATGGACTATGCAAACATGATTTATGTGATGCAAACACGTCACCAATTTGGGAGGTAACTATGAGCAAGAAATTCTTGTATCTGTTCAAAGAGGGCCATGACGCCTTCGGCGGCGACCAGACCACCATGAAGAACACTCTGGGTGGTAAGGGTGCCGGCCTGGCCGAAATGACCCACGCCGGCATGCCGGTTCCGCAGGGCTTCACCATCACCACCGAGGCCTGCACCCAGTACTATGCTGACAACCGTGAGATCAACGATGAGATCAAGGCAGACATCTTCAAATACATGGGCATCCTCGAGGAGCAGACCGGTAAGACCTTCGGCTCCATCGAGAACCCCCTGCTGGTTTCCGTCCGTTCCGGCGCACGTCAGTCCATGCCCGGCATGATGGACACCATCCTGAACCTCGGCCTGAACGATCAGGCTGTTGAGGGTCTGGCCAAAAAGACCAACAACCCCCGTTTTGCCTACGACTGCTACCGCCGCTTCATCCAGATGTACTCTGACGTCGTCATGGAGCTGGGCAAGAGCTTCTTCGAGGAGCGCATCGACGCTATGAAGGAGCGCAAGGGCGTCAAGCAGGACGTTGAGCTGGACGCCAACGACCTGAAGGAGCTCGTCAAGGAGTTCAAGCAGATCTACCTTGAGAAGCAGGGCGAGGAGTTCCCGCAGGATCCCAAGGAGCAGCTGATCGGTGCCGTCAAGGCCGTTTTCCGTTCCTGGGATAACCCCCGCGCCAACGTGTATCGTAAGATGAACGAGATCCCCTACGAGTGGGGCACTGCCGTCAACGTGCAGCAGATGGCCTTCGGTAACTCCGGTATGCGTTCCGGCACCGGCGTTGCCTTCACCCGTAACCCCGCCACCGGCGAGAAGAAGCTGATGGGCGAGTACCTGATCAACGCTCAGGGCGAGGACGTCGTCGCCGGTATCCGTACTCCTTCTCCCATCAGCAAGCTGCATGAGGAGATGCCCGAGGTCTACGATCAGTTCGTTGAGATCGCTACCCGCCTCGAGAACTACTACAAGGATATGCAGGACATGGAGTTCACCATCGAGGATGGCAAGCTCTTCATGCTGCAGACCCGTAACGGCAAGCGCACCGCCCAGGCTGCTCTGCAGATCGCCTGCGACCTGGTCGACGAGGGCGTTATCGACGAAAAGACCGCTGTTCTGCGCGTCGAGCCCAAGCAGCTGGACACCCTGCTGCACCCGCAGTTTGATGCTGCCGCTCTGAAGGCCGCCGAGGCAATCGGCAAGGGCCTGGCCGCTTCTCCGGGATCTGCCTGCGGCCGCGTCGTCTTCTCTGCTGAGGACGCCGAGGAGAAGGTTAAGGACGACGCCTGGAAGAAGGTCGTTCTGGTTCGTCTCGAGACCTCTCCCGAGGACATCGTCGGCATGCAGGTCTCTCAGGGCATCCTGACCGTCCGCGGCGGTATGACCAGCCACGCTGCTGTCGTCGCCCGCGGCATGGGCACCTGCTGCGTCTCCGGCTGCGGCAACGATAACAACGTCGCCATCGACTATGACGCCAAGGTCATCACCATCAACGGCCACACCTTCCACGAGGGTGACTGGATGAGCATCGACGGCTCCACCGGCAACGTCTACGAGGGCCAGATCGCTACTGTCGCTTCCACCGAGAACGCTAACTTCAAGCGCTTCATGGGCTGGGCTGACGCAAACCGCCAGATGAAGGTCATGACCAACGCCGACAACCCGCGTGACGCGCAGAACGCCGTTGACATGGGTGCCGAGGGCATCGGTCTGTGCCGTACCGAGCACATGTTCTTCGCCGAGGACCGCATCAAGGCTGTCCGTGAGATGATCTGCGCCCGTACCGTTGAGGAGCGCAAGGCTGCCCTGGCTAAGGTCGAGCCGTTCCAGGAGGCCGACTTCACCGCTATGTACCGCATCATGGGCGAGCGTCCGATGACCATCCGTTATCTGGATCCGCCGCTGCATGAGTTCCTGCCCACCAAGGCCGAGGACATCGAGGCTCTGGCTAAGGACATGGGTATGACCACCGAGGAGCTGAACAACGTTGTTGTCAGCCTGCACGAGTTCAACCCCATGATGGGTCACCGTGGCTGCCGTCTGGCTGTTACCTATCCCGAGATCGCCGAGATGCAGACCAACGCTGTCATCAAGGCTGCCCTCAAGGTTTCTGCCGAAACCGGCAAGATGATCACCCCCCACATCATGATTCCTCTGGTTGGCGAGGTCAAGGAGCTGAAGTTTGTCAAGGACGTTGTCGTCAAGACTGCCGATGCCCTGATCGCCGCTGCCGGTGTTGACATGAAGTACGAGGTCGGCACCATGATCGAGATCCCCCGTGCAGCCCTGACTGCCGGCGAGATCGCCAAGGAAGCTGACTTCTTTAGCTTCGGCACCAACGACCTGACCCAGATGACCTTCGGCTTCAGCCGTGACGACGCTGCCAAGTTCCTGACTGCTTACTACGACAACAAGATCTACGAGAGCGATCCGTTCCAGCATCTGGATCAGATCGGCGTTGGCAAGCTGGTCAAGATGGCTGCCCACGATGGCCGCGCGACCAACCCGAACCTGGGTCTGGGCATCTGCGGCGAGCACGGCGGCGATCCCAGCAGTGTCGAGTTCTGCCACAACGTTGGCCTGGACTACGTCAGCTGCTCTCCCTACCGTGTTCCCATCGCCCGCTTGGCCGCCGCACAGGCAGCAATTAAAAATCCACGCGCTTAAGTCACGTAGATTTTTACAATTAAATGTGGATTACGATAAGGCTCGTTCTTATCGAAATTCGCGTGGCTGCGTGCTTTGGCCGAAGCAATGGAAAGACCTCACCGTAGAGGTTGTTCTATAAAATACTTTGAGCCCCTGATTACTGTACTTAAGTAATCAGGGGCTTTTTGTATGCAAAAATGCCCTTTGTCTATGTGCTGGACAATGCGGTGGTCTGCAAGGTGAAATGCGCAGGAAGCGAAAAGCTGACGGATTGTACCCCACCAGTATGCCAAGAAACCGAGGACGCAGAATGACCGGCAAGGAGTTTGAACAGATCATCCGCATAAGCTTCGAACGAAAAAAAGTTTACGAACTTGATAATCGACAAGAAGCTGTTCCGGAACTCTGCGCACGTCTATTGCAAAAGCGCAGTGCGCCCCGGCATGTTCCATTATAACTTAAAGAAAAAGACCGAAGTTGTAAAGCCCTTTTATGGCTTTTACTTCGGTCTTCCTTTTTTAGGGGATGTGCAACAGCCCCGTCCTGTTTTTCCGCTTGATGTGTATGCACCGGAAATCATTTTTCAAACAGATGCAGCAGATATCCGTAGCCCTCGGCTTCCATTTTTTCATAGGGGACGAAGCGCAGGGCCGCGCTGTTGATGCAGTAGCGCACGCCGTTGGGCGACTCCGGATCGCCGGTGAACACATGACCGAGATGGGAGTCTCCGGCGCGGCTTCTGACCTCCGTGCGGCGCATTCTGTGGCTCAAATCCTCTTTTTCCACCACAGCGGGGCCCTCGATAGACTTTGTAAAGGCGGGCCAGCCGCAGCCGCTCTCGTACTTATCCGTGGAGGAAAAGAGAGGCTCACCGGTGACGACATCCACATAGATGCCCTTTTCAAACTTATCCCAGAACTCGCCTGTGAAAGCGCGCTCCGTGCCGCTCTCCTGCGTGACGCGGTACTGCTCCGCCGTCAGCTTGTCCCGGATGGATTCCGCCGCGGGCTTCTGATAGTCACCTGGGTCGATGCGCAGCCGGGAAAAGAGCTCCATCTCCGCGCGCGGGATGTGGCAGTAGCCGTTCGGATTCTTTTCGAGGTAGTTCTGGTGGTATTCCTCGGCGGGATAGAAGTTTTTGAGCGGGCCGATCTCCACGAAGAATTTTTCGCTGCGGCCGCGCTCGATCTCCGCGATGCGCTTCACCGTCTCTCTCGCGCTTTCGTTGGTGAAGTAAACGCCGGTCTGGTACTGGCTGCCCACGTCCGGTCCCTGACGGTTGGGAGTCTCCGGGTCGATGGCGGCAAAAAAGACAAAGAGCAGGTGGGGCAGGGAGACAGTCCCGTCTTCATACGCCACTTGCACCGCCTCCCGGAAGCCGGTGCGGCCGGTGCAGACATCGTCATAGTTGGCGTGATCTGCCGTGTCTCCGTTGGCATAGCCGGCGGTGACATCCAGTACGCCGGGCAGGCGGCGATACAGGGCCTCCATGCCCCAGAAGCAGCCCCCGGCAAAACAAATGCTTCTTCTCATCAGGCAAACATCCCCATAAAGCCGTCCGGCCGCTCCTGGGCCTGTCCCCAGATCTCCCAAAACGCGGCCGGAGTGATGGCGCGGGCGGTGACCTCCCCGGGGCGGTTCAGCGTCCGCAGGTCCTCCGGGTAGGGGGCAGGGGAGAGAGCCTCCTCCCGGCCGTAGTCGCCGCCGTAGGCAAAGCAGAGGCCATTGGGGTAGAATTCCACCCGCCGGACCTCCCGGCGCCCGCTGTCCAGTTCCGCGTAGATGAACCGGGGCTCGTCCTCTTCCTCAAGATTCTGTTCGATCAGCACGTAGGACATTCAATCCCCTCCTTGCGGAAAAAGTCACAGATGGCGGTCCGGTCCGCCTGCACGCTGCCCTGGGCAAAGCCGTTCCGCCCGCCACCCCGGCCGGAAAGAGCGGCGTTCAGCCGCTTCACCAGGGGAGAGATGTCCGCCCCATCGGCCTGGACAAGGGCATAGACGTAGGAGGACTCCGCTCCCGCGAACACCGCCGCCAGACCGCCGGAGGCCTTTGCGGCTGCGTCTGCCAGCTTTCTGGCTCCGTCCGGCCGCGTGGGGGGCTCCAAAAGCAGCAGATCTCCCCGGTCTGTCAGGGCCTGGGCCCGGAGGGAGAAGAGCTGATCCTCCAGCTCCGTCATCCGCTGCTTGGCGGC
>ERZ780228.1378-NODE-1378-length-15574-cov-22.803338_pt1 | contig 15574 bp, 5 predicted proteins | sample MGYA00511015_ERZ780228 | MGnify/ENA primary metagenome ERZ780228 (study PRJEB29588, sample SAMEA2161897) | human gut metagenome | biome: human gut; feature: human-associated habitat; material: faeces | place: Denmark | collected 2008/2010 ...
TTTTTCCGCCAGCAGGTCGGCGACGGCGGTGATCTTGGCATCGTCGTCCATCATCTGGTCGATCAGTGCATCGAGCAGCGGCGTGATTGTCTCCGGGGTGTTCTGGAGTTCCCGCAGGTCGACGTATGCGGCGTTTCCGGGCAGGGGCGAGGGAAGCCAGATGTCCGCTTCGTCGAAGAGCGTTTTGATGTCCGCACCTCCTTCGTTCAGTTCACTCATACTTACGTATACCGTGGCCAGCGGCAGCCGGTATTCCGAGTCCTCGTCGCCGATGGTGACATCGTCCGTGTTCACGTTCGACAGGTCGTAAGCGTTGTCGATACAGGACGATGCGAGTGCTGCGGCGAAGAGAAAAGGTAAAAATTTTCTCATAGGGTTTGGGTTTGTTTTCAATGTGCCGCAAATATATGCCGTTCCGACGAATAAAACAAAAAATCGGACGTTTTAGTTTATGCGTGTGTCAAATGCGGCCATCTCTGCGTGCGCCGGAAGCATGCCGGAGGAGATGGCGCGTTTTGTGAAATAATTGCTACATTTGCACTGCGATTATCGCTATGGCGGGAACCGAAAAAAACAATCTCAGAGAGCAGGTGGCGATGCTGCCGCAGTCGCCGGGCGTCTACCAGTTCGTAGACCGCTCGGGGACGATCATCTACGTCGGTAAGGCCAAGAGCCTGCGCAAGCGGGTTTCATCCTATTTCGTGCAGAGCAAGGAGCACAGCCCCAAGGTTCGCGTGCTGGTGAAGCAGATCGCCGAGATCCGCCATATCGTCGTGGACAGCGAAACCGACGCCCTGTTGCTGGAAAACTCGCTCATCAAGACCCTCCAGCCGCGGTACAATATCCTGCTCAAAGACGATAAGACCTATCCCTGGATCGTGGTGCGCCGCGAGCATTTCCCGCGCGTGCAGTCGACGCGGCAACTGAACCGCGACGGGTCGCAGTACTTCGGCCCCTACGGATCGGTGGTGATGCAGCACAGCGTGCTGGATTTCATCCGCGAGGTGGTTCCCTTGCGTACCTGCAAGCTCAACCTCGCCCCCGAGCAGATCGCCAAGGGGAAATATACGGTCTGCCTGCAATACCACCTGGGCAACTGCAAAGGCCCCTGCATCGGGGCGCAGGGCGAAGGGGAATACGGCCGGCTCGTCGACATGGTCGTCGCGGTGCTCAAGGGCGACCTGCGCCCCGTGCGTAGCTACCTCGAACAGGAGATGCAGCGCGCTGCCGGGGAATTGAAATTCGAATTGGCGCAGCGCTACAAGCAGCGCCTCGATGCGCTGGACAACTATGCGGGCAAGTCGGTGATCGTCAGTGCGAAGATCGTCGACGTGGATGTTTTTTCGCTGCTTCCGGACGACGATGTGGCCTATTGCAATTTCGTGCGTATCCGCCACGGGTCGGTCGTGGGCGTTTATACCGTGAAACTCAAGACGGGTGTCGGGGGCGACGAACGCGACATGCTGACGCTGGCCATCCAGCATGTCGTCGAGCATATTGCCGGGACGCTGGCCCGTGAGGTCATCGTACCGTTCCTGCCTTCGACGACGCTGCTGTTCGACGGTGTGACCTTCACGGTGCCCAAGCGCGGCGAAAAGCTCGAACTGCTCGAATTCTCGCAGAAGAGCGCCCGTATCTATCGCGCCGAGCAGCTCAAGAACCTGGAAATCAAGAATCCCGAACGATATACCGAGCGGTTGATGAATGCCCTGCAAAAGGAATTGCGCCTCGACCGCCAGCCGCGGCACATCGAATGCTTCGACAACTCCAATCTGCAGGGGGCCCATCCGGTAGCCTCGTGCGTGGTGTTCCGCGACGGAAAACCCGCGCGCAAGGACTACCGCCATTTCAACATCAAGACCGTGGAGGGCCCCGACGATTACGCTTCGATGCGCGAGGTCGTCTTCCGGCGTTACAGCCGCCTGCAGGAGGAGGGGGCCGAGCTGCCCGATCTCATTATTGCTGACGGCGGGAAGGGGCAGATGGGCGTCATTCACGAGGTGCTGGAGTATCTCGGGCTGGACATACCTGTCGCCGGGCTGGCTAAGAACGACCGCCACCGCACCTCCGAGTTGCTCTGCGGATTCCCGCCTGTCCTGGTCGGCATCCGTCCCACTTCGCCCCTTTTCCACTTTCTGGCGCACATCCAGGAAGAGGTGCACCGTTTCGCCGTCTCATTCCACCGTCAGAAACGCAGTAAGGCCTTTATCCATAGCGAACTGGAACAGATCGAAGGCATCGGTGACAAGACCGTCCGTACGCTGCTGCAACATTTCCGCACCGTGGCCAAGGTCAAGGCGGCACCGTTCGAGGAGTTGACAGCGCTGGTCGGCCCCGCCAAGGCGAAAAAAATCAAGGCTTTCTTTGAAAAATAACCGGATTTTTTGAAAATTGCGAAGAATCGACTATCTTTGCCCTCCCGATTCTACGGAAGAGGCTTGCCCGGATGGCGGAATCGGTAGACGCGTTGGTCTCAAACACCAATGACAGCAATGTCGTGCCGGTTCGACCCCGGCTCCGGGTACTTTTTTAATACGCCCATGATTTAATAATCAAATCATGGGCGTTTTTTATTTGCCATGAATTGGGCATTGACCCTTTCTCTGTTTGCTGTAAAGATTTTCTATTTTTTCAAAATACAAAATCAGCAAAATCTGTCTGCGGAAACCGGAGTATTGCGTTGTTATGGCAGACAACGTGCTACTAATCTCTATTATTCCGGTTCCCGCGAACAGATTGTAAACGAACGGCGGCGGGATTCAAATGCAGAAATGTTTGCAATGGTTCACCGCGACCAAAAGGCCCGCCGCCGCAGAGTTATCTTTTTTTACCCCACTTGGGGCGTATGTCGAGGAAAATCTCGAAATTCAAGCGTGGCATGGGACGAGCCAGCACCGAAAGATACTCCTCGTTAAACAGGTTTTTGACCGCGATCTTCACGGAAAAATCAGCCCAGGGTACGGCGAAAAGTTTTTCGACCGACATGTCGCTCATAAGATACGGAGGTACATATCCCGAGATCGTGTAGTCGTTGCTCGACATGGTGAAGCGTTCGCTATACCAACACCATTTGTAGAGCAGCCGCCAGCTTTTCCATGCCAGCCGCGCCGTTACCGACGCCGAGAACTCCGGTACATAGACCAGTTGTTTGCCGATGGACTCGTCGCCCTTGCTCATCGGCTCGCTCTCGTTGATCGAGGGCGTCCACGAAAAATTGCCGTCGGCACCGACTTGCCAGTCACGGTTCCAGGTTCGGTCGAAGCCCGCCTTCAATTCCACTCCGTAGGCATGTACTTTTTTGAGGTTCTTCGGCGTCCAGAAATCCTGCTTGCCTCCCAGCGGTATCCACAGAATCCAGTCGTCGATGTAGGAATCGAACCACGTCGCCTCGCCGTGAACCGCGTACCGACCCTCTTTGGCGAAGGCAAACGATACGCCGCCGTCGTAGGTGAAGCCGTGTTCGGGCTGCAGGTCGGGATTGCCGCCCGGCTGGAAGTAAAGGTCATTGAGCGTGGGGAAACGGTAGTTGCGCGAAATGGATGCCTTGGCCCGGACGTTTCCGGCTTTCGAGAGCATGTAATCGGCATAGAATGCCGGAATGAGCGGCGTCCAATCCTTGCCGTACATATCCTCTCGCAACGCCAGCGAGAGGCCCAGCCGTTCGGTAGGCGTCCACTTGGCAGTCATATAAGCAGATAGTTCCGTGCGGGCTTTGTCGTAACCGACCACCGCCTTGTCGCCCTGCTGGGTGATGATGTTGCGATCCTGATTTTTCGCGAAATGCTGGTGCAGGGCAATGTCGGCCGAGAAAAGCCATTTTTTGCCGACGTAAAATTCGCTGTTGCCCGATGCGAAAAGCGTGTTTACCTTGCTGCGCGAAGTAATCATGTAGGCCCATTCGCCGTTACCTTTGTCACGGGCGTAATCGTAGCCGAGCCATGTGTGGATGTAACCGGCTTTTGCTCCGACCTTGTATGTAGGACGCAGATGATCCCACGAGAGTACGCTGCGCAGGGTGCGTTCGCGCTGCTGGTGCAGAATATCCTTCGGATCGCCGTAATCGACGGTCGTTTGTGAAAGGCCGCGCTTGGAGGTGAGAAACCAGGCGTTCAGCCCGAAACGGTCGCCCTTGCCGGTATTGTAATAGACCTCCTGCAAGGCGTGAAAGTCATGAAAATCGCCGTCACGGTGGGTTTCGATGGGGTGGTAGGTGTCGATAATATTTTTATCGTCGTCGTAGACATTTTCGTTCTTGTCGCGGTTGCGGTACTTGAATTCGTTGGGCGACGAGGAGTAGACCACGCGCGTCGAGGTCTGCCAATGGTCGTCGCCGTAGGTCAGCCGCAGAAATTCGTCCGTCGTCCAGAACGAGCCGATTCCCTGTGTATACTGCATTTTGAATCCGTGTGTATCGGCGGGTTTGGTCGCCAGTGTGATCGCCCCGCCCAGACCGCCGCCCACGACGTTGAGCGACGAGGTGCCGTGCAGCAGCGTCGCGTCGTCCACGAAATAGGACGGGATCATCGAAAAATCGGTCATGCCCAGCATCGGGGAGTTGATACGCATGCCGTTCCACATCACCTGCGTGTGCGATGCCGCCGTACCGCGAAATGCCACGGTAGAAAGCGTGGCCCGGCCGTACTGTTTGATGAAGATTGCCGTATTGAACGTCAGCACGTCGGCCATCGACAGGGCAATGTTCTCGTGCAGGACGAGCGTGTCGAGCTGCGTTTTCTGAACGCCTATTTCTTTCATGGGCTTCACGCCCGTCACCCCGACTGCGCGGATGGGCAACACCAGCGACGGATTCTCATTCCACCACCCTCCGTCCGACTGCGCCTTGTCCTGGGCGGCGGCGCTCCACCAGAGGGCGATGCTGAACAGCGGGATTAGGAGTCTCTTCATTGCTTCGCGTGTTTGTCGGGTTATCGTTTCCAGCAGAAGGCGCCCGGGGTAACGCCCGCGTAAAATTCGTCTACCGCGTCGCCGTCGGCCGGTAGACGATCCCCTGCTGCTGGTAGTCGATGGCGTCGGCCACGTAAACGTCGCCGTTGTCCGGGTCGACCGTCAGCCCGTAATATTTCGTCTCCCGGTATTCGAGGAACGGGCGCGCCGGGAGCTGCTCGGCAGCCACGGGCATGCGCCAGACATCCTTGTTGATCCAGTACAGCGTGTCGCGCGTGCCGTTGAGCTGCACTTCTGAGGGTGCATCCCCCTCTCTGAAACGGAACTGCTTTTCCAGGCGGAACGAGGCGGCGTCGATGCGGTACAGTGCCGGAACATCATATCCGTAGGGGCTGCCTTCGTAACCGCCGTCGGTGATCGTCCACATCTTGTCGTACTTATCCATCACCAGCGACGTGGGCTGGATGCCGACGACCAGCTCGTCGACCACCTTGTCCGTTTCGGTGTCGATCTTCAGCAGCCGGTTCTGATAAGACCAGCAGTTCACGTAGACGTATTTGCCGTATTGCACCATCTGTTCGGTCGAACCGGTTTCCATCGTCATACCCGGGCAGTCGATGTATCCCGTAATCTCGAACCGTTTGGGATTGACGATGAAAATGCGGTTGTCCCAGATCTGTGTGACATAGGCTTTTTCGTCCGACAAAAAATGGATATAGCGCGGGGAGGTGAGGTTCGTGATGCGCCCGACTTCTTTGAAGGTCACGGGGTCGATGGCAAAGATCACATGCGAATTATTCACGACGATCCAGCCCAAGCCGCCGTACATCGTCATCGACTGTGCCACGTCGCCCAGCTTCTGATCGTTGGCGCGGAAGAACACCTCGTTGTCGATCTTACGGGTTTGCGTGTCGTAGAACGAGAGCGTGGCATTGCCGTATTGGAAATTCCCCTCGTTGGTGATGAACAGCCCGTGTCCCACCTCGGGGCGGACTGCGATCTCCCGACCGAGATCGTAGTCCCACTTCATACAGCCGGTGAGAACCGAACAACAGCCTGCGACGATGAATATAAAGCGGTTCATCCTACGGCTTGACATACTCCCCGGCGGTTATTTGCTCCCAGGTCGGATTATAACCGTTGCCCGAGACATTCCACTTGTCGGCCGAAAGTGACGGCAGCGCATTTTTCAGCCCGGAGAAATCGGTCATCTTGCCCCAGTATTTGATATCTACCGAACCGATTTCAGTGACGCCCGCGAAATCGGCCATGCCTGTCAGCTTCATTTGGCTGGCCGCACCGGAGTAGGTTCCGCCCCAGAATTTGAATACCCCGATCTTGCGCAGCAAGGGTAATTCGAGATCGCCTTCATCCACATACTGCATATAGCTCGTGTCCCACTTGTCCGTCACCTCGGTAAGTTTCGGGGCGCTGAGTTTTTTGAGGTACGAACAACTGCTCATCTGGAAAGTTCCGACTTGCTCCAGATCGGGAAATGAAACAGTTGTCTGGCCGTTGGCTTTGCCGCCCGACTGCGAATAGGTACCGATGGATTTAATGCCGGGGAAGGTAATCAGGTCGTTCTGCGTATAATTGGAAACGCTGAGTTTTCCCGAGATGGTTTCAGCGCCTTCGAGTGCGGTGAAGTCGCACGCTCTCGAACCGCCGTTCAGCGACAGATCGCCCAGCGCATTTTTCCGAACCCTGACCTTCGCCAGTTTGTAACAGGCGATCAGTTCGACCTTCGGGAGCGACTCCACGCCCGACAGGTCGAGCGACGGCAGCAGGTTCAACTGGTAAAAATAGATGTTTTCGCAGGCCGTGAGCCGGGGGATGGAGAGTGTTTCGATCAGAGAAAGGTAGCGCAGGCAGAACTGTCCTCCGATGGTTTCGAGCGCGGGCAGTTCGAGCCGGTCGCTTGAAAATTTCGTGTCGATCTTAAAATCCGCACGTACCTTTTCGAGCGACGAGAGGTCGATGCTGGAAAGCATGGCTGCAGAGCTACTGTCCGAGAGCGAGAACGAGGCCAGCGAAGGAACTTTCGGCATTGCGAATGTGGTCGCTGCCGTCAGGTAGTTCCAGGTAAATGCACCGCCCAGATGCACCAGTTCCGGCATATTGAGTACTTTGAGCTGTGTCAGGTAAGTCAGCGTGCAGTTGCCGCCGATGGAGGCGATCTTCGGGAGTTCCAATAACTGCAATTCGCTGAGATACTGGAGCGACAGCGAACCCGTTACTTTTTCGAGCGACGAGAGTCCGAGTGCGGCCAGGGCCTTGTTGCCGGTCGAGGCATTTGTGCCGGAGAGGATCGTCAGATCGCCCGTACACTCCTTCAGCGCCGGAACATTGAAAACGGAGAGTTTGGCTGCATTGATATAGACCGTCCCCGTCGATACGAGTTTCGGCAGGGCGAGTTTGGCGACCGTATTGCCGTTTACCGAGAGCTGTCCGAGCGATTCGAGGGCGGGCAGTACCACGTCGAAATCCTGGGCGGTCGTAAGCGGCGTGGTGGCCGTTCCCAACACCAGACCGCCTGCCGAACGCAGGTTTTCGAGCCCGGAGAGTTTTTCCCCGGCGAATGAGTTGCCTACGACGATGTTGTAGCGCACGTCGGTCAGTCCGGCTAACGGCGCAAGGTCGGTCACGGGATCGTCGCAGGCCGAAAAATCGCCGATCGTGAGGTTTCCCTCGATCACCGTCGCACCCGTTGCGGCGAACGCTTCGACATCGGCCTGTGTCGGCAGTGCGACGCTGCCGGCCGTAACGTCGTTACGCTTGACCGAGTAGGCGTAGTCGCGCAGGGTCTGGTTATAGGCCATGACGCGGAAACGGTGTTCGTTGTCCCAGTCGGTGATCCTCGCCGGATCGGGGTACAGGATCGCCTGCTCGCAAAGTTCGTAGTCAGCAGTAGCACCTTCGAGCGACACATTGCGGGGAATGGAAACCACGATTTCGTCGCCGACGAGTGCGGCGCGGTATACCGTTCCGTCCTTGGCGGTGAGCGCGAACGAAGTGATGTGGTTGTCGATGCCGGCAAAGGGCTGGTTCTCCTCTTTGTCGTTGCAGCCGCAGAACGCGAAAACCGCTGCGGCCAGAATCAGTATTTTTCTCATCGTATTATTTCTTTTTGGTCATGTTGTAATCGAATACGCCGAACACTTCGGTCGAAATTTCGCCCAGCCAGCCGCTTTTTGCCTGAATGCCGGTCTGTACCTTGACAAAGTCGATGTATTTGAGGCCGGCGGGCTTGCCGTCGAAAGTGACGGCGTCGGAAATCCGGAAATGGTTGGCGTTGACGCCCGCTCCGGAGTTCGGATCGTCGGTCAGACGGTCGATCGGGCTGAAGTTGTCCGCGTAGCCCCAGTCGTAAGCCGGATTGACCCAGTAGGAACCGTTGCCCGACTGGTCGTAATTGTTGGCCTTGAGGCAAGTGCCGCGCAGCGTGTAGCTGTCAGCCTCGACCCATGCCGGATAATAGTAGTCCTGCGTATGGAATTGCGAAAGGTAATCGACGGAACCGCTCGCACCCTTGTTGTCCGTCCACTGCACCTCCATGCCGGCAGCGCCCCGCCGCAGCGCCGTGCCAGGCCACGCTGTACCGCCCAGGTCGCTCTGCGCGTCGACCCACGCGGCGTACAGCGCGTTCCAGGTGCGCTGCCCGACCACGCCGTCCGCCGTCAGGCTTTGCTTCTGCTGGAACGCCCGCACGGCCCGCTCAGTTGCCGCGCCGTAGCTGCCGTCCACCGTCACGCGCACCAGCGACGAATCAAACTGCGCCAAATCCGAAAGCCAGAACTGCACCTGCTCCACGCTGCTGCCCGTGCTGCCGCGCCGCAGAACAGTCCCCGGCCAGCCGCCCGTGCTCTGGGTGCCCTCGGCAGTCTCGCCCTCGCTCGTCAGCTCAGCCAGGTCCTTGACGCTGACATAAATAAAGCTCACCTTGTTCCACGTTGGCCTGCCGACCACGCCGTCCGCCGTCAGGCTGAACTGCTTCTGAAATTTCTTCACGCTGTTCTCGGTGGCCTCGTCGAAGGTGCCGGTCACGGCGGGCTTGCCGAAGGACGGGTAATCCTTGGCAATGCGGGAAAGCTGCTTTTGCAGGATGCGCACATTCGTCCCGGTGCTGCCGCGCCGCAGCGGGCTGCCCGGATAACTGGACGAGATGGCGGCAATGTTGTCGGTTGTGACCAGCTGCACGCGGTTTCCGTAGTAGTACCGCAGGATTTGCAGCGCGTTCATACCCTCCCGCGCGCGGTCCACCGTGCCCCACTGCTTCATGCCGGGGCAGGTCACGGTCTTGCCGTCGCAGTATTCGGTAAAGTACGGTTCGGCGTCGCCGCTGCGCTGGACAAAGGTGTTGAACAGTTCGGCGGTCAGCCGCTCCATGACCGCAAACACCGTGCGCCCGTTGACATAGGCCTGGTCGTACCCCGGCGACCCCGTGATGTTGAAGCTGTACCCGCGGCTGGGGTACCACTCGGTCCAGATGCGGTTCAGCGCCAGACTGACCTGCGCGATAATGTTGGCGCGCAGGGCCTCTTCCGGCCAGGAAAGCGCGCCCACCCCATTGCAAGCCGCCGCGAAAAATGGTATACTGATTACATATTGGTTTAAGCACAGGAAAAGGGGAATGTAGATGAAGATCGGATTTGATAACGACAAATATCTTGCGATGCAGTCCGCCCATATCCGGGAGCGAATCGCCCAGTTTGACAATAAGCTCTATCTGGAATTTGGCGGCAAGCTGTTTGACGACTACCATGCGTCCCGCGTACTGCCGGGCTTTCAGCCTGATTCCAAGCTGCAGATGCTTTTGCAGCTCAAGGAGCAGGCCGAGGTCGTCATCGTCATCAGCGCCGAGGACATCGTCGCCAACAAGATGCGCGGTGACTACGGCATCACCTACGATGTGGACGTGCTGCGCCTGATCGATGCCTTCCAGGGCGTCGGCCTGTTTGTGGGCAGCGTCTGCGTGACGAAGTACACCGATGCGCCCGAGGTTACGGCGTTTGAGCAGAAGCTCAACGGCCTGGGCATCCGCACCTTCCGCCACTACAAGATTCCCGGCTACCCCAACGACGTGGCACACATCGTCAGCGATGACGGCTACGGTAAGAACGATTACATCGAGACCGAGCGTCCGCTGGTGGTCATCACGGCCCCCGGCCCCGGCAGCGGCAAGATGGCGGTCTGCCTGTCCCAGCTCTACCATGAGTACAAGCGCGGTGTCAAGGCGGGCTACGCCAAGTTCGAGACCTTCCCCATCTGGAATCTGCCCCTCAAGCATCCCGTCAACCTGGCCTACGAGGCCGCCACCGCCGATCTGAACGACGTCAACATGATCGACCCGTTCCATCTGGAAGCCTACGGTAAGACGACGGTCAACTACAACCGCGATGTGGAGATTTTCCCTGTCGTCAATGCAATGTTTGAGCTGATCGCAGGCAAGAGCCCTTATCGCTCTCCGACAGATATGGGCGTCAACATGGCAGGCAACTGCATCATCGATGACGATGTCTGCCGTGAAGCGTCGCTGAATGAGATCGTGCGCCGGTATTTCAAGTGCCTTTGCGACCAGAAGGCCAGCGGTGTCGTCAAGCCGGAACGTTTCAAGCTCGAGCTGCTCATGAACCAGGCGGGCATTGCCCTGGGTGAGCGTGAGGTCGAAAAGCGTGCCCATGCCATGTCCGAAGCCACTGACGGTCAGCCTGCCGCTGCGATTGAACTGGCCGACGGCTCGATTGTCACAGGCAAGACCGGCCCGCTGCTGGGTGCGGCATCCTCGGCCTTGCTGAACGCTCTGAAAAAGCTGGCCGGCATCGATCAGGAGACAGATCTGGTCTCCGCCCGCGCCATCGAACCGATCCAGACGCTCAAGACGAACTACCTCGGCAGCAGGAACCCGCGCCTGCACACCGACGAGATTCTGATCGCCCTGTCCAGCTCGGTCTCCGAAAATGAATACGCCGCCAAGGCCATGGAGCAGATCCCCAACCTGAAGGGCTGCGACATCCATTCCACCGTCATCCTCTCCAGCGTGGATGCTGACACTTTAAAGAAACTCGGCATGTACCTGACCTGCGAACCGACCTATGAGGAAGACGACAGGATGTACCATAAAAAGTAAGCTATATAAATAAGTAGAGGAGAGGCTCGCCTCTCCTCTTTTGTTGTAGTGGGAAAATTCACCCCTCCCGCGCACCCTTCCGGTAAGCAACTAATTAATCAATTCACCACCCTGTAGGGGCCGGGCATGCCCGGCCCGCAACCTCCCCGCCGCCTGCCGTCAATCTTCCACCGCCCACCCATTCCCCCAAACCACCTAACCACGCAACCCGCTTGCCACCGACCGACCCCATAATTTGTGCCCGCCAACCGCCGTCACCCCAATATACACCTTGCCCAAACTTCACCCTCAAACTTTGTCGAAAAAATCAAAAAAACTTGCAAAAACCTGTTGACAAAGGTCATACTACTTGCTATAATAATCAAGCTGTCTCGCGAGCCCAGCCCGCGGCGGCAGCCGCTGGAGCCTTTACCTACAGCTTGTACGCCGTTTTTTGAAGAAAACTTCTTCAAAAAACTTTCAGAAAACCTCTTGACAAACGAGAGAATCTGATATATAATATACAAGCTGTCACGGAAACGCGACAGCGCAGCAGGACCTTGAAAATTGAACAAAACTGAAACTTGTGGAACCTTGATCGTGGGTTTGGAAACCCACGTTAATCAATTCCAAATTTACAAGTAATTCATACAGGACGCAAGCGATTGTGTCTGAGTGATTACAGAGATTTAACGCTTTTAAATGGCGATTAAATACCATTTATAAAGAGTTTGATCCTGGCTCAGGACGAACGCTGGCGGCGCGCCTAACACATGCAAGTCGAACGGAGCTGAGAGGAGCTTGCTTTTCTTAGCTTAGTGGCGAACGGGTGAGTAACGCGTGAGTAACCTGCCCTGGAGTGGGGGACAACAGTTGGAAACGACTGCTAATACCGCATAAGCCCACGGCCCGGCATCGGGCTGAGGGAAAAGGATTTATTCGCTTCAGGATGGACTCGCGTCCAATTAGCTAGTTGGTGAGGTAACGGCCCACCAAGGCGACGATTGGTAGCCGGACTGAGAGGTTGAACGGCCACATTGGGACTGAGACACGGCCCAGACTCCTACGGGAGGCAGCAGTGGGGAATATTGCACAATGGGGGAAACCCTGATGCAGCGACGCCGCGTGGAGGAAGAAGGTTTTCGGATTGTAAACTCCTGTCGTTAGGGACGATAATGACGGTACCTAACAAGAAAGCACCGGCTAACTACGTGCCAGCAGCCGCGGTAAAACGTAGGGTGCAAGCGTTGTCCGGAATTACTGGGTGTAAAGGGAGCGCAGGCGGACCGGCAAGTTGGAAGTGAAAACTATGGGCTCAACCCATAAATTGCTTTCAAAACTGCTGGCCTTGAGTAGTGCAGAGGTAGGTGGAATTCCCGGTGTAGCGGTGGAATGCGTAGATATCGGGAGGAACACCAGTGGCGAAGGCGGCCTACTGGGCACCAACTGACGCTGAGGCTCGAAAGTGTGGGTAGCAAACAGGATTAGATACCCTGGTAGTCCACACCGTAAACGATGATTACTAGGTGTTGGAGGATTGACCCCTTCAGTGCCGCAGTTAACACAATAAGTAATCCACCTGGGGAGTACGACCGCAAGGTTGAAACTCAAAGGAATTGACGGGGGCCCGCACAAGCAGTGGAGTATGTGGTTTAATTCGAAGCAACGCGAAGAACCTTACCAGGTCTTGACATCCGATGCATAGTGCAGAGATGCATGAAGTCCTTCGGGACATCGAGACAGGTGGTGCATGGTTGTCGTCAGCTCGTGTCGTGAGATGTTGGGTTAAGTCCCGCAACGAGCGCAACCCTTATTGCCAGTTACTACGCAAGAGGACTCTGGCGAGACTGCCGTTGACAAAACGGAGGAAGGTGGGGATGACGTCAAATCATCATGCCCTTTATGACCTGGGCTACACACGTACTACAATGGCGTTTAACAAAGAGAAGCAAGACCGCGAGGTGGAGCAAAACTCAAAAACAACGTCTCAGTTCAGATTGCAGGCTGCAACTCGCCTGCATGAAGTCGGAATTGCTAGTAATCGCGGATCAGCATGCCGCGGTGAATACGTTCCCGGGCCTTGTACACACCGCCCGTCACACCATGAGAGCCGGGGGGACCCGAAGTCGGTAGTCTAACCGCAAGGAGGACGCCGCCGAAGGTAAAACTGGTGATTGGGGTGAAGTCGTAACAAGGTAGCCGTAGGAGAACCTGCGGCTGGATCACCTCCTTTCTATGGAGAAAAGCCGAAAGGCAAAATCCAAGGTCAGAGGATTTCTTGGAAGAAGTCGTTGTTTAATTTTTGAGGTTCAAAAAGAACTTCAAAAAGCAAGTGGAGAACGGACCCCGTGTGAAAAATGGGGGTGTAGCTCAGCTGGGAGAGCACCTGCTTTGCAAGCAGGGGGTCATCGGTTCGATCCCGTTCATCTCCACCACGCTCTGGCAAGAAAGAGCGATGAAACCGTTTACGGGCTCATAGCTCAGGTGGTTAGAGCGCACGCCTGATAAGCGTGAGGTCGGTGGTTCGAGTCCACTTGAGCCCACCAGATTACGTAGAGACGTAATCGAAATTGCACCTTGAAAACTGAACAAAGAAAAAGGTAAAGTGATAAGAAAAATATTTTAGGGTAATAACTACAATATTAATTATCGTCGAGAAACAACCCAAAGAAGAACCAAAAAAAGATTCGAGCAAATTTGGTCAAGCTACAAAGAGCGTAAGGGGAATGCCTTGGCACCAGGAGCCGACGAAGGACGCAGCGATCTGCGAAAAGCCACGGGGAGCCGAAAGCAGGCTTTGATCCGTGGATATCCGAATGGGGAAACCCGCATGGTTAATAGCCATGCGACGTATACTGAATAAATAGGTATGCGTCGGGAACCGTCTGAACTGAAACATCTAAGTAGGACGAGGAAAAGAAATCAACCGAGATTCCGTAAGTAGTGGCGAGCGAACACGGAAGAGGCCAAACCGAAGGTAGCAATATCTTCGGGGTACGGACAGTAAACGGCATTGCGGTATCTTAGCAGAAGTGCATGGGACGGCACACCATAGAGAGTGATAGTCTCGTAAGCGAAAAGAGAAGGCAGCCAACTGTATCCAGAGTACCGCCGGACACGTGAAACCCGGTGGGAACATGGGGGGACCATCCTCCAAGCCTAAATACTCCCTGGTGACCGATAGAGAACAGTACTGTGAAGGAAAGGTGAAAAGAACCCCGGGAGGGGAGTGAAAAGAACCTGAAACCTTATGCTTACAAGCACCGAGAGCCCATCAAAGGGTGATCGGGTACCTTTTGTAGAATGGTCCGGCGAGTGAATGTAACTGGCAAGGTTAAGCACTTCAGGTGTGGAGCCGAAGCGAAAGCAAGTCTTAATAGGGCGTCAAGTCAGTTGTATTCGACCCGAAACCGTGTGACCTAGCCATGAGCAGGCTGAAGTGGAGGTAAAACTCCATGGAGGGCCGAACCCACTCCCGTTGAAATGGTAGGGGATGACTTGTGGCTAGCGGAGAAATTCCAATCGAACTCGGAGATAGCTGGTTCTCTCCGAAATAGCTTTAGGGCTAGCCTCGATTTGACATTACCGGAGGTAAAGCACTGAATGGGCTAGGGGCCGAGAGGTTACTGAACCCTATCAAACTAAGAATGCCGGATAATGATAATCGGGAGTCAGACAGTGTGAGATAAGTTTCATTGTCAAAAGGGAAACAGCCCAGACCCACAGCTAAGGTCCCAAAGTACAGTTAAGTGGTGAAGGATGTGGAATTGCATAGACAACCAGGATGTTGGCTTAGAAGCAGCCACTCATTAAAAGAGTGCGTAATAGCTCACTGGTCGAGTGATTCTGCGCCGAAAATTTAACGGGGCTAAATTGTACACCGAAGCTTGGGATACATCTAATGTATGGTAGGAGAGCGTTGTATACGGGGTGAAGTCAGAGCGGAAGCGCTGGTGGACTGTATACAAGTGAGAATGCCGGAATGAGTAGCGAGAATTATGTGAGAATCATAATGGCCGAAAGACTAAGGTTTTAGAAGGAAGGTTCGTCCGCTTCTAGTCAGCCGGGAGCTAAGGCGAGGCCGAAAGGCGTAGTCGATGCACATACGGTGGAGATTCCGTAGCCGCCATTAATTTAAACAGAGGGACACTTTCAAGGGGCATGACCCGGGCGTTGGTAGACCCGGGCGTAAGGGACCGAAAATTAGTAGGGAAGCATGCTTTAAGGAAGGCGAGAAAAGCTCTGTGTATAGAAGATGGCGCCCGTACCGCAAACCGACACAGGTAGTCAGGAAGAGAATTCTAAGGCCAACGGGAGAAGGGTAGTTAAGGAACTCGGCAAATTGACCCCGTAACTTCGGAATAAGGGGTGCTCACGAGAGTGAGCCGCAGTGAATAGGTCCAGGCGACTGTTTATCAAAAACACAGCTCTCTGCTAAATCGAAAGATGACGTATAGGGGGTGACACCTGCCCGGTGCTGGAAGGTTAAGAGGAAGGGTGCAAGCTCTGAATTGAAGCCCCAGTAAACGGCGGCCGTAACTATAACGGTCCTAAGGTAGCGAA
>ERZ780228.1395-NODE-1395-length-15478-cov-5.752123_pt1 | contig 15478 bp, 12 predicted proteins | sample MGYA00511015_ERZ780228 | MGnify/ENA primary metagenome ERZ780228 (study PRJEB29588, sample SAMEA2161897) | human gut metagenome | biome: human gut; feature: human-associated habitat; material: faeces | place: Denmark | collected 2008/2010 ...
CTGCTGACGGCGGGGCTTTGCTGCGGCACTTTGCTGTTTGCGGCCTCCGCTGCCCAGCAGATCGGCATCACGCTCAACCCTTCTACGGCCAAGGCCGGTTTCCTGACCGCCATGTATGTGGTGCTGGTGCCGGTATTCGGGCTGTTTCTGGGGCGGCGTGGCAGTGCCCGGCTCTGGCTGAGCATGGTCATCGCCGTGGGCGGGCTCTATCTGCTCTGCATGAAAAACGGCTTTGGCGGCATTGAGACCAGCGATTGGATCCTGCTTTCCTGCGCCGTGCTGTTCAGCTTTCAGATCATGACGGTGGACTACTTTGCCCCACAGGTGGACGGTGTCCGCCTGAGCCTGCTGCAGTTCTTTGTGGTGGCTGTGGAGAGCACCGCTGCCGCCCTCCTGTTCGAGAACCCCACCCTGGCCGAGTTCAGGGCCAACTGGCTCCCGCTGGCCTACTGCGGCGTGATGTCCAGCGGCGTGGCCTACACCCTGCAGATCCTGGGCCAGCGGGACGTGAACCCCGCCATTGCAAGCCTCATCATGTGTCTGGAAAGCGTGTTCAGCGCGCTGGGCGGCTGGTTGCTGCTCCACCAGAGCCTTTCCATGCGGGAGGTCTTTGGTTGCACCCTCATCTTTGCAGCGGTGGTTCTGGCCCAGCTGCCCGTGGAGAACTGGCTGAAATGCCGCAGCGCAAGCCGGAAGTGACCCGGCGCACCGCCGCAGGCATTCCCTATGAGCTGACCCGCAAAAAGGTCAAGCGGCTCAACCTGCACATCCGGCGGGACGGCACTGTGGCCGTGAGCATCCCGTGGTCCTACACGGTGGGCTTTGCCGATGCCTTTGTGACAGAGCAGGCCCAGTGGATCCGGGAGGCGGTCTCCCGCCAGCTGCGGCGGAACGCCCGGAATGACCATCCCCTGCCCTCCCAGGCGGAGGCACTGGCCTGTTTTACCGCCATGAGCGACAAGGTCTACCCGGCCTTTGCCGGGGTTCTGGGCGGGCAGAAGCCCACCATCAAGGTGCGGGACATGACCAGCAGGTGGGGCGTGTGCTACATGAAGCGGCGGCAGATCACCTTTGCATTGCAGCTCTACAATATGCCGCCCGCCGCACAGATCTATGTGGTGGTGCACGAGTACTGCCACTTCCTGCAGCCCAACCACAGCCCGGCCTTCTGGGCCGAGGTGGAAAAGCTGCTGCCGGACTGGAAAGAACGGCGGGCTTTATTGAAATAACCTCTCCGCCGCCTATGGCGGCACCTCCCCTGGTAGGGGTGGCAAGTCAGGCACCACTGTTTTCTTGGCTCTTCTATCAGGAGAGCTGCAAAGCGAAGCTGAGAGGTTTTGCCCTGAAGTATATAGAAACTATTAGGAGTGTGTACCTTTCGTGGAAAGTGAAAAAAAGACCTCCGGCGGCGACAAATATTCAAAGCTGGCCGGAAACACCATTATCTTTGCCATTTCGAGCTTTTCGTCTAAGCTGCTGACCCTTTTGGTGCAGCCGTTCCTGACCTACGCCATGGCCGAGATCGCCGATCTGGGTCTGGCGAAGATCCTGAGCCAGTATGCAAACCTGCTCATCCCCTTTGTCTCGATGGGCATGTCCAACGCCATCATCCGCTTTGGCCTGGACAAGGGCAACAGCGAAAAGCAGGTGTTCACCAACGGCCTGCTGACCATTCTGGGCGGTTTTGGCATTCTGGTGCTGTGCTGGCCGGTCACCCAGTTTTTGCCGGATATGGCGCAGTACGGCCTGCTGATCTACATTTATGTGCTCATGAGCTGTCTGCGCACCCTGTGCACCCAGTTCGTGCGCAGCCGCCAGTGGAATAAGCTTGTGGCAGTGGACGGCGTGCTGTGCACCGTGGCGACCATGGCCTTCTATGTGCTGTATCTGGTGAGCTTCAAGTGGGGCGCAAACGGCTATCTGCTGGCCATTATCAGCGGCGACCTGACCAGCGTGCTGTTCTTGCTGTTCACCGGCAAGCTGTGGAACTATGTGGAGCTGAAGGGCGTCAACAAAAAGCTGTGGCGGCAGATGCTCAACTTCTCGCTGCCCATGATCCCGGCGCAGATCAGCTTCTGGATCATCAACGCCTCCGACCTGTTCTTTGTGCGCGAAATGTGCGAAGGGCTGGACGGCCGCACCGGCAACGCATGGAGCGGCCTGCTTTCCACCGGCTACTTCCTGCCCACCATCCTGACCACGCTGGGCCTGATCTTCTACGATGCGTGGCAGCTTTCCGCCGTCACCGAGGAGGAAGGGCGCGCCCGGTTCTTTACCCAGATCTTCCGCACCTATTCCAGTGTGCTGTTCTGCTGTGCGGCGGGCATTATCTGGCTGTGCCGCCCGGTGATGCACGTCATGAAGTCCAACTATTACTACGCATGGCACTTTGTGCCGTTCCTCGTGCTGGCTTCCACCTGCAGCTGCTTCAACCAGTTCATGAACAGCGTGTACGTTGTGACCCAAAAGTCGCAGCGCAGCATGGTCACCATGATGGCGGGTGCCATCAGCAACTGCATCATGAACTATTTCTTCATCAAGCTGTGGGGACCTGTGGGCGCGACCTATGCGTCCTTCCTTGGCCTTGCGCTGGTGTTCACCCTGCGCGCCATCGATGCCCACAGGATGATCGGGATGCAGGTGCATCCGGGCCGCGTGCTGGTGAATGCGGCCGCACTGGTGGCAGAAGCCTTTGTGCTGCTGGCCGAGACGCCGCTCTACGGCCTGTGGACCGGCCTGATCACGGCGGCTGTTATCCTGTACAACTTTGCAGGCGTGTGGGCCATGGCCCGCATCCTGCTGCCCCGCCTGCTGGGCCGCCGCGGCAGGGCGCTTGTGTCGGCTGTGGATGGCTGGCTGAAACGGTAAAATGTGCAAACGAAAGGTCCTGGGACGCAGCGTCCCGGGGCCTTTCGCCTTTTATAAATGTGCGATACGGATGAAGCGGATAGCGGTATTACAGGGAGCCGAAGGCTCAGTGTCTGCTGTTCTTGCCCAGCAGGCTTGCCCATGCACCGGCAATCGTCAGTGCAAAGCCGCTGAGAGCCATTGCCAGCGCAGCAAACAGGCTGGTGCCGGTCTGCGGCAGGGCGTGAGCGTCCTGCACAGCGGGATTAGTGGGGCTCGAGGGCAGAACAGGGGAGTCCGGCGTATCGGCCCGTGCGTCCTGTACGGGAGGCAGCTGCGGGTCTTCCGGGGTGATGGAGGTATCCGGGCCGGGCTTCGGTTCCGGTTTCGGGTTGGGGTTCGGGGTGGGAGTGTCGGGCCCATCCGGGTCAGGAGTAGGCGCGGGCAGCTCCGCATGAGCGGCTTTCAGGGCAAAGCCATTGCCAGCAGTTTTATCTACAGCGATAGTATACAGGCCAGTGGCTTGATCGTAGCTGGCGGTGACGCCATCGGGCAATTCATCCAGACTGCCGAGGAAGGCCTGAGCAGAATCAGCGTCAGTGTCGAAATCCCAACGCGCTCCGTTGGCATCGATATACCAGCCGTCGATCTTATGACCGCAGTCGGTGCCGTCCGGGCCCTTGTCCAGAATATCACCAATGCCTGCATTGCCTACGGAGAAGGTCAGCTTACCGCCGGGCTGAATGAAGATGTCGGCACCTTCCAGCGCAGCACTGTTGTTGTTGATCGTGGTGTTTGCACCCAGCTTTGCCGTGGTGCCGCGGCGCACCACAAGGCCGCCGCCCAGACCGTACAGGCTGTTGTAACCATTGTTGTCGGTGGCCTTGTTGTACTGGACAGTCACACGGGAAGCATCGTCAATGTTCAGATCACCAAAGTTGCAACGGATGCCGGTGGCATTGTTATTGGTGATGTTCAGGGTGCTGTTCGTCACCTTCAGCGAGCCATAATGATAGCCCTTGCCAGTTTCATTGCGATACCTAGTGATCTCAATGGTGTCATTGCCAAGGCCGGTGTTGCCGCGGGCGTTGATCGTGGAGTTGATGAACTCACCTTTGCCAGTGATAAAGATGCTGCTGTAGCCGTTGTTGTCGGTGGTGAGGGTGGAATTTTCCACATGCAGGTCGCGGGTGTGGATGCCGTAGCCCTGCTCACAGCCGCTGATGGTCACATTCGACCGCGTGATGGTGACATCGGCACCATTCAGACCGCTGCGGCCCTCATGCTCATTCGGCAATACACGGTTATCGGTCTTGTCGGGGTAGCGGGCCCTGCAGTTGGTGATGGTCATGGTGCTGTCTTCCACCAGAACGTCAAGGGACTCCAAGCCGACAATGCCTGCCTCATTGCCATCGGCGGTGAAGGTGGAGCCATTTTTGATGTTGATATAGTAGATGCTGTCTTCGTTGCCCACGCCGTCCCATGCGATGGCATTGTAGTAGTTGTTGATGGTCAGGGTGGAGTGGTCGTCCACATTGAGCTCGTTGCGGCCACGGCCAGCCATGTAGATGCCATGCGGTTTCAGAATCTCCTGGTCCTTGCGTTCATCCAAACCCTTGCCATTCATAAAGAGATCGGTGCTCTTCAGCGTCAGGGCAGCATCGCCAGACATGCAGACGGCGTTCCAGTTGTTATAGGTCGTGGAGCTGGCCCCCGTCATGTCAACATCCATATTCTGGAAGGTGAGATTGGAACCCCGGAGCGTGATACCAAAGATCTGGGGCTGGCCGTCTTTCGCTACGAACTTCAGCTTGGGCTTGACGGTGGTTTTTTCCTCGGTACCGCTGTCAGTTGTTGTTGTGACCGTTTGCGCAGTGCCTTTGATCGTCAGTTTTTTGTTCTGGAGATCGATACCGGTGGAAGTGGCATCTTTGATCACTTCAATGGTGTCGCCGTCATTCGCTTTGCTGACAGCTTCGTCAAAGCTCGTATACTTGGTGGTAGTGGTGGTAGTGCCGTCCTGACGGGTAATGGTGGCAACAGTGTTGTCCTCCGCCGGAGTGGTGGGCGTAGCAGTGGGCGCAGCCGGAGCTGGTGCCAGCGCGGCAGTCATCAGTACCGGGGCCTTTGCTGCAGGCGCTTCTGCAAGGGCTTTATTCTCAACGGCAACTTCCGGCTTGGTCTCGTCAGCAGGATTCTGCTTGGTCTCGTCAGCAGGATTCTGCTTGGTTTCGTCAGCAGGATTCTGCTTGGCTTCGTCAGTGGACTCCTTCTTGGACTCGTCAGTGGACTCCTGCTTGGACTCGTTAGTGGACTCCTGCTTGGACTCGCCAGTGGACTCCTGCTTGGACTCGTCAGTGGACTCCTTCTTGGACTCGTCAGTGGACTCCTTCTTGGACTCGTCAGTGGATTCCTGCTTGGACTCGTCAGTGGACTCCTGCTTGGTTTCGTTGGTAGTAGGAGCGTTCTCACCGGAAGGCTCAGCCGCAGGGGCAGGCGTTTCCACCGCAGGAGTAGAGCTGGTTGCCTCAGCGCCCGTTTCTGCATTTGCTGCCAGAGGGCTTGCCGCAACACAGGCGGTTAGCGCCAGAGACATTGCCGCAAGCTTGAATTTTTGTTCGTCATGATCACTCTCTCCTTCCAGATCTTCACATGTTATAAAAGGGACATAAACCGTACCGGCCCTCATTGGCCGATCCCGTAGCTTATGCTTATGGTTTGGGTATATCACACTTTTGGAAGCCTGTCAACAAGAGGGAGAGCGCTTGAAAAAACGCTGAAAATTAGACGGAATGCCTAAAAAATACGAGTATAATCCTAACAAATAGCACAAAAAGACAGGAAAATGGTAGAATATGGAAATTTGAACGGAGCGGCTTGAAACGCTTTTGAAACGGTAATGAAACAGTGCTGATACGGTACTGTGATGCTGCTGTGACGGCTTGAGACGGTGCTGTTGCAGAACCACCGAAAGAACAAAATGTGAAATATCTGTGAAAGATGCAACGCGCCCGGAAACCGGCGAAAAAAAGAAACCGCTGCACAAAACGCTGTGCAGCGGTTTCGGGATGCGGTTCAGGCCAGCTGCCGGTCCAGCCAGTTACCGATGTCGGCAAACACTTCCTGCTTGTTCGTTTCCACCAGCAGCTCGTGCCGGGCACCGGGGTACAGCTTGCATTCAATGTTCTGCACTCCGGCGTCTTTCAGGCTCTGGATGGCGCGGCGCACGCCCTTGCCCTGTTCGCCCACCGGGTCGGCGTCACCGGCAAGGAAGAGCAGCGGCAGGTCTTTGGGCATTTTTGCAAGGAAGGCCGGGTCGTGCAGGCGCAGGATGCCGCTGAACATACTATAATAGGCGTTCAGCGTAAAGGTAAAGGTGCAGCGCTCCTCCGCCAGATACTTGTCCACCTCGGCCTGGTCGCGGTTGAGCCAGTCGTGGGTGGTGCGGCCCTCCAGCCCCTTGTTGTAGCCCATAAAGGAAAGGTTGGCCACAAGGCTGCTGCGGTAGTGCCAGCCGTGGAAGGCGGCCAGCACCCGGCAAAGGGTCTTGGCAACCTTGACCAGCGCCTTGGGCTGGAAACCGGTGCCCATGATGATGGCACCGTTCAGCTCCCGGCCATACTCGCACAAATACTGCCGGGCGTAGAACGAACCCATGCTGTGTCCCAGCAAAAAGTAGGGCAGGTTTGGGTACAGCTCCTTGGTCAGCACGGTTACGGCGTGCAGGTCGGCCAGTACGGCGCGGTTGCCGTCCGGCTCGGCAAAGTAGCCGTAGTCCTCCTTGGTGCGGATGGATGCACCGTGCCCCAGATGGTCGTGGCCGGTGACCAGAATGCCCCGGTCGGCCAGATATTCTGCCAAGGGGCGGTAGCGGTCGATATACTCTACCATGCCGTGAGACAGCTGCAGCACCGCCCGCATCTGCCCCTCCGGGACGCAGCGAAAGCCGTGCAGGGTGCGCCCCGGCACGGTGGAGGAAAGGGTAAAGTCGATGAACTGACTCATGAAAGGGGCCCCCTTTCTGCGTTACAGTGCGCTGAGCTTGCGGCGGCAGGCGCTGCAGATGCAGTAGCCGCCGAACTGGATGGCCTGCTCGTCCACCTCGCCGCAAAAATCGCAGCTGCCGGCGGGGCGGTGCTTTTTCAGGACGATGGCGTCCCCATCCACAAAGATCTCCAATTTGGTGTCGGTGTCGAGGTGCATACTAGTGCGCAGCTCCTTCGGCAGAACGATCCGTCCCAGCGAGTCAATGCCGCGAACGATGCCAGTGCTTTTCATAATGTGTCATTCTCCTTCACTATTCCTTATTCCTTTTTAGCAACCACTGACACAATAGGAAAATTGTGCCAGCGCTGATAAGCTCAGTATACAAAAAATAACACCGTTCGTCAATGATTGCGTGCTGATTCGACAAAAAACGACCTTTTGTATATAAAGGTGGGGGAGATTCTCTCCGTGAAAAAGGGGTTCTGAAAAGCCCGCAGGCTTTTCAGAACCCCAAAATTAAAAATATTCTTTCCGCTGAACATGGCTAGAGCGCAGCGGAAGCCATTTCAAATAGTCTTGTCCCCAAACAAAAACTCCCGCCCTGCGGGGTGCAGAGCGGGAGAGGAGAGTTTTTTGGGGATTATTCAGCAAACAGCGGGGTGGACAGGTAGCGGTCGCCGGTATCGGGCAGCAGGACAACGATGTTCTTGCCGGCGTTCTCCGGGCGCTTTGCCAACTGGATAGCAGCCCAGACGGCAGCACCGGAGGAGATGCCCACCAGCACGCCCTCCTTGTGGCCGATCAGACGGCCGGTGGCAAAGGCGTCGTCGTTCTCCACGGCGATGATCTCGTCATAGACGGTGGTGTCCAGCACGTCCGGCACAAAGCCTGCGCCGATGCCCTGGATCTTATGTGCACCGGCAGTGCCCTTGCTCAGCACAGGGGAGGAAGCAGGCTCAACAGCCACCACCTTGACATCGGGATTCTTGCTCTTGAGGTACTTGCCAACGCCGGTCACGGTGCCGCCGGTGCCAACGCCTGCCACAAAGATATCTACCTTACCATCGGTATCCTCCCAGATCTCGGGGCCGGTGGTCTCGATGTGTGCCTGCGGGTTGGCGGGGTTCACGAACTGGCCGGGGATGAAGGAATTGGGGATCTCCTTTGCCAGCTCATCGGCCTTGGCAATGGCACCCTTCATGCCCTTGGCACCCTCGCTCAGCACCAGCTCGGCACCGTAAGCCTTCATCAGCTGGCGGCGCTCCACGCTCATGGTCTCGGGCATCACGATGATGATGCGGTAGCCCTTGGCAGCTGCCACAGCAGCCAGACCGATGCCGGTGTTGCCGGAGGTGGGCTCAATGATGACGGAGCCTTCCTTCAGCAGACCCTTGGTCTCGGCGTCGTCGATCATCTTTTTCGCAATGCGGTCTTTCACAGAACCAGCGGGGTTGAAGTACTCCAGCTTGGCAATAACGTGGGCGGGCAGCTGCTCTTCCTTCTCAATATGGCTGAGCTCCAGCAGCGGGGTGTGACCGATCAACTGATCTGCGGCGGTATAGATCTTGCTCATAATACTTGTCCCTCTTTCTGATATCGTTACGGGGCGTATGGCCCTGTCTTGTGCCGGGGTGCCCGGCTGTGATTCCCTCTAAACCTTTCAACCAACATCGTTTGTGGGTTTGATGGCATTATAGCCCTGTTTTCCCTGCTTGTCAAGGGGTTTTTTGAAAAAAGTAGGATTGAAAAGTGACTTACCCTGTTGTATAATGGGTTATAATAAATTTTGACCGGAAGGAAGTACGGATCATGATCGTTTCGACCAAAGGACGCTATGCGCTGCGGGTGATGATCGACCTCGCGGAGCATCAGTCTGAAAAATATGTTCCCTTAAAGGAAGTTGCCGCCCGGCAGGAGATCTCGGAAAAGTATCTGGAGAACATCCTCAAGGTACTGGTGCAGAACGGCTTTCTGGAGGGGCTGCGCGGCAAGGGCGGCGGCTACCGGCTGACCCGCAGCCCGGATCAGTACACGGTAAGCGAGATTTTGATGCTCACCGAGGGCAGCCTTGCCCCGGTAAGCTGCCTGACCCCCGGGGCTTCTGCCTGCGCCCGGATGGCCAACTGCCGCACCTACGAGATGTGGAAGGGGCTCAACGATCTGATCTCGGACTATTTTGGCAAGATCACACTGGCAGACCTTGCCCTGCCGGATCAGGCCGGCAACGATTATGTGATTTGAGGACATTATCGTGTTTGAGCAATTTCGATGGGATTTTCGTAGCCCGGAGGAACGGGGAGACGCTGGAGAAAACATTATTTATAAAGCCCTGAACAAAGTCCACGGTCGTAAAGCTCTTTTACCGAATTGTTATATCCCGGTAGGCCAAAAAGGAACAACTGAGATTGACATGGTCTTTCTGCACGAGTCCGGACTTTATGTAATCGAATCCAAAAATTACAGTGGCTGGATTTTCGGCAATGAAGAGCAAGAACATTGGACGCAATGTCTGAGGGGAAAATTTCATACAACGCAAAAGTACTCCTTTTATAACCCTCTCCGGCAGAATGAGACGCATATTTGCGCATTGATGGAACTGCTGAAGGATGATACTGTCCCATACTATTCCTATGTAGTATTTGGAAACAATTGTGAACTAAAGAACATTCAGCTCACAAGCGGAATGCATCATGTGACCTATGCCCTATATCTCCGAAGGGATATTGAGTATAATGCTCGGTGTACAGGCACTCAGCTATCAGATGAGAAAATGGATGCACTTTATGCAATACTTGTGAATTTCACAGAAGCAAGCGGCTGGCAAAAAGACGCCCATATAAGAGACGTTCAGGCAAAGCAATATCCAGTCGTTCAAGCGGATGGAACTTGGACTTGTCCGCGATGCGGCGGACAGCTCGTTATGAGGGTAGCTCAACGAGGGAATCACGCAGGGCAAACCTTCTGGGGGTGCTCGAATTACCCACACTGTCATTTTACCTATCAGGAATAATTGATTCTGCGCACCGGCCTTGGCCCGGTGCGTTTTTTTGTACAGTTCTGCGCAAAAGGTGCAGAACTTCTTGGCAAGATTTACGGTTGATGGAGCGGGCAGTCCGCGGTATACTTTTACTTTGTGTGAGACAGAAAATTCCGGGCAAAAAGCCCGTTGTCTGTTCGTTATAAGACCATAAGACCAGAAAGGGGAGTTCTGACACGAAGTATATTTTTCAGTTCGGGCGCATTCTTGCGTTCTGTTTTCTGGGCGAGGTGCTGCACGCGGTGCTGCCGCTGCCGGTGCCTGCCAGTGTGTACGGCTTGGTGCTGCTGCTGGCAGCTTTGACCGCCGGTGTTGTAAAGCTGGAGCAGGTCAAGGAAACCGGCACCTACCTGACCGGTATTTTTCCGCTGCTGTTCGTGCCCGCCGCTGCGGGCATCATGGAGCTGTGGGCAGAGATGGGACAGCTGCTGCTGCCCATCCTGATCGCCATTCTGCCGGTGACGGTGCTGGTAATGGCGGCCGCAGGCCGCACCACGCAGGCGCTGACCGCCCGCAATAAAAAAGAGGAGGCCGACCATGACTGAGCTGCTGAACGACTTTCTGACCGGCTCTGTGGCATGGGGCGTGCTGCTTACGCTGGCAGCCTTTGGGCTGGGTGTGCTCATCAACCGGGTGACCGGCAAGGCCATCTTTAACCCGCTGCTGCTGGGCAGTATTTTTGTCATCATTTTTCTGTCGGTGTGCAATATCCCCTACGGGGACTACAAGACCAGCGCCGCGCCGGTAAGCTATCTGCTGCTGCCCGCCACGGTGGCGCTGGCCATCCCGCTGTATGAAAAGCTGGATCTGCTCAAGGAGAATGCGCCCGCCATCATCGCAGGCATCTCGGTGGGTACGCTGGTCAGTCTGGGCAGCGCCTTTGCACTGGCGCTGGCAATGGATCTGACCCAGGAGCAGTACGCTACTCTGCTGCCGAAGTCCGTGACCACCGCCATCAGCATGGATGTGGCCGCAGAGCTGGGCGGCATTGCGGCGCTGACCGGTGCCATCGTGATCGTCACCGGCATCGTGGGTGCCCTGCTGGCCGAGACCGTGTGCAAGCTGTTCCATATCACCGACCCCATCGCCAAGGGCGTGGGCATCGGCACTGCGGCCCATGCCGTGGGCACCAGCAAGGCCCTGCAGATGGGTGAGGTGGAAGGTGCCATGAGCGGCCTGTCCATCGCCGTGGCCGGTGTGCTGACCGCAGTGCTCTGCCCGGTGTTCGTGAACCTTATTGATTGATTGCATAAAAACACCCCTCTCCATCCGTGCATCAGCACAGCGGAGAGGGGTATTTTTATGCGTTCTCTTTTTTCAGAACTCTGGTCACCATGAACACACAGTAGAGCAGTGCCAGACCCCAGGCAATGGGGTTGGCAATGCAGATGCCGAAGTAGCCCAGACTATGAACGGCCAGCCAGCCGCAGAGCGCGCGGCCGATGAGCTCGCCCACACCGGAGATAACGGCCTGCACACTGTATCCCAGACCCTGCAGGGTGTTGCGGAAGACCATCAGCAGGCCGTTGATGCAGAACAGCACGCTGATCACGGTCAGGTATTCCACAGCACCGGAAGTCACGGCAGGGTCGGCATCGCCCAGAACAAGGCCCACGGCCCAGCCCTTGACGAAGAAGAGCACCACCCAGGCAGCCGCGCAGTAGCACAGCTGGAGGATGCAGCCATCCCGGATGCCCTGCCTGACGCGGTCAGTGCGGTGGGCACCGTGGTTCTGGCCGACATAAGTTGCCATAGCCGTGCCCACGCTTGCCATGGGCACGGTGAACATCTGGCGAATCTTCTCACCGGCGGTCTGGGCGGCCACGGCGGTGCTGCCCAGCAGGTTGATGGCATCCTGCATGATGAAGGCACCGATGGCAGAAACGGAATACTCAAAGCCCATCGGAAGGCCGATATAGGCCAGCCGCCCGCAGTGCCCCGCCGAGAGGACACAGTTTTCCCGGGTGAAATGGATGCCCTCCACCCGGGTGAAGAACCACCAGGTGCAAAGCAGGCCGCTGAACAGCTGGCTGACAACGGTGGCGATGGCTGCGCCCTCCACGCCCATACCCAGCGGTACGATGAACAGCCAGTCCAGCCCGATGTTCAGGAAACTGGAGATTAGCAGGAAATAGAATGGGTGCTGGGAATCGCCCAGACTGTGCAGGACGGTGGAGGTGTAGTTGAACAGCACCGTGGCCGGAATGCCGAGGAAGATGATGCGGATGTAGGCCACCGCGTCCGGGAACAGCTCGGCCGGTGTGTGGATGAGCTGCAGCAGCGGGGCAGCAGTGAGGGTGGTGACGATGGTGAACACCACGCTCAGGACCACGCAGAGCACCGCGCCGTTGAACAGATACTTGTGCATATCCTCGCTGTCCCTTGCACCAAAGCTCTGGGCCACCGGGATGCCAAAGCCCGTGCAGGAACCCAGCACAAAGCCTAAAATGAGAAAATTCAGAGAGTAGGTGGTGCCCACCGCGCCCAGTGCATCGGTGCCCAGACAGCGCCCCACAATGACGGTGTCCACAAAGCTGTACAACTGCTGGAACAGGGTGCCCAGCACCAGCGGCAGGGCAAATTTCAGGATCTGGGGCAGCGGCCTGCCCACCGTGAGGTCGGTGGTGCCGGAACCCTTTTTGGTTTCTTCCATAAGTTTTACATGCTCCCTCCGGGTTTGATCTGCTATTAAGATACCACGGCAGCCGCCTCCGGTGTTAGCATTATTTTATGGAAAACCCGGATAAATTCTGTTTTTTCTCACCAAAGGGGCAGGGCACTGACTTCATCCCGGAGCTCCAGTGCCTGGGTGTGGGTCAGCTTTTTGGCGCGCTCCATCCGCTCCACCACCACAAGGGCGCGTCTGCGGGCCAGCTCCCCGTTGGCGGCGTAGACCGAGGGCGCGTTGGGCAGGCCGGCCAGCACCACACATTCGGCGCGGGTCAGCTCCCGGGTGGGTTTGCCAAAGTAGCCCTGCGCAGCCTGCGCCACGCCGGACCACTGGTTGCCGAAGTAGCAGCTGCCTGCGTACATCTCAAAGATCTGCTGCTTGGAGTAGTAATCCTCGATGTCCCTGGCGGCAAACATCTCCGCTGCCTTGCGGGCCATCTGCTTTTCCTGGGTGAACAGCTCGTTCTTGGCCAGCTGCTGGGTCAGGGTGCTGCCGCCCTCGGCCAGAGAGCGGGTGCGCAGGTCGGCCCAGAGCGCCCGGACAATGGCCGCCGGGTCGATGCCGTGGTGCTTTTCAAACCGGCTGTCCTCCACGGAAATGACTGCGTCGATATAGGTCTGGGGCAGCTGGTCACAGCTGGCAAAGCCGGGCCGGGAGCTGATCTCATCATAGAGGCCGGCAATGGGCTTTTGCGCTGCTGTGGCGCGGTAGAGCCGCCAGCCCTGCACGCCCAGTGTTCCGCCAATGACCACCAATACAAACAGCGCCGCCAGCAGCAGGCAGCTGAGCAGTCGCTTTACAAAACGTTTCAGCATCTTCACGTTCCCCTTCGGTTTTGATTCAACGTTATCCTACCCGATTTGACGACAGAATGCAAGTTACATTTTTATGAATACGGCTGCACAAGAAAAAAGCGCCCTGCCGGGGCAAACCGGCAGAGCGCTTTTACAAGTTATAGAAAGGGGATGCAGAGACGCTGCTTACAGAGCGAAGTAACGCTTTGCGTTGTCGAAGCAGATGCCCTTGACGATCTTCTCCAGAGCCTTCTCATCGTTGGGATACTCGCCATCCTCGACCCACTGGCCGATCAGGTTGCACAGGATGCGGCGGAAGTAGTCGTGGCGGGTGTAGCTCAGGAAGCTGCGGCTGTCGGTCAGCATACCAACAAAGTTGCCCAGCAGGCCCAGGTTTGCCAGGCTCTTCATCTGGTTCTCCATGCCGATCTTCTGATCGTTGAACCACCAGCCGGAGCCGTGCTGGATCTTGCCGGGGATCTCATCATTCTGGAAGCAGCCCAGAATGGTGCCAATCTGCTCGTTGTCAGCGGGGTTCAGGCTGTAGATGATGGTCTTGGGGCACTCATCAGTGTCGTTCAGGGCGCTCAGCAGAGCAGCGATCTCGCCGCCGCACTTGGCAGTGTTGATCATGTCGAAACCGGTATCGGGTCCCAGCAGGGCGTTCATCTTACGGTTGACACCGCGCAGGCAGTTGTAGTGCAGCTGCATGGCGATGTTCAGGCGGTGATACTGCTTGCCCAGGTGGATCAGGATGTAGGTCTGGTACTTCTCAGCCTCTTCAGCGGTCACAGCCTCACCGGCCATAGCCTTCTGGTAGATGGCGTTGACCTCTTCCTTGGTGGCTTCACGGTAGGGCACATAGTCCAGGCCGTGGTCAGATGCACGGCAGCCCATCTCGGCAAAGAACTCGATGCGCTGGGTCAGAGCGTCGGTGACGCAGTTGATGCACTCCAGCTTTTCCTTGCCAACGGCCTGAGCCAGCTTGCCCATGTACTCCGCGAAGCCGGGCTTCTGGATGTTGATGGCCTTGTCGGGACGGAAAGAGGGAGCAACGGTGAACTTGATGGACGGATCTTCCTTGATCTTCTTGTGCCATGCCAGATCATCGATGGGGTCGTCGGTGGTGCCGATGAAAGCAACATTGGACTGCTCGATCAGGCCGCGGACAGTCATGCTGTCATCGTGCTGCAGCTTGTCGTTGCACAGGTTCCAGACTTCCTCAGCGGTATCGCCGTTCAGCACACCCTCGTAGCCGAAGAACACATGCAGCTCCAGATTGGTCCAGTGGTACATCGGGTTGCCGATGGCCATGGGCAGAGCCTCTGCAAACTTCTGGAAGCGCTCGCGGTCAGGCTTATCACCGGTGATGTACTCTTCGGGCACACCATTGGAACGCATCACGCGCCACTTATAATGATCGCCGAAGTAGCTGCCGTCCGGGTTGCGGCCGCCCAGCCACACCTGAGCGATGTTCTCAAAGCGGCGGTTCTCGTAGATCTCCTTCGGGGAGATATGGCAGTGATAGTCGCAGATGGGCATATCAGCAGCGTAGGTGTGATACAGATGCTGAGCCACAGGAGACTGGAGCATGAATTCCTTGTCCATAAATGCTTTCATGGGTCGAAAACTCCTTTTCATTCTAATGTACTAATATATCACTATGGGGTACCTTTAACAGCGCCCGCGCAGGGCGTGTTAAGCCTATCTTTAGTATAGCGGAAAACGATAATGTATACAACTGAAAAACTGACAAATTTTCAGACTTTTCCTTGTAAAAAACGCTGGAATTTATAAAAATGGCCTGTTTTGGGCCAAAAATCTGGCAAAAAACACTTGACTTCTTTGTATACAACAGCATACAATAGAGACAGAATGCGGGGCACAAAAGGGTGCCCCGGAGAGAAGCAAAGCAAGCTAAAAGGAGAACACGTGATATGGAAACTCTGAATTACAAGGTTCTGTCTGAGACCGGCTACAACGGCTACATCCTCAAGGATGCCCCTGTCAAGGTCATGCAGTTTGGCGAGGGTAACTTCCTGCGCGCATTCGTGGACTATTTCTATGATATCGCCAACGAGAAGGCTGGCTACAACGGCAAGGTCAAGCTGGTGCAGCCCATCGGCAACTTCCCCCAGATGG
>ERZ780228.1400-NODE-1400-length-15381-cov-5.847449_pt1 | contig 15381 bp, 14 predicted proteins | sample MGYA00511015_ERZ780228 | MGnify/ENA primary metagenome ERZ780228 (study PRJEB29588, sample SAMEA2161897) | human gut metagenome | biome: human gut; feature: human-associated habitat; material: faeces | place: Denmark | collected 2008/2010 ...
CCATTTGAATGCCCACAACTCTGTGGGGCACAAAAGCGATACGCTTGCACTCCCAGCTGAGCTATAGGCCCATGATGATGACGCTGATAGTGTACCGCGTTTTGGGGCGTTTGTCAAGCAATTTCGGAGAGCGTGAGCAGGGGACTTACAAGCGGCCAAGCTGCCAGAAGGCCACGGCGCTGGCGGCGGCTACGTTGAGGGAATCCACCCCATGGGACATAGGAATCTTTACGGTGTAATCGCAGGCGGCGATGGTACTATTGGCAAGCCCATCGCCCTCGGTGCCCAGCACGATGGCAAGTTTCGGCTCAGCGGCAAGGGCGGGGTCGTCGATGCTGACCGAGCGGTCGCTCAGTGCCATGGCAGCGGTCTTGAAGCCCAGCGCGTGGAGCTGGGCACTGCCGTTTTCCGGCCAGTCGGCAGGGCAGGTGCCGATCTGCGCCCACGGCACCTGAAACACGGTGCCCATGCTTACCCGCACCGCGCGGCGGCATAGCGGGTCACAGCAGGAGGGGGTGACGAGCACTGCGTCCATGTTCAGCGCGGCAGCGCTGCGGAAGATGGCGCCCACGTTGGTGGAATCTACGATGCTTTCCAGCACAGCCACCCGGCGGGCATGGGCGCAAACCTGCTCCACCGTGCGGGGCGCAGGACGGCGGAAGGCGCACAGCACGCCCCGGGTCAGCGCAAAGCCGGTAAGCTGTGCCAGCAGCTCCCGGTCAGCGGTATACACCGGCACATCGCCGCAGCGGGTCAAAATCTCCTGTGCCTGGCCGGTGATCTGCTTGCGCTCCATCAGCAGGGAAAGAGGCTGGTAACCGGCGTCCAGCGCCCGGGCAATCACCTTGGGGCTTTCGGCGATAAAGATGCCCTTTTCCGGCTCCAGCCGGTTACGCAGCTGCGCCTGCGTGAGCCGAGCGTAGATGTCCAGCTCCGGGGCGGTAAGGTCGGTGATCTCATGAATGACAGGCATGGAAAGACTCCTTTGAAATGAAGTTTTTTCTATTGTAGCACAAGCCGGGCCGGAATGCAAAATCCCTGCTGCACACAGAGCACAGCAGGGATTTGGATGTGGAATGCGTTACTCAGAGCGCAGCGCTTTGACAGGGTTGCTCTTTGCGGCGCTGCGGGCGGGGATCAGGCCGCCCAGCATGGTAAGCAGGGTGGCCAGAACGATCAGGATCAGCGCAGCCTGCGGCGGCAGCGAGGCTACCACGTTCACATCGCCCGCGATGTGGTGGATGAGCATATTGCCGGGGATGAGCAGCAGCAGGCAGAGCACCACGCCCATCACGCCGGAACACAGGCCGATGATAAAGGTCTCGGCGTTGAACACCTGCGAGACGTTGTGCTTGGAGGCACCGATGGCGCGCAGAATGCCGATCTCCTTGCGGCGCTCCAGCACGCTGATATAGGTGATGACGCCGATCATGATGGAGGACACCACCAGCGAGATCGCCACAAAGGCCACCAGCACATTGCTGACCATGCCCACGATTTCGGTGACCGAGTTCATCAGAGTGCCCACCATATCGGTATAGTGGATCACCTTACCCTCTTCGCCCTGCTGCCGCATGGAGGCGTTGTAGGCGTCCAGCTCGTTCACCACCTGCGCCTTGGTATCAAAGCTGTTGGGGTAGATATAGATGGCATCGGGCTTTGCGTAGTCCACATAGCCGAGGTCGTCCAAAATCTTTTCGTAGCTGGAAGCGGAGGAAAGCAGGGTGCTTTTGATCATTTCGGTCAGGTCGGAGCCGGTCATGTTGATCTGAATGGCCTGCTGGAACACAGCGGGGTCGATCTTGAGTGCACTTTCCACCTGCGTGCTCAGCTGCGCAATATTGCTCTGGATGGCCTGCGCGATCTTCTGCTCCAGCTGCCCGGCCAGCTTCTGAATGGCGGGACCCATCTGCTCCTGCAAAGCGGCGGTGAGCTGGGTCTGCAGCGCCTCGCCCAGCTGGACGGAGTAGGTCTCCATCACGGTCTGCAGATTTTGCTGGAGGGTACCGGCAAACTGCTCCTCCAGCCCGGAGGTGTCCAGCAGATCACCCATGGATTCGGCAAGCAGCGTCTGGAAGGCTTCGGTCTGCATATAGGAGGAAAAACCGATCTTATCCAGATTCAGCAGGCCGTTGCTGATGAGATAGCGCTTGTAGCCGTTCATGATCTTTTTCATCAGCGTCTGTAAACCGTCCTGAGAGATATTCAGCTCTACGCCGTCGAACAGCTCGCTCATGTCCATCTCCATGTCCGGCAGCGGCAGCCCGCTGAGGTCCAGCTTGAAGCTGGAAGGGTCGATGAGGGTGGCAAGATCGAAGGAATCGTCGGTCAGGTCGAATGCGCCGTCCAGATCAAAGTGCAGGGCGCTGGTGTCGAACTGGAAAGCGTCCTTGAGGGCGTCCGTGTCCACCGAGAACAGAGAGGCGATATCCAGCATGCTGTTGCCGGCAGCATCGAAGGGCTCGCCGGTCAGCACGTTGATGTCCGGGTCTGCCAGCTGCTGGCGCACGATTTCGCTGTTGGCCGCCTGATCAATGACGTAATAAGTCAGGTCGTGCAGGTAGTCCAGACCGCTGTGCAGGATAGTGGAGGTGGCGTCTGCCTTGGGCTGCACGATGCCGACAATGGTCAGCTCCTCGCTGTCGGCCACCAGCTGCTGCATGTAAGCTTCATCATTCAGCTTGCTCAGCCAGATATTGTGCTCAGTGTCGTAGACATAGCAGTCGGCCTTGTTGACAAGCTTGAAGGTCATGCCCAGAAAATCGTCATAGGTATAGGTGCCGTAGTCCGTGGGCAGATCGATCTTCTGGTTCTGCGCATACTGCTGTAAGATCTTGTCCAGCTCGGCCTGATCCCGCAGACCCATGGCGTACAGCGCATAGTCCGAAACGCTGCCGTCCGCGTTCAGGGTCAGCACCAGCTCGTTGTACTTTTCCGGCCAGCGGCCGGCCTTGACATCGTACTGATCCTCGTACAGGGCGGGGGTCTCGGCCATTTCGCAGAACACATAGGGGCTGGCCATGGAGGTCATAAGGCTGGTCACCGAGGTGTTCTCACTGGCGATATCGGAAAAGGTGGTGTCCGGGTTCAGCTTCTGCACGGTGCCGTCCGGGTTCTGGCGGTAGATCAGCGGATCAGGGGTGTAGGTGTATTCCACCGTGGCGTTGTCCCGGATGGTACAGGCGTCACTGTCCAGATATGCCTTCAGCGAGCGCAGATCGTTGCTGGCAGCGCCGATGTTCAGTTGAGACAGCAGCTGTCTCACCGTGACCATGCCCTCCGGCGCGGAGGAGGAGCCGGACGAGACGCTGGTGTAGGTGTCCGGGTCCATCATGCTGGCCAGATCTACGCCGGTGCTGCTGATCTGCAGCGGGTAGGCGGCCAGCGTGGATTTTTCCATGTTGCTGATATAGCGGCTCACACCGTTGGAAAGGGAAAGGATCAACGCAATGCCGATGATACCGATGGAACCGGCAAAGGCGGTGAGCAGGGTGCGTGCCTTTTTGGTGAGCAGATTGTTGAAGCTGAGGGAAAGGGAGGTGAGCAGGGACATGGAGGAGTGCCCCATGTTCCGGTGCACGGGGGCTGCGGCAGCAGCCTCGTCCTCGGGTTCGTAGGGCATGGTGTCGGAGCGGATCACGCCGTCCTTCAGCTTTACGATGCGGGTGGCGTAGCGCTCGGCCAGCTCCGGGTTGTGGGTGACCATGACCACCAGACGGTCCCGCGCCACTTCCTTGAGCAGTTCCATGACCTGAATGCTGGTCTCGCTGTCCAGTGCGCCGGTGGGCTCATCGGCCAGCAGGATGTCGGGGTTGTTCACCAGTGCGCGGGCAATGGCCACGCGCTGCATCTGCCCGCCGGACATCTCGCCGGGGTGCTTGTGCAACTGGTTGCCCAGCCCCACCTGCTCCAGCGCAGCGGCGGCACGGCGGCGGCGCTCGGCCTTGGAAACGCCCGAGATGGTCAGTGCCAGCTCTACGTTGCCCAGCACGGTCTGGTGGGGGATCAGGTTATAGCTCTGGAACACAAAGCCGATGGTGTGGTTCCGGTAGGAGTCCCAGTCGCGGTCTGTGTATTTTTTTGTGGAGATGCCGTTGATGACCAGATCGCCGCTGTCGTAGCGATCCAGACCGCCGATGATGTTCAGCAGGGTGGTCTTGCCGGAGCCGCTGGGGCCAAGAATGGCCACAAATTCGTTGTCCCGCAGGTTCAGACTGACGTTGTTCAGTGCGTGCTGCACCAGCTCGCCGGTCTTGTATTCTTTGTTGATCTGTTTAAGTTTGAGCATAGAAGTGCCTTTCCGGTACTGCGCCGCCGGGCGCTGCTGCCTGGGATTTAAAAGTAGGAAACATTTGCAAACAATATCTAATTTAGTTTAGCAAATAAAAATGAAGAAACCGTGAAATTAACTGCGGAACGGATGAAGCTGCGGAGCTTTTGCGTCTGGGCAGCGGTCTGACCGGAAGGATGGGGCAAAAAAGAAAAGCGGAAAAAGATACCGGTTGAATTTACAAGCTGAACGTGATATTCTAAAGCTGGCAGACAGGCTGCGCCGGAAAAAACGGCGTTATATTACCTGAAAGGCTGTCGGAACAACACTTCTTTAGGATTGTAACAGTTTCTCCTGCTTTATACAATTATACAATAATAAAAGGATAAACAAGGCAGAAAAAATTTGGCCCTTGTAGTAAGGAGGAACTGAAATGGAACGTACATTTTCACCTATGATCCGGCAGTATTCTGCCATTGATGGTTTGCAGCAGGCGTATACGCTGGTGTATGCCATGGAGGTAGAGGGCACACAAGGCTGTCGGCTGACCCTGTGCCAGATCGGCAGCCGACAGCAGATCGTCAGTCAGCATGTTGCGGCAGCGCCGGAGTTCTGTTACCGGCTCCTGCGCTACTTGTGTGAAAATGGAGTTCAGCCGGAGCTCTGGCGGGATGCGGTCACAGACCTGACAGCTGCCGGGCTGGTAGGCGAGAAAGGCGGCGCATGGCGTGAACAGTGAGCGAACAGCCCAACTGCAAGTCGCCCTTGCAAGCTATGATCTGAAAGAACTGCGTGTCCAGAAGCGTTATTTGCAGGAGCAGGGAACCGCCATTGACTGCACCTGCTTTTGCAGCGGCGAAAAGCTGCTGGCACAGCTGCGGCAGGGTGTCCGTTATGATGCCGTGGTGCTTTGCAGCGAGCTGACGGATCTGCCTGCGGAGCAATTTGTCCGGCAGTTTTATCAGCTGAAGGAGCGGCCGATGCTTCTGATACAGAGCCATGGCCGCAGCAGCGGCACGGCGTTGCAAAAGCTCCGCGAGGGGTGCTACTGCGTAGAGGGCACCGAGCTGAAAAGGCTGCTGTGGCAGCTTTACCGGATGCCCGGGCGGCAGAACCGGCAGCTGGAGCAGCGGTGCAGCCAGCTGTATGCGGCGTGGGGCATCCCGCAGGGGGATGTCAACGCCGGATATCTATCCTGCGCGGTCGGCATCGCATGCAGCACCAGCCAGAAGCTGGCGATCCGCAAGGAGATCTTGCAGGCGGTGAGCGAGCAGTTTGATACATCGGTCGCTGCTGTGGAAAGCGGCATCCGCCGGATGGTGGATCAGCTGGAGGAAAAGCCGCCTCTTGCGTGGCTGGCGTTTAAGGCCGATACAAGGCTGGGCAGCGGCAAACCTACCACTGGCAAGCTGATCTACGCGGTCAGGGACGTTGTGTTGCGGCAAAAAGTGCCATCCACCCGCCTGTAAGGCTTGCACACGGCTTTGGAATACGGCGGCGTTCCTTTAGAAAAATGGCATCGCCCGGGGAGGCAGAGCAATGGAGCAGCAAAAGACAGAAACGCGGTCTATCACCGCAGAGCAGCGCAAGCGGGTCGAGGAGGTCTGCTTCCGTTCGCTGGCGCTGATCGGACGCAACTGTGAATATCTGGAGCAGCATTTTGACCGCACCGGTGCAGACGCGTCTACCCGGCAGGCGGTGGCAGATATCGACACCGCTGCCATGCAGCTGGACCGCACCCTCAGCGAGGCAATCACCCTGCTGGAGTTTCTGCACGAGGACACAAAGCCGCAGCTGTACCCCATTGACCTGTGTGAGCTTTTGCAGCAGGTGGCGGCGCAGTCTGATATGATCCGGGCGCAGCTTGGGGTGGATATCCGTCTGGATTACGGCGGGTGTACTGCCTGCTGCGTAATGGCAGACCGCAGAGATGCGGAGCTGCTGTGCCTGCATCTGCTCTCCAATGCCCTGCGCGCCAGCCGGGAGGGCGGCAGCGTCTGTATCGCGCTGCGCCGCACCGAGAGCGACTGGCAGCTGACAGTCACCGACGATGGCTGCGGGCTGCCCGGCGAGGATGTACAGGCAGCGCTGGAAAACCGCCGCAGCTTTCTGGGCGGGGCGCAGCTGGGACTGCTGCTCTGCCGGGAGTGCTGCCGCCGGATGGACTGGAGCTTACAGCTGGAGCCTGCGCCCGAAAAGGGCACACAGGCTGTTGTGAGCATTCCGCTGTACACGGGCGAAAGCCGCCCCGATGGCACGGTGGAGCTGCGCACCAGTTCGGAGACCGAGCGGGAGCAGCGCAAGTATCATCTGCGTGCCATGCTGGTGCGGGAGATGCGCACCATGCCGGAGCGCGGCGACCCGGACGAGGAGCTTTAATAAGGTGGCAAGGCCGCTGCACAGCGTTTTGTGCGGCGGCCTTGTTATTTTGCGCCCGGTGCTTTCCTGCAAGCGCAAAGCATGGTATACTGAATGCTGAAAACAAAAGCTTGGAGGAGCAACAATGACAAACAAGAAGCTGAACTACCCTGCAATTGCCAAGGAGATGGCCATCCTGACCGGGGCCGTTGCCATTATTGCAGCGGCGGTCTATTTTTTTCTGGTGCCCAGTCACACATCCGTCAGCAGTATTTCCGGCCTTGGCATCGTGCTTTCTAATTTTGTACCGCTGCCGCTTTCGGCCATTACTATGGTGCTGAATATCGTGCTGCTCATCATCGGGTTTTTTACCTGCGGCAGGGAGTTTGGCGCAAAAACCGTGTATACCAGCGTGATGCTGCCGGTGTTTCTGGGGCTTTTCGAGCGGCTGTTCCCGGATTTTGGCTCCATGACCGATAGTCAGGAACTGGATGTGCTGTGCTATATTCTGGTGGTCAGCGTGGGTCTGAGCATCTTGTTCAACCGCAACGCATCCTCCGGCGGGCTGGATATCGTGGCAAAGATCATGAACAAGTACCTGCACATGGAGCTGGGCAAGGCAATGTCCCTTTCGGGCATGTGTGTGGCACTCTCTGCCGCTCTTGTCTACGATAAAAAGACCGTTGTTCTGAGCATTCTTGGCACCTATTTCAACGGCATCGTGCTGGACCATTTCATCTTCGATAACAGCATCAAGCGCCGGGTGTGTATTATTACCGAGAAGGAAGAGGCATTGCGGCAGTTCATCATCAACGACCTGCACAGCGGTGCCACCATGTACGAGGCCATCGGTGCATACAACTTTGAAAAGCACAACGAGATCATTACCATCGTGGACAAAAACGAGTATCAGAAGTTGATGAACTTTATCAACCGCGAGGACCCAAAGGCCTTTGTTACGATTTATAATGTGTCCAGTATGCACTACCAGCCCAAGCGCTGAGCGCGGTACAGGGGAAGAACACAAAAGCCGTGCCGGGGCTTTTCCGCAGCGGAAAACCGTGGTAAAATAAGAAAAAACGGAAAGGGAATAACAGCCATGGACATCAGACTGGTTTGCAGCGATATTGACGGTACGCTGCTGCAATACGGCAAAAAGGAGCTGGAGGGCGAGATATTCGACCAGATCCGGGCGCTGCATCAGCGGGGCATCTGGTTCTGCCCGGCCTCCGGGCGGCAGTATACCAGCCTGCGCAAGCTTTTTGCACCGGTGGCGGACTGCTGCGTGTTTATCTGCGAAAACGGCGGCACCATCTTTCAGGAAGAACAGTGCATCGCCAAAAACCCCATGCCGCGGGCACTGGCAGAGGAAATTGCCAACGATATGTGGACCCGCAGCGAGGGGCAGGGCGAGGTGATGCTCTCCGGCCAGAACACCGCCTACCTGATGGAGCGCGGTCTTGGCATGCTGCAGCGGGTGCAGTTCGTGGGCAACCACTACCAGATCATCCACAGCCCCGCCGAGGTGCCGGAGGACATCACCAAGGTGTCGGTGTACCTGCACGAGGGCGTGGAAAACTATGTGGAGCGCTTTGTGCCCCGCTGGAAGCAGGCCAACTGCGCCGTGGCGGGGCCGTTCTGGATCGATACCACCTTTGCCAACAAGGGCATCGGGGTGCAGTGCGTGTGCCGCACCCTTGGCATCGACCTCGCACAGGTCATGGCTTTTGGCGATAACTACAACGACGAGACCATGCTGGACGTGGTGGGTGTGCCCTACATTATGGACAACGCCGCCGCCCCGCTGCGGGCAAAATACCAAAACCACACCCCCCGCCCGGAGGATGTGCTGGCGCAGCTGTTGGCACAGCAGCCGTAAAGGGGGCGAGCCCATGGACCGCAAGGGCTTGGAACAGCTCATTTTTGATACTTACAGCGTAGAGCCGGATTATCCGTGGATGGACACCCCGGAGTCGGCGGTGTTCCGCCATGAGGCAAACCGCAAATGGTTTGCGCTGGTCACCACTGTGCCCAAAAGCAAGCTGGGCCTGCCCGGGCAGCAGCCGGTGGATATCGTAAACCTGAAATGTGACCCCATCCTTATCGGTTCTCTGCGGGCAGAACCGGGCTTTTACCCTGCCTATCACATGAACAAGGAAAACTGGATCACCGCCGCGCTGGACGGCAGCGCCCCGGAGGATAAACTCCGGCTGGTGCTGGATATGAGCTACACCGCCACCGCACCCAAGTTGCGAAAAAAGAAAGCTTGACTGCAGCAAAATAAGGGCGGGCGCTGCAATTGCTGCCCGCTCTCATTCGTATTCAGAGTAAAGGGACTGCATTTTGCAAAAGGAGGAAGCTATGGCTATTTTTGAAAAGACCATCCGCAACCAGAACTTCGATACCCTGCTCCGCAAGCTGGAACACGCCATCCCGGACAGCAGCTGGTCGGCAGAGCTGGAAGCCGGCAGCGATTTCAAGGAGGGCAGCGCCCGGTGCAGCGTGCGGGTGTTTGAGCGGTACAGCATGGTGGGCGGCAACCGCCTTAGCCTGACGCTGACCCTGTTCCAGAACGGGGACGAGCCTATCCGACTGTCGGCCATTGCGGCGGGCGGCAGTCAGGCGGTGTTCTTTAAAATGAACACCCTCGGCGAAGATGCCTTTCTGAAGGACGTAAAGCAGCTGCTGGAAGAAATTTTGGAGGGGTAATATGTTTTATACTGGGTTTGACGCATTTTTCAGCATCCTGTTCCCGCTGGTGTTTCTGGTGGTGCTGGGCATGATCCTGTTTACCGTGGTGAGCAACCTGCGCACATGGGGCAAAAATAATGCGTCCCCGCGCCTTACCGTCCCGGCTACTGTGGTGGCCAAGCGGACGAACGTTTCCCGCCATCATACGGACAATACGATGTCGCATACGTTCACTACCTATTATGCCACCTTTCAGGTAGAAAGCGGTGACCGCATGGAACTGGAAGTAGATGGTTCGGATTACGGAATGCTTGTCGAGGGCGATACCGGAAAGCTGAGCTTTCAGGGCACGCGTTATCTGGGGTTTGAACGGAATTAAACACGCTTCTGCGCAGCATTTTTGAAGAAATCGCAGAAGCTGTGACAAAAGTATTATACTTTTATGAATTTTAGCACTATACGCTTGACAGTGCTAAATAATTATGCTATAACAGTGGCGTGCTCAGGAGGAAGGGCAAAAGGAGAGCCGCAAGGTTCCCCGGAAAGCCCTTTGCAGGGAGCTTCAAAATGTAATTTTATACCCGACCCGAACGCCGGGATTGGAGGTATGTTTTATGTTTATGCCGACTGTTTTTCATGAGAACCTGTTCGATGATCTCTTTGATCCGTTCTGGAACGAGGGTGCACTGGAGCGTGCGATGAACCGCGAAGCCCGCGACACCTTTGGCAAGCGCGGCGCAAACATGATGAAGACCGATGTCAAGCAGACGGACAACGGCTACGAAGTAGACGTTGATTTGCCGGGCTGCAAGAAGGAAGACGTTCAGATGGATCTGAGCGACGGCTACCTGACCATTCAGGCAGTGCGCAGCCACAGCAATGACGAAAAGGACAACAAGGGCCGCTATGTGCGGCGCGAGACCTTCTCCGGCAGCTGCGCCCGCAGCTTCTATGTGGGCGAGGTGAAGAAGGAGGACATCCACGCAAAGTTCGAGGATGGTGTCCTGCACATCCAGCTGCCCGCTCCTCAGCAGACAAAGGCTCTGCCTGAGAACCCGAATTTGATCGAGATCGAGTAAATGCTGACCGTGTGCGTCAAGGCATAACGTATATAGGATGCCCCCGGAGAGCTGCAATAAGCCCTCCGGGGGCATTTTTTGTGTTCAGGCTTTCGACGACGGAGAGGGGAGAAAGTACCTGTTTTTGCCAGAAAACTTTATTTTTCTACCATTTCGTGGTATCCTTATAAGGCGCACGCAATACAGGCCTGCGGCTGCACTGGCAGCGGCTGCGGACTGCGTGCGGCAAAAAAAGAACGTATAGAAGAAAAAAGGGGGATAAAAGTCATGGGCGAATTTGCCTTTCAGACTTTACGGGAAAGTATCACCTCTGCCATCAGGAGCAAGATCCTTACCGGGGAGCTGCAGCCGGGCGTAAAGCTGGCCGAGCAGAAACTGGCCGAGGAGTTTGGCTCCAGCCGGGCACCCATCCGGGAGGCGCTGCGGCAGCTGGAACAGGAGGGCATGGTCGAGTATTCGCGCAATGTGGGCTGCTCGGTGCGCCGGGTAAAGCCGGAGGACGCCTACGAGATCTACCTGCTGCGGGCAAATCTGGAAATGACGGCACTGCGCTATTTTGATTGCAAATTCCCGGAGGAGGATCTGCGCACCCTGCGCGGCATCTTAGAGGAGATGCGCAATGTCCGGCCGGGGGATCTTTCGCAGATCGTGGAGAACGACAACCGCTTCCATGCGGTCATCGTGCAGCGGGCGGGGCTGCCCAGACTGCTGAAATTCTGGGACGACTTGAACTACGGCAACCTGCTTGTTGGGGCGAACAGCGGCTCCAACCACGAGACGCTGGCGCAGCGGCAGAACGGCATTCACACCAAGCTGTACGAGGCGCTGGCAAGCGGCGACACCGAGGTTGCCTGCCGCGCCGTCTACGCCCACTACATGGAGCCCATGGAGCGGATGCGCAGCGCAAACAGCGCCGCACAGGCAGCGGACGAAGCAGCAAAATAAGGGGAATTTGGCTGACCGTCTAAATTTTGACCAATCATTTTATGGAAATTGCAGATTGTCTACAATCTGCAATTATGCTATACTATCAAAGTGATCGGTCGAGTACTGCTGTATTTTTGGTAAAAATTGCGAAATGTATGCGGAACATCGGCCTTCTTACAGGAACTTCCGCCCTGTGTGGAAAAGAAAGAGAGGAATTGTCCGCATGTCTAACAAAGAAAAAGCCACAAAGATCTCGTGGCTTACCCTTGCCTTCATGGCCTTTTCTACGGTCTGGGGCTTCGGCAACATTACCAACGGCTTTGTGTACTTTAACGGTCCGCAGGTCATCTTCAGCTGGATCTTTATGTTTGTCCTGTACTTCATCCCCTATGCGCTGATGGTGGGTGAGCTGGGCTCTGCCTTTAAAAACGAGGGCGGCGGCGTCAGCTCCTGGCTGCACCAGACCACCAACGCCAAGCTGGCCTACTACGCCGGTTGGACCTATACTGGGCCTGCCACATCACCTACATCGCCAGCAAGGGCAGCGGCTTTTTGAAGGCGCTGAGCTGGGCAATTTTTCGCAACGCGGAGACCTACGATTCCTTCCCCACCCGCTACATCCAGCTGGCTACCTTCTGCATCCTGCTGCTGGGCTGCTACATTGCAAGCTTGGGTCTGAACCCTCTGAAAAAGCTGCTGACTGCCGCAGGCACCTGCACCTTCGTCATGTCCCTGCTGTACATCGTGATGATGTTCGCTGCCCCGGCCATCAACCCCACGGCAGAGTACGTCCACGCAAACCTGAGCTTCAGCAGCCTCATCCCCAACTTCAACGTCACCTACTTTACTTCTCTGTCCATTCTGGTGTTCGCTGTGGGTGGCTGCGAGAAGATCTCTCCCTACGTCAATAAGGTCGAGAACCCCAGCAAGGGCTTCCCCCGCGGCATGATCGCGCTGGCCGTCATGGTGGTCACCTGCGCCATTCTGGGCACGCTGGCCATGAGCCGTATGTTCGACCCCGCCGTCATCAACGCCAGCGCAGAGAGCTTCAACGCCTATGTCGCCAACAGTTCCTACTGGGCTTTCCAGAAGCTGGGTCAGTACTACCATGTGGGCGATCTGTTCATGATCATCTACGCCCTGTGCAACGTCATCAGCCAGCTCGCCGTGCTGATTTTGAGCATCGACGCACCGCTGCGTATGCTGCTGGATAACGAGCACACCAAGCAGTTCATCCCGCAGGCTCTGCACAAGGTCAACGCCCACGGTGTGCACAGCAACGGCATCAAGATGGTGGCTGTGCTGTCCGGCTCCATCATTCTGGCACAGTCCTTCGTGCCCGGTGCTGCTGCCGTTCTGCGCCAGCTGACCAAGCTGAATTCTGTGTGTATGCCCATGCGTTATCTGTGGGTGTTTGCCGCCTACATCGCCCTGCGCAACGCCTACGATACCATCCCTGCCGAGTATCGCTTTGTCAAAAATCAGGCCGTGGCCAAGTTCTTCGGCGGCTGGTGCTTTGCCGTTACCGCCGTGTGCTGCGTGCTGGGTATGTATGATAAGGACCCCTTTACCTTTGCACTGAACGTTATCACCCCCGTAGTGCTGACCGTGCTGGGATTCATTCTGCCCGCCCTTGCAAAGCGCGAGCAGACCGCTGCCAAAAAGTAACCTGAATATGCTTAAAAAGGGCCGGTCAGCACTGACCGGCTCTTTTCAGATACACCCAAGGAGGTTTATTTTTATGATCGCATCCGAAGTCCGTGAAATGCTGTCCTTCATCGACGGCAACCCCACCGCATACCACACCACCGCCGCTGTGCGGGATATCCTGTTGAAGGCAGGCTTTGCCGAGCTGCTGGAAAGCCGCAAGTGGGCGCTGGAACCCGGCAAGGACTACTTTGTCTGCCGCAACGGTTCCAGCATCATCGCCTTCCGCATGGGCGACCAGCTGGAAAATTACAGCTTCAACGTTGCCGCCGCCCATACGGATTCTCCCTGTTTCCGCATCAAGGAGAACGCCGAAATCCACATGGGGCAGAACTACACCAAGCTGAACACCGAGGGCTACGGCGGTATGATCTGCGCCACATGGATGGATCGTCCGCTGTCTGTGGCGGGCCGTGTGCTGGTGCAGGAGAACGGCGCTATCGTATCCCGTCTGGTGGCACTGGACCGCGACCTGTTGATGATCCCCAGCGTTGCCATCCACATGAACCGCGAGGTCAACGATAAGGCTTCTTTCAACAAGCAGGTGGATATGCTGCCTGTGCTGGGCGGTGCCTGCGAGGAGGGCGCGCTGAAAAAGCTGATCGCAGAGGAGCTGCAGGTGTCCGAGGAGCAGATCCTTGGCAGCGACCTGTTCCTCTATGTGCGGGAAAAGGCCACCGTCTGGGGCTGCAACGAGGAATTCATCTCCTGCGGCCGTCTGGACGACCAGCAGTGCGTTTACGGCATCCTGAAAGGTCTGCTGACCGCCAAGAACGCCCGCTCCATCGGCGTGGCGGCCTTCTTTGATAACGAGGAAGTCGGCTCCGGCACCAAGCAGGGCGCAGCTTCCACCTTCCTGTACGATGTGCTGCACCGCATTGCCCAGAGCCTTGGCGGCAACGACGAGGACTTCCACCGCGCGGTGGCTTCCAGCTTTATGGTCAGCGCCGACAACGCCCACGCTGTGCACCCCAACCACCCGGAGCACACCGATGTGAACAACTGCACCTACATGAACAAGGGCGTGGTCATCAAGACCCACGCAGGTCAGAAGTACACCAGCGACGGCATGAGCGTTGCCGCTGCCCGGGAGCTGGCTGCCCGCGCCGGTGTGCCGCTGCAGTACTTTGCAAACCGCTCCGATAAGGTGGGCGGCAGCACGCTGGGCAATCTGGCGATGGCACAGGTGTCCATGAACTGCGTGGACATCGGCCTGCCCCAGCTGGCGATGCACTCCTGCTACGAGACCGCCGGCGCAGAGGATACCCTCTCGCTCATCAAACTGATGCAGGAGCTGTACAGCAGCCACTTTGAAGAGACTGCTTTCGGCACCCTTTCCATCAGCAAGTAAACGGATAAAAGCATAAAAAGGACTGCTGTGCGCTGTTTTGCACGGCAGTCCTTTTTGTGTAAAAGTTGATTTTCCGTGGCCGGTTAAGCCCGGATATAGAAATCCGACGGTAGTTATGGTAAAATAAGGCATCCGGGAGCGCCGGGCGCTCCGCTGCAACATCAAAAATGGAGGTTTTCTATGAAAAAGACCTATCGCTCGCTCTTTTGTCTGCTTGCGGTGCTGCTGCTCAGCGTCAGCGTGCTGCCCTCTGCTTCGGCGCTGTTTTCCAAGAAGCTCTACTATTATGGTGTAGTAGAGGGCGTCAGCCGCACCGTGGAGGGCAAGGTGGAGTCTATTCTGGTGACTGCGGAAGAGCAGGAGACCTATCAGATGATCGTTACCGACAGCACCGTCTGGCAGGACCATGACGAAAAGACCACCTCCGACCCCGCTACCCTTGCGGTAGGCGAGCAGATCTGCGTGGTGCACGACCCGGCTGTGATGATGTCGCTGCCGCCGCAGTCGGTGGCGTATACCGTCATCCGCAACTTCCCCGCAGGCACGGATCTGGAACAGGAAGCCCGGGATGCCGCCTGCCCGGTGAAAAAGTTCTTCGCCGACACCCGCAAGGCCATTTCGGACTGGTTCTACCAGACCATGCCCATCTGAGCGTAACATTCCCTCTATAACGCAAAAAACTGCTGCCCCGTACCGGATGCCAAAGCGTCCGGGCAAAGGGGCAGCAGTTTTTTTATGCAAGGTTATGCGGTGGTTTGCGGCAAAAACGCTGCAGACCGCTATTTATTTTCGGGGGGGGGTAACGCGGAAGCGCTTTACCACCTGTTCTAGTGCGCTGATGTCTACAGGCTTGGACAGATGTTCGTCCATGCCGGCTTCCTTGCTCTTTTGCATATCCTCAAGGAAGGCGTTGGCGGTCATGGCAAGGATGGGGATGGTGCGTCCCAGCGGGTTTTCGCCGCTGCGGATGCGGCGGGTGGCTTCCAGGCCGTCCATCA
>ERZ780228.1432-NODE-1432-length-15090-cov-9.081477_pt1 | contig 15090 bp, 12 predicted proteins | sample MGYA00511015_ERZ780228 | MGnify/ENA primary metagenome ERZ780228 (study PRJEB29588, sample SAMEA2161897) | human gut metagenome | biome: human gut; feature: human-associated habitat; material: faeces | place: Denmark | collected 2008/2010 ...
GCGCGTAGTGGACTTTCACCACCTAGTTATCGCCCATGCTGGGCGCACCGCAAAAAGAGGACGGTGCGCACCGTCCTCTTTTAATTTATGCATATGCGATTTTTTGCTTTTTAACAGATTGACTAAAAGTCAAATTAGAAAGTGAATACCAGTTGGCTCCACAGAGTCTTCATGTCGGAGTTGTCCAGTTTGTCTTCCAGATCATAGTATTCAACAGCACCAACGATGTTCTTAGCGAAGGTGTAGTTAGTGCCTACCATGTAGCCTTTGAAGCCATGAGTGCCATATTCGCCGTTCATGGTGTGAGCAACAACGGTGGAACGAGCTTGGTCATAGTAGTTAGCATAGATGCCGAAGGAGCCTTCTTTAGCAGCTTTAGCACCAGCATAGGACAGACCAACAACGATTGCATCGTCGTCATTTGTCAGATATTTTTCGCTGGATTTCATGTAGTTAGCGGACAGATTCAGGTCTTTAGCCAAGTCAAATGCTACGCCAACATTCCAGATTTTGTTATCATCCAGTTCTTTAACGTCTTTTTGATCAACGCCCATGACTTTACCTTCAGTGGTTAAAGTGCCATCTTGGAATACAGTATAGCCAGCGGTTGCAGCTACAACGCCGAATTTAGCGTCAACTTTTGCACCATATACATTGTCAAATTCAACAGATGCTTTAAGATCATACATATGATCCAGTTTAGCACTGTTCAGAGCTTTACCTTGGTTGGTCGGTTTAGCATAGAAACCGGTTACTTTAACGTCTTTGCCATAGGAAGCAACGATACCGTCAGCACGGGTATCATACAGGTTACCAGCAACCAGGTTCAGAGGCAGACGACCAGCTTCAACAGCTAAGCCACCGATTTTACCATCAACATAAGCACGTTGGAAGTTGGTGCCTTCATCGCCAGCGTTGTTGGTGAAGTCTTGGTTGTTTTCCAGCATACCAGTGTAGGACCAGTCATCGTTTACTTGGCCTTTTACCCAGATACGGGAACGCAGTTTGTTGGAGAAGCCATCAATGTCGCCATCTTTTTCAGCATAGCTGTAACGGATGTTACCGGTTACTTTTACATTGTCAGCTTTTTTCTCCAGGTTAGCAACGCGAACGCCCAGGTTGTCCAGTTCGTCAGCGAATTCAGCAGCCAGTTTATCAACGTTAGCGCCTTTAGCCATTGCTTTAGCAACGATTTGAGCCATTTCATAACGGGTCATCAGTTTGTCGCCACCGAAGGTGGAGTCGCCGTAGCCTTCGATTACGCCAGCAGCAGCCAGTTTGTTGATGCTGTCATAAGCCCAGTGGCCAGCAGGTACGTCAGAGAACGGATTTGCAGCATAAGCAGAAGCGGTTACGCCCAGTGCCATTGCCATTGCGAGTACTAAGGATTTTTTCATTTCAATTTCCTCCTCAGGATGTAGCAGTATTATCAGACTGCTAATATTATATTTTTACAAATCACCTTCCGGAGTCTCCCGCAAATTCCGCTCAAGAGTTGCCTTGTTTTCTCTGTCATCCTTTGCCGGTTTTTCCTTCACAGTAATTCATAAAGCAATATTAATGGAAAGTAGAGTATCTCAATCTCCTTACCATAATTGCATTATACCATGCATTGATATTCAGTGCAAGTATTTTTGTTAATCCTATCTTGTTTTTACGTTAAATTTACTTTAGTGTTACACTCATTCTTTTAGGTACGAATTATCGATTCGCAATTATATTTAACCAAAAAGCTGCTGCAGCTAATGCTGCAGCAGCGTGGATTATAGCTTAACTATAAAATTATTTGAACAGGCCAAGCAGGATGCCGCCGTTTGCTGCCAGTACAGGAGCAAATACCAGGGATACAATGGTCATCAGTTTGATCAGGATGTTCATTGCAGGTCCGGAAGTATCTTTGAACGGGTCACCTACAGTATCGCCTACTACGGTTGCATCATGAACCGGAGTATGTTTACGGCCGGAAGCTTCTACGAACTTCTTAGCGTTATCCCATGCACCGCCGGCGTTAGCCATCAGGATTGCAACCAGTACGCCGGAAGCCAGAGAGCCGCCAATTAGGCCGCCCAGAGCTTCAGTACCGAACAGGAAGCCAACCAGCAGAGGAGCAACGATAGCGATAACACCAGGCATAATCATCTCGTGCAGAGCAGCTGCAGTGGAGATGTCTACGCATTTTTGGTAGTCAGCTTTAGCTTTGCCTTCCAGCAGGCCGGGGATTTCGTGGAATTGACGACGAACTTCCTCGATCATCTGGTAAGCAGCTTTACCAACGGATTCCATGGTCATAGCACCGAATACGAACGGCAGGGTTGCACCGATGAACAGACCGATCAGGGTTACAGGGTTCAGCAGGTCGATTGCTTTCAGGCCTACAGTGTGTGCATAAGCAGAGAACAGAGCCAGAGCAGTCAGAGCAGCGGAACCGATAGCGAAGCCTTTACCGATAGCAGCGGTGGTGTTACCAACGGAGTCCAGGGTATCGGTGATTTCACGTACTTCAGGAGGCAGCTCGGACATTTCTGCGATACCACCAGCGTTATCAGCGATAGGACCATAAGCGTCAACTGCTACGGTCAGACCGGTGGTGGACAGCATACCAACTGCAGCCAGGGAGATACCGAACAGGCCCATGCCTGCATCTTTAGCACCGCCCATGGTGAAGAATGCCAGGATTACACCAACGCAGATGAAGATCATCGGCAGGAAGGTGGAGTACATGCCAACAGCCAGACCGGAGATGATGGTGGTTGCCGGACCGGTTTCGGATTGCTCAGCAATCTTCTTAACGGAAGCATAATCAGCAGAGGTGTAGATTTCGGTGATTTTACCGATTAACAGACCAACTACCAGACCGGAAGCAATAGCTACGAATGCAGCAGTGTTACCGAAGATGGAAGTGGACAGGTAGTAAGCAGCAGCAATTACAATTACGCCGCCAACATAGGTACCATGGTTCAGAGCAGCCTGCGGATTGGTGGATTTGCTGCTGCGAGCATAGAATACACCGATCAGGGAAGCAATGATACCAGCGAAAGCCAGCTCGAATACGAACATAATGCCTTCGCCGCCAGGATATGCAACAGCACCCAGAGTAATAGCGGAGATGATAGCACCTACATAGGATTCGAACAAGTCAGCGCCCATGCCTGCAACGTCGCCTACGTTATCGCCTACGTTATCAGCGATGGTAGCCGGGTTACGCGGGTCATCCTCAGGCAGACCTTCTTCAACTTTACCTACCAGGTCAGCGCCAACGTCAGCAGCTTTGGTGTAGATACCGCCGCCAACACGAGCGAACAATGCAATGGAGCTTGCGCCCAGACCGAAGCCGGTAACGATATCAATGTTGCCGAACAGCATGTAAGCAGCAGCAACACCAACGATACCCAAACCAACAACGCCCATACCCATAACAGCACCGCCGGAGAAAGCAATTTTCAGAGCTTCCGGCATGCCGCCATGTTGAGCAGCTGCAGCAGTACGAACGTTAGCTTTGGTAGCAACGGTCATGCCGATGTAGCCTGCACATACGGAGAATACTGCACCTGCAACGAAGCATACTGCAGTAAGCGGAGATAAGAACATAGAAATTACGATAGCAACAACGATTACGAAAGCAGACAGTGCTTTGTATTCGCGGAACAGGAACGCCATAGCGCCCTCGTGGATGTAACCGGCAATTTCCTGCATACGTGCTGTACCAGCAGGAGCCTTACCGATTGCGCTGCTCAGCATCAGTGCAACTGCGAGTGCAATGAGGCCGACAACAATGGAGATCATTAAGAAATTCAAGACCCAAACCCCTTTCTTTTTATAAAAAAATTTAAAATTTTAAGAGTGCGGTTGCACTCTTGGTAACATGATGAGTGCGGAAAACAGGAAAATCCCGTCAGCCTTAAGCGTTGATTTTTGCCAGCGCCAATGTAATAACAGCAAATGCAACACCTAAATAAATCGTAGCCTTCGCCATGAGTGTATCCAGATCATTGCCCTTGCCAAAAAAAGCACCGTCACTGCCGCCGAAAGTACTGCCCATACCGCCGCCTTTTCCGGACTGCAGCAGAACTGCGCCAATGAGTGCTATGCAAACGATAACTTCAAGAACCATCAAGACAGTTTCAATCACAGAGCTTACCTCCTCATATTTTTGTACCATAGTATTTTACCATAAAAGACGTGCTCTTACAATCTACTTTTGCAAAATATTTTACAAAAACGCCCTAAATAAAGAAAAAGGTGAGAGACAGCGCTCTCACCTCATCTTTTACAGCATACAAGAAAGCTTTTCTGCTTATTTTTTAATATTGTAGAAAACCTTCATGCCGTTATATTTTGCAGCCTTGCCAAGATCCTCTTCGATGCGCAGCAGCTGGTTGTATTTAGCAACACGGTCGGTACGAGCCGGAGCACCGGTTTTAATCTGGCCAGCGTTTACAGCAACAGCAATATCTGCCAGAGTGGTGTCTTCGGTTTCACCGCTGCGGTGAGAAATGATGCAGGTATAGCCTGCGCGTTTAGCGGTTTCGATAGCGTTGAAGGTTTCGGTCAAGGTACCGATTTGGTTTACCTTAATCAGAATAGCGTTGGCTACGCCCTTTTCAATGCCCTGAACCAGACGCTCTTCGTTGGTAACAAACAGGTCGTCGCCAACCAGCTGAACTTTTTTGCCCAGCTTTTTGGTGAGCTTCTTCCAGCCGTCCCAGTCATCCTCTGCCATACCGTCTTCGATGGAGATAATAGGATATTTCTCGCACAGTCCTGCCAGATAATCAACCATTTCTTCGCTGGTCATTTCTACGCCTTCGCCGGTCATTTTGTATTTGCCGTCTACATAGAACTCGCTGGAAGCAACGTCCATCGCCATAACGATGTCTTTGCCCGGTTTGTAGCCTGCACGCTCGGTTGCTTCGAGAATAACCTCGATTGCATCTGCGTTGCATTTCAGGTTCGGTGCAAAGCCGCCTTCATCACCCAAAGCGGTGCTCAGGCCTTTTTCCTTCAGCAGTGCCTTCAGGTTATGATAAATTTCAGCGTTCATGCGCAGTGCTTCGCTGAAGGATTTAGCGCCTACAGGCATAATCATGAATTCCTGGATATCAACGTTGTTATCTGCATGCTCGCCTCCGTTTAAGATGTTCATCATCGGTACAGGCAGCTCTTTGGCAGCAACACCGCCTAAGTACAGGTACAGCGGCAGGCCTACGGAAGCAGCAGCAGCCTTAGCTACAGCCATGGAAACGCCGAGGATAGCGTTAGCGCCGAGGCGGCCTTTGTTCGGAGTGCCGTCCAGGCGAACCAGCAGCTCATCAATTTCGGTTTGGCGGGTTGCGTCCAAGCCGATAATTGCTTCGGCAATAATGTCGTTAACATTATCAACTGCTTTAGTAACGCCCTTGCCCAGGTAACGCTCTTTGTCGCCGTCACGCAGCTCTACAGCTTCGTGTACGCCGGTAGATGCGCCGGAAGGAACAGCAGCGCGTCCCATAGCGCCGTCTTCCAGGCATACTTCAACTTCTACGGTCGGATTGCCGCGGGAATCCAGAATCTCGCGAGCGTAAACTTCAGTAATCATTGCCATTTCTTATCACCTCATGATTAATCTATCAAAGTTTTACCTGTCATAGCGGCAGGCTGTTTAATATCAAGCAGCTGCAGCAGTGTCGGCGCAATATCGGCCAAAATGCCGTTATGCAGCTTGTGCTGCTCTTCGCTTACTAAAATAAACGGTACAGGGTTAGTGGTATGTGCGGTGTTCGGCGAACCATCGCTTTCGGCCATCTTCTCCAGATTGCCGTGGTCCGCGGTAATGCACACACTGCCGCCAAGGGACAGCACCTTGCGTACAATACGGCCGGCACAGTCATCCACTTTTTCCATAGCGGTAATCGCAGCACTGAGCACACCGGTATGACCAACCATATCCGGATTTGCAAAGTTCAGGATAATCGCATCAAATTTATCCTTATCCAGCTCTGCCAATAGTGCCTGCGTAACCTCTTCTGCGCTCATTTCCGGCTGCAAATCATAGGTTGCAACCTTCGGCGAAGGAATCAGAATACGCTCCTCATTAGCATTTGGAGCTTCTACACCACCGTTGAAGAAGAAGGTTACATGCGCATATTTTTCGGTTTCCGCAATGCGCAGCTGGTGCAGTCCATGCTGTGCCAACACCTCACCCAAGGTATCCTTAATCTCCTCCGGAGGAAAGGCTACCGGTGCGGTAATTGTTGCATCATACTGCGTCATGCACACATAATTTACCGGGCGTGCGCCCTCGGGACGTGCAAAATACGGGAAGTCCTCATCATGCAGCGCACGGGTAATTTCACGTGCTCTGTCAGGACGGAAGTTGAAGAAAATCACACCGTCACCGGCAGTGATTTTTCCGTCTACGCCGTCAACAGTGAAGGGTTCAACAAACTCGTCCGTTACGCCTGCGGCATAAGATGCCTCTACGCCAGCAGCAGCGCTTGCAGCTTTGCCGCCCTCGCCCAGCACCAGTGCTTTATAGGCACGCTCCACGCGCTCCCAGCGCTTGTCGCGGTCCATGGCATAATAGCGTCCGCTGACGGTAGCAATCTTGCCTACGCCAATCTGCGCCATGCCATCTTCCAGCTCATGGATATATTCCAGCGCCGTTTTCGGACCGACATCACGTCCGTCGAGGAAAGCATGCACATAAACATCGGTCAGGCCTTTAACCTTCGCCATGCAGATAAGTGCCAGAAGATGCTCAATGTGGCTATGGACGCCGCCGTCGGATAACAGTCCCAGAAGATGCAGCGCCTTGCCTGCCTGCTTCGTTTCGTCCATCACCCTGCTGAGCTCTTCGTTCTTATACAAATCGCCATCCTCAATCGCCTTGTCAATGCGTGTCAGGCTCTGGTAGATAATACGGCCGGCACCGATATTCAGGTGACCTACCTCAGAATTGCCAATCTGGCCTGCAGGCAGACCGACAGCCTTGCCGCTGGCTTCCAAGGTTGTATGAGGATAATTTGCAAAATAACTGTCCAGGTTAGGGGTTTTTGCCATTGCCGCAGCGTTGGTTTTATCTGCGGGAGCAATGCCCCAACCATCAAGAATCATTAGTAAAACTGGTTTTTTCATTATCAAATTCCTAAAGACGAAGGAGAAAGCAACAGGTGCTTTCTCCGAGGTCTTATTAAAAGCTTCTTACGATTGCGGCAAAGGTGTCAGCCTTCAGGCTTGCACCGCCTACCAGCACACCGTCAATACCGCTGAGGTTGAAGGAAGCAGCGTTCTTTTCATTAACACTGCCGCCGTAAAGAATACGAACCTTGCGGGCAATATCAGGTGTAAAGATTTTGCCTATTTTTTCACGAATCAGAGTGCATACTTCCAAAGCATCCTCCGGAGTAGCAGCCTTACCGCTGCCGATAGCCCAGATAGGCTCATAAGCAACAACAAGGTTTTCTGCATCCTCTGCAGAAATTACACGCAGAGCGCTCTTCAGCTGCATATTGATTTTGCGGGCAGTTTTGCCTGCTTCACGTTCAGCCAGATTTTCACCAACGCACAGCATCGGCTTCAGACCGTTGCGGTAAGCGGCAATAATCTTGCTGGCAACAATTTTTTCGTTCTCACCGAAAATGGTACGGCGTTCGCTGTGACCAACGAGAACATATTCAGCGCAGATATCGGCAATCATCGCACCGGAAACAGCGCCGGTGAAGGCACCCTTGTCTTCCCAATGCAAATCCTGTGCGCCGTAGCCTACGTGCTTGCCATCGATAGCATCCGCAACAGTTTCCAGTGCGGTGAACGGCGGGAAAATAACAACCTCGTTCAAGGTACCGTTAGTTTCCATAACAATATCCTCAGCAAGCTCTACAGCCTCGCTTACGGTTTTGTGCATTTTCCAGTTGCCGGCAATCATTTTGCGGCGCAGGTCATCCAGCGCAGCAACGCCGGGCAGTACCTTGCCTTCCAGATATTCCAGAGAAGCACCGCCACCGGTGGAAATGTGGGTAATGCGTTTAGCCAGGCCCAGCTTTTCGATAGCAGCAACGCTGTCGCCGCCGCCGACAATGCTGGTAGCACGGCTCTTGGCTACAGCCTTCGCTACAGCCTCGGTACCCTTGCAGAATGCATCCATTTCAAAAACGCCCATAGGTCCGTTCCAGACAATCATCTTAGCGTCAGCCAGAGCTTCCGCATAAGCCTTGCTGGTTTCCGCACCGATATCCAGAGCCATATAAGCCTGATTCAGGTTTTTCACCTTTTCGGTTACATGCTCAGCGTCGGGAGCAAATGCAGCAGCCATTACCAAATCGGTAGGCAGCAGCATATTTACTTTATTTTTCTTAGCCTTAGCCAGAAGCTCTTTAGCCAAGTCCAGCTTATCCTCTTCTACCAGGGACTTGCCCATTTTGTAGCCCTGTGCAGCCAGGAAGGTGTTAGCCATACCGCCGCCGATAAGCAGGGTATCAACCTTATCAAGCAGGTTGCTGATAACGCCGATTTTGTCGCTTACCTTAGCACCGCCGATGATAGCAACGAAAGGATGCAGCGGATTGGTTACAGCCTGACCTACATACTGGATTTCCTTTTCCAGCAGGAAGCCTGCAGCTGCAGGCAGAAAGTGAGTTACGCCTTCAACAGAAGCGTGTGCGCGGTGAGATACACCGAAGCCGTCATTGACATACAAATCTGCCAGAGAAGCCAGCTTTTCGGCAAATTCCATGTCGTTCTTTTCCTCTTCCTTATGGAAACGCAGATTTTCCAGCAGCAGGATGTGCCCCGGCTTCAGCTTGCTGGCAGCAGCCTGCGCAGCTTCGCCAACACAGTCGGGAGCGAACAGAATCTTTTTGCCCAACAGCTTGCCCAAATGCTTAGCTACAGGAGCCAAAGACAATTCCGGTTTAACCTGTCCTTTAGGACGGCCGAGATGTGCCATTAAAATAACGGCAGCCTTTTGCTCCAGCAAATATTGAATGGTCGGCAGAGATGCGGTGATACGAGTATCATCGGTAATCTCGCCTTTATCATTCAGAGGAACGTTAAAATCTACGCGTACCAGTACTTTTTTACCGGCAACGTCTAAATCACGTACAGTTTTTTTATCCACGGATAAGAATCTCCTTTATTACAGACCTTTTTTAGCAATATAAGCAGCCAGGTCAACTACGCGGTTGGAATAACCCCATTCGTTGTCGTACCAGCTTACAACCTTAGCCATACGCGGACCAACCATCATGGTGGACAGGCCGTCGATAATGGAGCTCAGCGGGCAGCCGTTGTAATCGCGGGATACCAGCGGTTCGTCGCTGTAGCCCATGATGCCTTTGAGTTCGCCTTCAGCAGCTTCCTTCAGCACTGCGTTGATTTCTTCGGCAGTGGTGTCTTTTTGCAGCAGTACAGTCAGGTCGGTGATGGAAACGTTCGGAGTCGGAACGCGCATTGCGAAGCCGTTCAGTTTGCCTTTCAGTTCCGGCAGAACCAGAGCAACTGCTTTTGCAGCACCGGTAGTAGTCGGGATGATGGAGCAAGCAGCAGCGCGGGCACGGCGCAGGTCTTTATGCGGCAGGTCCAGAATTCTCTGGTCATTGGTGTAGGAGTGAACAGTGGTCATCAGACCGCTTTCAATACCGAATTTGTTCAGCAGTACTTTGGTGAACGGAGCCAGGCAGTTGGTGGTGCAGGAAGCGTTGGAAATGATGTTGTGTTTTGCAGGATCATATTTGTCTTCGTTAACACCCATAACGATGGTAATGTCTTCGCCTTTTGCAGGAGCGGAGATGATAACCTTTTTAACAGTGTCATGCAGGTGAGCAGCAGCCTTTTCGCCTTCAGTGAAACGGCCGGTGGATTCTACAACGATTTCAGCACCAGCTTCGCCCCAAGGAATCTTTGCCGGATCCATGCAGGAGAATACTTCGATTTTGTGACCATCAACAATAATGAAGTTGCCTTCGATGCTGATTTCATGATTGAAAATGCCATGGATAGAATCATATTTCAGCAGGTGAGCCAGAGTCTTGACGTCGCCAAGATCGTTTATTGCAACAACCTCAACCTCAGGATTGTTGAATGCTACACGGAAAACCTCGCGGCCGATACGGCCAAAACCATTAATACCTACTTTTGTCATAATAATTTCCTCCTTAATTCTGAGAGAATCTAAATTTTGCACAAATGTGCTCAGTAACAAATTAATACTTTAAGAGCTTCGCTTGTTTATTGCTCTTTAGCCATTTTGAGAATCTCATGCGCTGCAGCCTCATCGGTAATCAAAATATCCTGTCTGGAAGCACGGATAACCGATAAAATTGCGGCAGCCTTCGATTTACCTCCGGCAATACCGATAATTGTGCCGATGTGCTGCAAATCCTGCAGCATTAGGCCAGCATTATTGGTCATATAAACCTGTCTGCCGTCCAAAGCACAATACTGACCAAACGCCTCGCCTACAGCACCGTCCGCCTCCAGCTTGGCAATTACCTCGCTGCCTAAGCGTCTGTGTCTTGCCATAACACTGGCACGGCCTACACCGTGGACAAGAATGTCCGCCTGCTTGATAATATCAACGACAGCGCGTACACCGATATCCTCTTTAAGAATACTGTTTAAGATATCCTCGCTTACACAGTCGGGAACATAAAGCTGACGGTAGGATGCTCCGAGCTTTTGCGCCAGGACAGTTGCAATCGTATTGGCCTGCAGTTCCACATTATCACCCAAGCCGCCACGAGCCGGTACAACCACCGTATTAGGCTGGGAGCCGGAAACATTAGCTGCCATCGCTGCCATAGTAGTACCGCCACTGACAGCAACTATATGCTTGTTGCCATCGCTCAGCAGCTTGCTGAGAATATGTGCTGCAGTACGGCCGATTTCACGTTTGACAACGTCCTCCTGGTCGGAATCACCGGGGAGAATGACAACCTTGCCAATCTTCAGCGTATCACTGAGAGTGCTTTCCAAAAACGAAATATCCTGCAGCTTGCGTACATAATCCGCCAGCTCCTTAAGAATATCCGCTCCCTCATCAGTTACACTCATGCCGCTGGAGGAAAAATCCAGCAGGCCGCTTTTCTTAAGAAAATCAACCTGAGCACGCAGCACTCTTTCGCTCAGTCCCAGTCTTGCAGCCAGCGCACGTCGGCCTATCGGCGCTTCGTGGCTCACCTGACGCAGAATCTGGTAACGCTGTACGAGCAGATCTGTCAGCTCCGGTACAATTTTCTTTTGCAGATTAATAATACTATCCATAACCAGTTACATCCCTTGACACATTTTGTCCCTCGTGGTACTTTTCGTGTCCCACGGATTCAATACAAATAAGTGAATTATTTGTCTATAGCTCATTATAGCATACTCTAATTAAGAAATAAAGTGCTGTATTAGTGTTTATTGAAAAAAATTTATAAAAAGCGTTCTTTGATTAGCGGTTGCTAACTTATGCTGTCTGAAAATACTTTTTTCATCAGCAGAGGTGTTTCGCAAGCACAAAAAAGAGCTGCCGCTTACGCAACAGCTCAAAATCTTTTTATCTGTTATTTACTGTTTCGGGATACATATCATGCATAAAAAGACGCTTCTTCGCAGCCTGCTCCCATTCGGTTCCCGGCTTGCCGTAGTTGGCATACGGATCGATGGACAGACCGCCGCGCGGCAGGAATTTGCCCCAAACCTCAATATATTTAGGCTCCATCAGTTTAATAAGGTCCTTCATGATGATATTTACGCAGTCTTCATGGAAATCACCGTGATTACGGAAGCTGAACAGGTACAGCTTCAGAGATTTGCTTTCTACCAAACGTTCATCCGGTACATAAGAAATGTAGATGGTCGCAAAATCAGGCTGTCCCGTCATCGGACAAAGACTGGTAAATTCCGGGCAGTTAAATTTAACCCAGTAATCATTTTGCGGGTGCTTATTCGGGAAGGATTCCAGAACCTCCGGCGCATAATCGCTTTTATAAGCAGTTTTATTGCCTAACAGGCTTACGCCCTGCAATTCTTCTTTACTTCTGCCACTCGTCATTATTGCTTACCTCCATCAAATGCAAACAGCTTGCCTGCTCCAACGCGTTCCAAAGCGGTAACCAGCATTACACTTGCAATACCGCAGATGCACTGGCCAATCAGCAGACTGCTTGCCAGTACCAGATACGGAATATCCAGCAGTACGCTCAGCCATACTGGAACACCAAGTCCCGGTACAAAGGTTACTGCTGCCCAGATAATCCAGTTTCCGCAGCCACGACGCTTAGCCAAAACAATAATACCTGTTGTTACGATACCTACAATAAAGCCGCCGATAATATCCGGCAGACCAAGACCGCCCATCACCGTATTGCTGACAACGTTTGCCAAACCAAACGGTAAAATCAAAAACGGGAAAATAGCGCTCAGACCATACAGCGCAGTAGCAATACGAATCTGATACTGACCAAAGGCAAAGCTTTGGGTGCACATCATCACAACAATATATAATGCAATACACAATGCGGAAAATACTAATTTTTGATTACTTAAGCTCTTCATTATCCTTACCTCCTTCAAGCCTTAGCTAAGGGATCAACAACACCGTTGGCAGCAAAGGCAGCCTCACGGTCAATACAGGTGCCGCACTTGTGACAGGGCTTTTCGCCGCCGTCATAACAGCTCCAGGTCAGCTCATAGGGAACACCTAAGCGCAAGCCCTCAGCAACGATATCCTTCTTCGTTTTATCAACAAACGGAGCAACCAGACGCACCTTGCGGCCGCTTCCCAAATATACTGCCAAATTCATCGACTCATTAAATTCAACACTGCAATCGGGATAAGCATTGCCTGCAGCATCATCGGCATGGGGACCGTAGTAAATCTCATTGCATTCATATTCCAAGGCAATGCTTGCCGCAGCAGACAAAAACAAGCCGTTGCGGAACGGCACATAAGTGCTTACAGGCTCACCCTTGCTTTCCTTCAGCTGCTCTGCATAGGATGCATGCGGAACACTTTCTTCCGAGCCCTGCAGCAGGGAGCATTTGCTGTGCGCAAAAATCTTCGACAAATCCATATGCAGCAGCTCTACATGATAATAATCGGCAATGGCCTGCGCTGCTGCAAGCTCCTTAGCATGCTTCTGACCATAAGACATCGACAAGGCCAGAACATTATCGCCGTATTTTTCTTTTGCCAGTGCCAGACAGGTTGAGCTGTCTACGCCACCGCTTAATAATACTAAAACCTTCATTTTTCCTCCCAATTAATGAGCGGGCAAAGTCCACAAAATATAAAAGGATTCCGTCATCTACAGACGAAATCCTTGCATACATAAAAAATACCGGCCGGCGCCAGTACATCGCCCGTAGTTTTATTTATAGACAGGATGGTTACGAACTGTCTGTTATGAACTTCTAAGATATTATACAGCATATCGCGTTATTTGTCCAGCGTAAGAAAATAGCATAATCAAAAACAGACACCGCCGACATACTTAAAGCATATCGAGGTGTCTGTCTTAAAAGCGTTATAGCTTATCTATTATTATACAATCGCCTTATCAGGCTTTACAAAGAACCAGGCAATAGCACCGCAGATACCGGTTACAGCAGTTGCTGCCAAAGCAGCCTGCCAGCCGTAGTTGGTTGCAAACCAGGCAGTAACGGTCGGAGCAAGTACGCCGCCGATATTGCCCCAGAAGTTCATCCAGCCGGATACGGAACCGGCAAATTTACCGCCCATGCTGATAACGCTGGACCAGGAAGCACTCATGGTCAGACCGAGAGAACCTAAGGATACGGAAAGCCAGAGAACATTCATCATCGGATCGGCAGTACGGGTGGAAATGTACAGCGCACCTGCACAAAAAAGAATACCTGCAGCACCGGTTGCAGTCTTAACCATGTTCTGAGACATGCCGCTGCGCAGCAGCTTGTCGGAAAAGTGACCGCAAAGAGTTACTACAGCCATCAGAGAAATCCAGGGAGCAGCAGCCCAAATACCCATTTTAGCTAAGGAGAATTTGTGCACCTCCATGAGGTACATCGGCAGCCAAGCCAAGAAAACATACATTATATAGTCAGTAATCAGGAACTGAATGCCCAAAGCCCAGAATTGGGAAGAACGCAGCAGCTTACCCCACGGAGCAATCTGTTTTTCACCGGTTGCTTCCACACGGCCCTCGTTGATGTGAGCCAATTCTGCTTCATTAACATAAGGACTGTCCTTAGGATCATCAGTAACATATTTATGCCATGCCCAAGCCAACAGCAGACCAACTACACCAAAGCTGAGGAATACATGATGCCAGCCAAAGGTTGTCATCAGCCATACTACAACAGCAGGACCGACTACAGGACCAAAGAAGCAGCCATTGAGAATAAAGGAGCTTGCCTTACCCTTTTCGTCTTTATTAAACCATTTGTGCTCCGCCATAGCGAATGCAGGATAAATCGGTGCTTCGCCCAAGCCAAACATCAAACGTACAATTGCAAAGGTATACTTACCGCTTGCCACAGCAGTCAAGGCAGTAAATACAGACCACCAGCCGCAGGCAATAGAACCGGTAAAGCGATGGCCGAATTTCTCAGCCAGCATACCTCCCGGAACCTGCATTAAAGCATAACCGGCGAAGAAGAAGGATTGAATGAGGCCCATATCAATTTTAGTAAAGCCGAATTCCTTCATGATTACAGGTGTTGCAACAGAAAGGTTAACGCGGTCCATGTAGGATACAAAGCTGATAGCAAAGATCAGCCACGCTACCTTCCATCTAAAGTTTGTCATTTTCATAGTTTTCTTTCCCTTCATAAAAAACAAATTCTGTTCTTTTATATATATTCTGCCGAACAGTTAACAATAATGATACTATTTCTTCTCAAAACTGTCAATATTTTTCGTTCGTTTGATTTGTGCGAATATTCGTCCACTGTATGAGGATGTTTGGATTTTATAATGGAATCGAAGAAGTGCGTCGCGTTGCTCCTTCAAATGCGGTGGCTGGGCAGCCAGGCCCGCTGCTGGTCATAAGATAGCTGCAGGCAGAAAAAAAGAACTCACACATTGTGTGAGTTCTTTTTTTCTAACCGGCAGCTATCTATCCTCCCAGGCCGCTTCCAGCCAAGTACTTT
>ERZ780228.1433-NODE-1433-length-15070-cov-8.084316_pt1 | contig 15070 bp, 9 predicted proteins | sample MGYA00511015_ERZ780228 | MGnify/ENA primary metagenome ERZ780228 (study PRJEB29588, sample SAMEA2161897) | human gut metagenome | biome: human gut; feature: human-associated habitat; material: faeces | place: Denmark | collected 2008/2010 ...
GCAGCATTACGGTCTTACCGGTACGCGGCGGCGCCACGATCAGCCCGCGCTGTCCTTTGCCCTGCGGCGCCACCAGATCGATGATGCGGGTGGTATAGTCCTTGTCGCCGCAAATGACGTCGAAATCAAGTTTCTGGGTCGGATAAAGCGGGGTCAGGTTGTCAAAATTGATTCGCAGTTTGGATTTTTCGGGGTCGTCAAAATTGATACGGTTGATTTTGGTGAGGGCAAAATAACGTTCGTTGTCTTTCGGCGCGCGGATTTCGCCTTCGATGGTATCGCCGGTGCGCAGTCCAAATTTTTTAACCTGGGCCGGCGAAACGTAAATGTCGTCGGGACCGGCCAAATAGTTTGACTGAGCCGAACGCAGAAAGCCGAAACCGTCCTGCAGGACTTCGATGGTTCCTTCGCCGTAAATGACATTGTCGTCGGAAGCGACTTTTTTCAAAATGGCAAACATCAGATCCTGCTTGCGCATGGAAGAAGCGTCTTCAATACCGAGCGCTTCCGCTTCGGTTAATAAATCCTTCGGGGATTTTTGTTTCAAATCGTTTAAATGCATGGAGTGTCCGTGATATGGTTGGAAATTAAAGTTGTCTTCGGGTTAAGAAATTTTGTGCCCGGACGGCACGTAAGACACCTGTTTTTATAATTCATAAAGCGACGCTTGTCAAATAATTGTTGACGGGAAAGTTTTCAACACCCGGTCTGCCCTATCATATTATTTTTAAAAAGGTTTTTGCAGGTTGTATATCCCGGGGCAATCCGTGGATTAAATTTTATTAACAGGTTTATCCGATTTTTAATTTTTTGTTAATAAATTTGTTAACGGAATTTTAATTTGTCGTTAACTTCTTTAACCGCCGCGAGTCAGGCTTGTAAACAAAAAAATTTACAATTTGTTAATAAATCGCCTTATCCAAAGTTTTAAAACACGTTGATAAAAGTTATCAACCTGTTAGTATCTTACTTTATTAAATTTGAATTGCCGGGATTAACTAGTATAACTAAACGGTGAACCCCGTTTATGCACAGGGGCTGTTAATAAGTTCAGGTTTTTTAAGAAAATGAGACTGATTGCAATTACCGGCTCGATCGGCTGCGGCAAAACCACCATCGCCCGCATTTTGGCGAAATATCTCAAGGCCATCGGTGCGCTGCGCGGCGGCCAGCTGGTGGAAGTGACCCGTGCGGACCTGGTGGGCCGGTATGTGGGGCACACCGCACCCCTGACCAACACCGTGATACAGAGTGCGCTGGGTGGTGTGCTTTTCATCGATGAAGCGTACAGTTTGTACCGCGGGGGCGAGGATAGCTTCGGGCTGGAAGCCATTGATACCCTTGTGAAAGGCATTGAGGATAACCGGGGCGACCTGGTCGTGATTTTGGCCGGGTATACCAGGGAGATGCAGCTGTTTTTGTCGGCCAACTCCGGTTTGGCGAGCCGGTTCCCGAACCAGATCGAGTTCCCGGATTACACCGGCGAGGAGCTGTACCGCATTACCTTGTCGATTGCCAAGAGCAAGGGGTATAATTTGGACGAAAGCTGCCGGGATGTGCTGATTAAATGGTATGATGAGCAGCAGGCGGCGGATGCGGCGACCAACGGCAACGGACGTATGGCCCGGAATGTTTTGGAAAAGGCCATTTTGAACCAGGCAAAACGGCTTATTGCTGATGCTGACGCGGATCTGGCGCTGCTGCTGCCGGGGGATTTTGAATTGGATTGATTTGATTTTAATAGCAGCCTTCAAGAGGGACCACCATGCGGTCCCTCTTTCTATATAACAGCATACTGTTTTTAGGCCTTCCTTTTTTGGTCACAAAAAAGGAAAGCCTTGGATGAGAAGCCGTTATAAAAGGCCCTGCCGCAAGGTAGGCGGGGCCGGAGGGGCGCGGCCTAAAAACCACAAAAAATCGCAATAAAATATTGCATTTTCCCCCGATTCCGTGTATGATAGTGTACGGTATTATCATAGAGGAGTGTGCCCCCGTGTAACTGCTTGCGAACAACCAGAAACCATCTACCTTATTATATAGGGCCGCCAGCCGCTGGCGCAGACAAACCAAAAAGGAGCAACCAATGGCATCATTGCGCGAAGAAATCGAATCCCGGCGCACATTTGCGATCATCTCGCACCCCGACGCCGGTAAAACCACACTCACCGAAAAGCTCCTGCTCTACGGTGGGGCCATCCAGACCGCGGGTTCGGTCAAGGGCAAGCAGAGCGCCAAGCATGCGGTGTCCGACTGGATGGACATTGAAAAGCAGCGTGGTATTTCCGTTACCTCGTCTGTTCTGCAGTTCAACTATCAGGGCAAGTGCATCAACATTCTGGACACGCCCGGCCACCAGGACTTCAGTGAGGACACCTACCGCACCCTGATGGCGGCGGACTCCGCCGTCATGGTCATTGACGCCGCCAAGGGCGTTGAGGCCCAGACTATCAAGCTGTTCAAGGTCTGCACGCTGCGCCACATCCCGATCTTCACCTTCATCAACAAGATGGACCGCGAGGCCCGCGACCCGTTTGAGCTGATGGAGAACATTGAAGAAATCCTCGGCATCAAGACCTACCCGATGAACTGGCCCATCAGCTGCGGCAAGGACTTCAAGGGCGTCTATGACCGCAATGCCGGGCGCGTGCTGGCCTTTGAGAGCGATGGCCGCGCCAACGGCGTCAAGATGGTCGAGGAGGTCGAGGCCGAGCTGGGCGACGCCCGCCTGGACGACCTGATCGGCACTGCCAACCATGAAAAGCTGACCGAGGACATCGAGCTGCTGGACGGCGCTGCCGAGGAGTTTGACCTCGACGCCGTGCAGCACGGCGAGCTGTCCCCCGTGTTCTTCGGCTCCGCTTTGACGAACTTCGGCGTAGAGCCGTTCCTGAAGGAGTTCCTGCGCCTGACCCCCACCCCGCTGCCTCGCAAGGACGCGCAGAGCGGTGAGTTGGTCGAGCCGTGCAGCGAGCAGTTCAGCGGCTTCATCTTCAAGATCCAGGCCAACATGAACAAGAACCACCGTGACCGCATTGCGTTCCTGCGCATCTGCTCCGGCAAGTTTGAGCGCGGCATGGAGGCGTTCCACGTGCAGGAGGGCAAGAACATCAAGCTGGCCACCGGCACGAGCCTGATGGCCGATGACCGTGCCATCGTCAGCGAGGCCTACGCGGGTGATATTATCGGCCTGTTCGACCCGGGCATCTTCTCCATCGGCGACACACTCTGCACCGGCAAAAAGCACGTGCAGTTTGCGGGCATCCCGACGTTCGCCCCCGAGCACTTCGCCCGCGTGACCCAGGTCGATACGATGAAGCGCAAGCAGTTCGTCAAGGGCATGGAGCAGATCGCCCAGGAGGGTGCGATCCAGATCTTCCGCGACCTCGGCGCTGGTATGGAGGAGGTCATCGTCGGCGTCGTCGGCGTTTTGCAGCTGGAGGTTTTGGAGTACCGCCTGAAAAACGAGTACAATGTAGACATCCGTATGCAGACCCTGCCATACGAGCATCTGCGCTGGGTGCTGAACGACCCGGAAGAACTGGACATCAAGCATCTGGACGTGACCAGCGACACCCGCGCCATCGAGGATATGAAGGGCAACCCGCTGCTGCTCTTTGGCAGCCCGTGGAGCATCAACTGGGCCGTGCAGCACAATGAAGCGCTCAAGCTCTCCGAGTTCGGCAACCTGACGTTCTAAGGGGAGGCGTTTCCAATGCTGACGCAGCTGAAAAAGCATCTGACCCCGCACGAGCTGTGGGAGGATGCGAAATTCTTCTTCCTGCTGAATCTGGGGCTGGTCGCCACGGCGGTGGGCATCGCCGTTTTCAAAACGCCCAATCACTTTGCGTTCGGCGGCACGTCGGGTCTCTCTATTGTGCTGGCGACGCTGTTCCCGCGGTGGAATGTCGGCGCGTTCATGTGGTTCATCAACGCGGCGCTCGTCGTGCTGGGGTTCGTCTTTCTGGGCGTCAGGTCCATGGGGTGGACGATCTACTCGTCGTTCGCGCTGTCGTTCTACGTCAGCCTGTGTGAGCGGGTCTGCCCCCTTTCCGCGCCGCTGACGAGCGATGCGTTTCTGGAGCTCTGCTTCGCGGTAATCCTGTCCGCCGTCGGCGCGGCCATCGTGTTCAACATCGGCGCGTCCACGGGCGGAACAGATATTGTGGCGATGATCCTGAACAAGTACACAAGTATGCCCGTTGGCCGCGCGCTGATGGTCAGTGACCTTGGTATTGTGCTGGTGGGCGCGTATCTCTACGGGCCTGCCACAGGGCTGTACTGCATTCTGGGTATGATCTTGAAAAGCACCGTCGCGGACAGCGCGATTGAAAGCATCAATCTGCGCAAGGTCTGCACGGTGGTCACCTCCAACCCGCAGCCGGTGCGCGATTTTATCGTGAACGACTTGCACCGTTCCGCCACGATGGAACAGGCCGAGGGTGCCTACACCCACGATGAAAAATGGGTGCTGACCACAGTCCTGACCCGCGGCCAGGCCCAGAAGCTCCGCCTGCACGTCCGCGGTCTGGACGACCATGCCTTTATCACGATTGTGAACAGCAGCGAGATCGTGGGCAAGGGCTTCCGGGCGATTTGAAAAACCAGAGCCTTCCCCCGAGGGGGAAGGTGGCCCCGCAGGGCCGGATGAGGGCGGAGTCCCCCACGGCGGCCAGTTAAAGCTGTGCCGCCCTGTAGGGGCCGGACATGTCCGGCCCTCCGCGGAAAGGCAGGCTCGCACCTGCGGGAAGGCCGCGGGCCGGGCATGCCCGGCCCCAACGAAGCAGCAATCCCGCTATCGGGCAATTGCGGCAAACCCGGCTCTTATCAGTCCGCTTTGCGGACAGCTTCCCCCTGCGCGGGGGAAGCCTTTGCATCGCACCCGTCCTCTTTTGGGCGGGTGCTTTTTCTGTGCATACAGTTGTAATCACTCCGTAAATATGGTATACTTTCTATATGTATCACCATGCTGCTTACAAACAAAATTTACGAGGGGAACCTCTTTATGAGATATTCAAAACACCTTACCTACGCGGAACGTATGTTCCTGCGGGCGCGGCTGAACCGGGTGCGGCATATCACGCTCGACCCGGATGGGCCGGGCGTTGTGCGCATCCATCTTGTGCCCTGCCATAAGCCGGACCGCGAGACGCCGTTCACGGCCATTCTGAACGGGCAGGACATCCTGCCGCTCAACGTCAGCTGGGCCATTCTGCTGACCAACTTCATCGAGGCTTTAAAGCCCTATACCGGCAAGGAGATACGCCCGGAGGAGTGGAGCGCCATCAACGCGCAGGCCGTGGCTGCGACCCGCAAAATTTACCGCAAGACCGAGTACGCGCAGATCGAGAGCGACCTGAAAACGCTTGTGGACTGCCTGTGCACGATTGCCCGCGGCGGGGAGCCGCCGCTCTCGATTGAACCGGTCAGTCTGGCCGATTATGCACCGCGGATGGCCGCGCCCCACCGCATGGACCTGATGGTCAGCTCGATGGTCAAGGACGGCGCGTGGCACTGCAACCAGAAATGCCTGCACTGCTACGCCGCCAACCAGCCGCTTTCCGCCGTGCCGGAGCTGGACACCGACCAGTGGCTGGCCGTCATTGAAAAATGCCGCAACGCCGGCATTCCGCAGCTGACCTTTACGGGCGGCGAACCGACGCTGCGCCACGATCTGGTCAAGCTCGTGCAGGCGGCACAATGGTTTGTCACCCGCCTGAACACCAATGGCCGGATGCTGACCAGCATGATGTGCAAGGACCTGCACGCCGCCAGCTTGGACGCGGTGCAGATCACGTTCTACTCCGCCGATGCCGACATCCACAACGCGCTGGTCGGCGTGGACGGCTACACCGACACGTTGAACGGCATCAAAAATGCACTGGCTGCGGACCTGAACGTCAGCCTGAACACACCGCTTTGCAGCCTGAACAGGGACTACCTGTCGGTGGTCAGATTCGCGCATGAGCTGGGTGTCCGCTACCTGACCTGCAGTGGGCTGATCCCTGCGGGCAATGCCGAGAGCGACGCCAGCCGCGCCGTGCGCCTGACTCCCGCCGAGCTGGAGGATGTACTGCGCCCCGCCATGGAGTATGCCGCCGCAAACGGCATGGAAATCAACTTTACAAGCCCCGGCTGGCTGCCCGAGGAGACGCTGCGCACGCTGGGCTTTACCCAAATCCCCAGCTGCGGCGCCTGCCTGTCCAACATGGCCGTGGCGCCGGACGGCACGGTGCTGCCCTGCCAGAGCTGGCTGACCGGCAAGGGACTGGGCAATATGCTGCGCACCCCTTGGCCGCGCATCTGGCACAGCGGTGCCTGCCGCGCCATCCGCGGCGAGAGCGCCAAAATGGAGCGCCGCTGCCAGCTGGGGGCCACCCCGATGCAGGAGGGCTGCTGATGAAGATGAACTTTCTGCGCCGGTTGGCGCTTTTGTGCGCGGTGCTGACCTGCGGTATGCTGCTGGCCCTGCCCGCCGCTGCCGCGGAGGCTGATGCCCCCTACGCCGAGGACGGCGACATGGACTACATCCGCAGCTATGTTGTGACCGTTGACCCGCGGGAGGACGGCTCCGTAGACATCACCTACGACATCGACTGGCAGGTCATCGACGGCGATAAGACCGATTATTTGAGCTGGGTCAAGATCGGCCTGGCCAATTCCAGCGTGGACGAGCTGACCCCGCTGACCGATACGATCTCTGATTTACAGTACACGAGCGACGGCGGCAGCTACGCCAAGGTCGTGTTCCGTCACCGTTACTACGCGTCCGATGTGGCCGCCGCCAACGGCGGGGAGAGCAGCGTACATTTTGCATTCAGCGTGCACCAGAGCCATCTGTTCACAAAAAACGATGACGGTACGGCAAACTTTGCGTTTACACCCGGCTGGTTCGACGACCTGAGCGTTGAAAATATGCAGGTGCGCTGGCACAATTACGACGGCTTTGTCGCCGATAACACCGGCGTGGACGGCGATTACCTGACCTGGGATTTCGGCGCGATGGGCCACGGCCAGCAGGCCATGGTGCATGTGACGGTGCCTGTCACGAACGCCGCGGCGTTTGACCCCGGCGCAGCCATGACCACCGACGACTACGACAGCGGCGAGGACCTGGACGAGATCGTCGGGGTGCTGGCAACGGTGATCGTCATCCTGCTGGCAATTGCCGTCATCATCATTGCGATAGCCTCCCAGTCCCCGGAGTGGGGCGGCGGCTTCGGCAGTGGGATCGACCCCGACGACTGGTTCTGGTACACGAACGGCGTTCACACGATCCGCTGCGCCCGCTCCGCACCTCCGCCCAGCGGCTACCACCGCACGGACCCGCCGCCGGAGTTCAGGGCGGGCGGCGGCAAGACCCGCGGTGGCGGCGTGAGCCGCCACCACAGCAACCATTCCGGCTGTGCCAGCAGCTGTGCCTGCGCGTGTGCGTCCAGCTGCGCGTGTGCCTGCGCCTGTGCAGGCGGCGGGCGCGCCGGGTGCAGCGTCAAGGATTTTTACACCGTGAAGCTCCCTAAAAAATCTGTAGGGGACGATGCTTGCATCGGCCCGGAAACCGAGGATAAACGATGAGCCTGGAAGACCAATACGATGCCTGGGTCCGCGGCCTGATGGGCGGCGGCAGGTACGCCGCGACCCCGAAGCAGGCTGAGGACGCCAATGACGCCGTGCAGCAGATGCAGGCCCAGCTGGACGCCCTGACCGAGGCCCAGAAGCGCCAGACTGCCGCGGGCAGCGCACTGAACGCCGTGCAGAAGGCAGGGGCCGCCACGGCGGAGAGCGTGCGCAGGATGAGCAGCGAACTGACGAAGTCGCTCAAGCAGGACGGTCTGCTGGGCGGCACCGTCGCTGCGCCCTCCCCTGCCCCGGCTGTGCCCGCCAAGGCGGATTTTGCCGGAGTGACCGAAAAGATCAAGGCCCAGGTGCTGGGGCAGGATGCCTTTGTCTCGGCGCTGGTCAAGGCGTTCCGCCGCCCGTTTGTGCTGGGTACGGCGGACGACACCGCCCACGCCCGCAGCGTGATGCTGCTCTGCGGCCCCAACGGCACGGGCCGCCACTATGCGCTGCAATGCGTGGTGGACGAACTGGCCGCCCGCGGTGTGCTGCACAGCGCCGCCGTGGAGACGCTGGATCTGGCGCTCTACCCCGGCCCCGCGCAGGAGAAGCTGTTTTTGCAGGACCTTTACGCGGCGCTGCAGTCCGACGCCGAGGTGCTGACCTTTGAGCATTACGAGAGCTGCGCCGCCAACTACTTGAATATGCTGGCGACGCTGGCGATGGACGGCACGCTGGCATTGTCGAGCCGGTACGTTTTGCAGCGCGGCATCCTCGTGGATGTCGGCACGGCGCTGGCCCCCGGTGCCATCGGCGAGCTGCAGGCCGGCGGCAAGTATTTTGTGTTCTACTCCAACAAGGGCGAGACCGCGCTGGCCGACCACTTTGGGGCAAAGTTTGTGGACGCCGTTGCGGGCGACATCTGCCGCACCGAGGCGTTCACCCCCGAGGCGCTGGCCGCCGTGGCCGCACGGGAGCTAAATTATCTGGCCCAGCGCACCCGCAGGCAGTGCGGGCTGGCGCTGACCATGGGCGCAGATGTGCGTGACCTGCTGGCGTCGCAGTACGGCAAGACCAGCGGTATGCAGGCTATGCGCGACTACTGCGAGACAGTCTACCGCGCGATTGCCGAGTACGTGCTGGATGCCGACGAGACGCCCACCGACGGCACGCCCGCCGCGCTGACGGCGGAGAACGGCAGGCTGTGCATGGCCGTGAACGGCGGTGACTCCTTTGACCTGCTGGCGCTGCTGCCCCAGCAGTACCGCGGCGATGTGGACGCGGTGGAGGCTGAGCTGGACGGCATCATCGGTCTGGATGAAATCAAGAGCTATGTGCGTGACATCGCCAAAAACGTGCAGGCCCAGCAGCGCCGCAAGGCCCAGGGCCTGCAGGTCGCCGAGGTCAACATGCACATGATCTTTACCGGAAACCCCGGCACCGGCAAGACGACGATTGCCCGCATACTGGCCAAGTACCTGAAGGCCATCGGCGCACTGCGCGGCGGCCAGCTCGTGGAGGTCACCCGCGCCGATCTGGTGGGCCGCTATGTCGGCCACACGGCCCCGCTGACGAACTCGGTCATCCAGAGCGCGCTGGGCGGCGTGCTGTTCATTGACGAGGCCTACGCCCTCTACCGCGGCGGTGAGGACAGCTTCGGCCTTGAGGCGATTGACACGCTGGTCAAGGGGATCGAGGACCACCGCGACGACCTCGTCGTGATTCTGGCGGGCTACACGAAGGAGATGCAGCTGTTTTTGAGCGCGAACTCCGGCCTGGCCAGCCGTTTCCCGAATCAGATCGAGTTCCCGGACTACACGGGCGCGGAGCTGTATAAGATTCTGTGCTCGATTGCAAGATCCAAGGGCTACACGCTGGATGCTGCCTGTGAGCTGCCGCTGATCACCTACTTTGACCGCAAGCAGGCCGAGGACGCCGCCACGAACGGCAACGGACGCATGGCCCGCAACACGCTGGAAAAGGCCATTCTGAACCAGTCCAAGCGGCTTGTTGCCGACCCGGACGCAAGCCTGGAGCTGCTGGTAGTTGGGGATTTTGAGCTGGAGTAAAGGTTGAGCTGTAGGGGCCGGGCATGCCCGGCCCGCAGCTTTGCCGTCGCTGCCCATTTAGCAGTTCCTCCGCGGGGCGTCGAGGACGCCGCCCCCCTACGGTGGCAACCCGTGGACTTTACCGTTGCCGCAAGCGCTCACGACGGCCAGAGGGCTGGCCGCAAACAACTGGATAAACCAAAAAGAGACCGCCTGTTTCAGACGGTCTCTTTACTTTTTGTCGTTTTATCGTGCCGTATAATCCGAATCAAGGTCAGACAGAATCCGCTCGCTGCTCTCGCGGGTGTCCGTCATGCGGACGGCGTTGCGCAGGGGCAGAACGGAGCGCGGCGTGACGGAGAGCTCGTCCACGCCGAAGGCGAGGAAGGTCTCGGTCAGGGTCAGGTCTGCGCCCAGCTCACCGCAGATGCCGACCCAGATGCCGTTCTTGTGGGCGTTCTCGGTCACAAGGCGGATCAGGCGCAGCACCGCGGGGTGATGCGGGTCGTAGAAGCGGCCCAGATCGTTGTTCTGACGGTCACAGGCCAGCGTGTACTGGGTCAGATCGTTCGTGCCGATGCTGAAGAAGTCGACCTCCTTTGCCAGACGGTCACTGTTGATGGCCGCGGCGGGTGTCTCGATCATAATGCCGATCTGCACATCCTCGCTGTAGGGGATGCCCTCGTTTTTCAGCTCGCGGCGGACCTCCTCGCACATGCGCTTGGCCTCACGGACCTCCCAGACGGAGGTGACCATCGGGAACATAATGCCCAGCTTGCCGAATGCGGACGCGCGGAACAGGGCGCGCAGCTGGGTCTTGAAGATCTCGGGCCGGGTCAGGCAGATGCGCAGTGCGCGCATACCCATGGCGGGGTTATCCTCCTTGGGCAGGTCAAAGTAGCCGATCTGCTTGTCCGCGCCGATGTCCAGCGTGCGGATGATGACCTCCTTGCCGTCCATGTCAGACAGCACCTGCTTGTAGGCTTCAAACTGCTGATCCTCGGTGGGATAGTCCGTCGTGTTCAGGTAGAGGAACTCGGAGCGGAACAGGCCGATGCCGCCGCCGTCGTTGACCTGCACGGCATGCACATCCTCCGGCGAGCCGATGTTGCAGTAGATGCGGATGGTCTTGCCGTCCTTCGTTACGTTGGCCTGGCCCTTGAGCGTTTCCAGCAGGCGCTGCAGGCGCAGCTGCTCGTCGCGCTTTTTCAGCAGGCGGTCACGGGTGTCGTCGTCGGGGTCGATGACCAGTGCACCGGTGCTGCCGTCCGCGATGGCGGCGCGGCCCTCCAGCTCGGGCTTGAGCGCGTCGCCCATGCCGACGATGGCGGGAATGCCAAGCGTGCGGGCCAGAATGGCCGTGTGGCTCGAACCGGAGCCGCCCGCCGTGATGAAGCCCAGGACCTTGGACTTGTCCAGCTGGATCGTCTCGGACGGGGCCAGGTCGTCAGCGCAGAGCAGCACCGGCACATCGGACGCAATGCCGCCCTGTACGATGCCGCACAGGATGCCCAGAATGCGCTGGCTGACATCCTTGACGTCGGCGGCGCGGGCCTGCATATAGGCGTCGTCCATCGAGGCAAACATCTCGGCAAACTGCTCTGACGTGTCGGAGACGGCGGCCTCGGCGTTCATTTTCTGGTTGACGATGCGATCCTCAATGGCCTCCTCGTAGTCGAGGTCCTCGGCCATCATCTGGTGGGTCTCAAACAGCATGGCGGCTTCGTCGCCGGCCTCCTTGCGGGCCTGCTCGGCCAGCACGCCCAGCTGCTCGACTGCGCCGGTCTGCGCACCCTTGAAGCGGTGCCACTCGGCGTCGGTATCCTCCACCGTGTAGCGCTTGATCTCCGCCGTGGCACGGCGGTAAAAGTAAAGCGGGCCAACGCCGACACCGGCGGAAACGCCCTTGCCTTGAATCGTGATCATTGGGGAGCCTCCTTCAAATAAAAACCGCGGCTGCCGTCTTGCTGCGGCGGCCGCGGCCGTACATGATGCCGGAATTACAGATGCTCGTTGAAGAACTTCTCCAGAGCGGGGGCGGCGGTGTCCTCGTCGGCACCCTCGATCTTGACGGTGACGGTGTCGCCGCACTTGATGCCCATGCCCATCAGAGCCATGAGACGGGTGGCGTCAACAGACTTGCCGTTTTTGTCAACAATGGTGACGGTGCTCTGGCAGGTCTTGGCCTCCTTGGCCAGCATGCCGGCGGGACGTGCGTGAATGCCAACGGGCTCTTTGATTGTATAGGTGAATTCTTTCATAGCTTTTTCCTCCCATAGATGCGGTGCGGTAGGGCGCAGCGCAAATAATTAAGCTGTTATTATAATAACATACTCTGCCGCCAACGTCAACGGAAAAAGCTCCAAAAACAAGCTGAATCTTTGGCTATTTTGAATAAAAAATTGTGTGGAATGTGTACGATTCGTCCATAAATGGGTTGAATCATCATTTCCGGAGAAATTCCCGCAGCACATCCTCCGGGCGGGGCGTGTGCAGCGGGTAGCGTGCGCGCAGCGGCGCGGCGGCACCGTCCATGATGTAAGGCGTGCCGACAAGATCGAGCATCGCCACATCGTTGTAGTTGTCGCCGAAGGCCATGACCTCGTCATGGGCGAAGCCCAGCACGCGGCAGAGCGACTCGACGCCGACACCCTTGTTGGCGGTGGTCGTGTCGATCCAGTACGGGCCCGCCACGGCGCAGTTGGCCTGCTGCCAGCGCGGCACAAAGCGGTCCGTGTACTTTTCCACGCCCTCATGCAGGTAGACCGACACCTTGACGATCTCCTCGGGGATCTCGGACGGGTCGGAGATGACCTTGTAACGGTTGCCGATAAATTGGATGCGGTCCAGCATACCGAGGCCGCGCTCCATCAGATAGGCGCAGTTCTGGCCCGAGAGCATGACCTCGCCCTGGCCGTCGCTGCGGTCCCACAGGTCGTGGGCGATTTCCTCCGCCAGTGCGCGGGGCATTGGGTTCTCGGCAATGCAGTGCTCGTCCTTGAACAGCACGCCGCCGTTCTCGCACAGGAAAACACAGCAGTCGGCCACCGGCGCAAACAGCAGGCGCAGGCTGGTGTACTGCCGCCCGGATGCCGGGCAGAACAGGATGCCGCGGTCATGCAGGGCGCGGATCTGGTCGAAAATTTCGCCCTCCAGCTTTTTGCGGCCATATTGCAGCAGCGTACCGTCAATGTCGCTGCAGATCATTTTGATTGCCATAATACAACTCCTTTGTGGTTACGGGAATATTGTAGCACATTTGGCAGGGTGTTTGCAATATTGTTTGGGCGCGTTATAATTAGGGCAATACCGCATAATTCTAAGTACCGATACGGCGAGCGAGGTGCGGCAACTGCTAAGCCAAAAGCGCAGATAATACTTTGTGTATTATCGAGCATTTTGGCAACGCAGATGCCGTGCCGCAGCCGCCGGAGCGGTGCTTAAGCCGTAAGGCGGGAATTATGCGGTGTTGCCTTAGTTTTGTAGGGGCGAGCAGTGCTCGTCCGCGAAACCTGACGGTGGCCGTGAACGGCCCGGGTCGTCGAGGACGCCGACCCCTACAACGTGCGGAAATGCGCGAAAAGAATGGAGATGCAATAGTATGGCTTTCATCACAATAAACCACCACGCCCCTGCCGACAACGGCGCGGCGTTTGTGGCCGAAAACGCCACACTGGCGGGCAGCGTGCGGCTTGAGAAAAACAGCAGCGTCTGGTACGGCGCGGTGCTGCGGGCGGACACCGGGTGCATTGCCATTGGGGAAAACTCCAACGTGCAGGACAACGCCGTGCTGCACACCGGCCCCGGGCTGGATGTGTCGGTGGGGCGCGGAACGTCCGTCGGACACGGGGCCGTTGTGCACGGCTGCACGGTGGGCGACGGCTGCCTGATTGGGATGCACGCGACGATTTTGAACGGCGCGGTCATCGGGGACGGCTGCCTGATCGCCGCGGGGGCGCTTGTGCCGGAGAACATGCAGGTGCCCGCGGGGAGCCTTGTCATCGGCGTGCCCGGCAAGGTCGTGCGGCCCGTCAGCGCGGCACAGGCTGCCGCCATCAAGGCCAACGAAGAAGAATATTTGGAATTGGCGAGGGCGCACGCAGAGGCAAAATAACCGCGGTATGCGCTTTTGCCGGAGACGTAGGGCGGCCAGCCCTCTGGCCGCCGCGGAGGGGTCAAGACCCCTCCCTACAAATCAACCGTTAAAGGGGTGGCAACGGCAAAGCTGCCGACCAGGCATGCCCGGCCCCTACAGAGCAATAAAAAAACAGGATGCTGTCTTGCGAAACGGCATCCTGTTTTTTATGGAATTTACTTCAGCACCGCGCCCAGATTGGCGCTGGTGACCAACCTTGCGTACCGTGCCAGCCAGCCGGTCTTGATGTTCGGCTCGGGCTGGACGTAGGCGGCCTTGCGGGCGGCAAGCTCGTCGTCGCTGACGGCCAGGTGGATGGACGCATTCGGAATGTCGATCTCGATGGTGTCCCCTTCCCTGACCAGACCGATGGGGCCGCCGGAGGCTGCCTCGGGGCTGACGTGGCCGATGGCCGCGCCGCGGGACGCACCGGAGAAGCGGCCATCCGTGATGAGTGCCACGGTGGTATCCAGCTTCATGCCCGCCAGTGCGCTGGTGGGGTTGAGCATCTCGCGCATACCGGGGCCGCCCTTGGGGCCCTCGTAGCGGATGACCACTACGTCGCCGGGGTGGATGTCACCTGCGTAGATAGCCGCAATGGCGGTATCCTCGCTGTCAAAGACGCGCGCGGGGCCGCTGTGGACCTGCATTTCGGACGCAACGGCGCTGCGCTTGACGACACAGCCGTCCGGCGCAATGTTGCCCCACAGAATCTGCAGACCGCCGGTCTGACTGTACGGGTTGTCGATGGAGCGGATCGCCTTGTCGTTGAGAATCTTCGCACCGCGGATGTTCTCTCCCAGCGTTTTGCCGGTGACGGTGGGAACATCGAGGTCGAGCAGGTTCTTCTTCGCCAGCTCAGCCTGCACCGCCGGGATGCCGCCCGCCTCATACAGGTCGGGCATGTGGGTGGGGCCGGCGGGGGCCAGATGGCAGAGATTCGGCGTTCTGGCGGAAATCTCGTTAAAGAGCTTCAGGTCAATCGGGCAGCCCGCCTCCTGCGCAATCGCCAGCAGGTGCAGCACCGTGTTGGTGGAGCAGCCCAGCGCCATGTCGCAGGTCAGGGCGTTGCGGATGGAGCGCTCGTTGATGATCTGGCGCGCGGTCACGCCGCGGCTGACCAGGTCCATGATGGCCATACCGGCGTGCTTGGCCAGCTGCAGGCGCTTGGCGTAGACGGCGGGAATCGTGCCGTTGCCGGGCAGCGCGATGCCGATGGCCTCGCACAGGCAGTTCATGCTGTTGGCCGTGTACATGCCGGAGCAGGAGCCGCAGCCCGGGCAGCAGTTGCAGGTGCAGTCCTCAAGCTGAGCGTCGTCGATCATACCGGCCT
>ERZ780228.1439-NODE-1439-length-15013-cov-8.165864_pt1 | contig 15013 bp, 15 predicted proteins | sample MGYA00511015_ERZ780228 | MGnify/ENA primary metagenome ERZ780228 (study PRJEB29588, sample SAMEA2161897) | human gut metagenome | biome: human gut; feature: human-associated habitat; material: faeces | place: Denmark | collected 2008/2010 ...
CAGCCGAGGGTGCTTTGACAGAAGTTCACTCCATGTTACAGAGAATGAATGAGTTGGCAGTTCAGGCAGCTAACGGAACAAACTCTAAAGAGTCTGACCGTCAGGCAATCCAGGATGAGATTGATCAGTTAACAACTGAGATCGATCGTGTTGCTGAGACAACCAAATTTAATGAGATTTATCTGTTAAAGGGTGACAATGCATCTACAAAGAATGTATATATGAAAGGTCATGATGCAGGACTGAAAGGAACATTAACAGATAGTGCAAAATCTGCAACTTTTGTTATGGATACGCTTGAAGAAGGTGATAAGTATAAGATTGCAGGTAAAGAGTATACAATTGGTACTGATAAGGCAGAGATTGTCACAGCTATTAATCAATATCAAGCAGCAGATAAGGAAATTACAGTTGATGGAAACAGTTATACTTATAAGGAAGCTACCACTGGTGGCACTGTAATACCTGCTGGCTGGTATAAAGATGGAAATCAGGTTGCTGGTGCTGCTGTCACAATAGCAAATATTGTAAAAGATGGTTCGAAAGCAACTGTTGGCACTAAGGAATATGCAGCAATGAATGATGCTAACGGAGATGGTGTTGACGACGATGATTCATCCATTATTTCAGCAACGACAGCTAAAGCTAAAATTAAGGCAGAACTTCAGGCTGCTAATAAAATTGGAGCTATTGACGGAGATGCAACTGTTTCTGATGGAGCAGATGCAGGTGGAAAGACAACCTATACAATCACAAAAGGATATGCAACAGTAGCTGATACACTTTCCTTCAACTTACATGTTGGTGCAGATGCAGACATGACAAATAAGATTACAGTTGACATTGATGTAATGAATTCTGCAAATCTTGGAGTAAAAGGTCTGAATGTAACAGACGCTACCGGAACAGCTGCTACTTATGCAGTAGATGCAATTTCTGATGCTATCGCAAAAGTTTCTTCTCAGAGATCTGCTCTTGGTGCTGTACAGAACAGATTAGAGCACACAATCGACAACTTAGATAACATTGTTGAGAATACAACAACTGCTGAATCTCGTATCCGTGATACAGATATGGCAGAAGAGATGGTTGAGTACAGCAAGAACAACATTCTTGCACAGGCTGGACAGTCTATGCTTGCACAGGCTAATCAGTCTAATCAGGGTGTACTTTCTCTGTTACAGTAATCAAAAAGAATATGTTATTAACGCGAAAAGAGGCCATTATGGTCTCTTTTCGTATATCAGGAGAGAATATGAATGATTTTACAATACTTCACTTATCAGACCTGCACTTTAATAAAAAAGGAAAGCAATTACCTGATTTGATGGTTAATTTATTAAGTGACATAAAAGAACAGTTAAAGTACATAAATAATTTGATTATTGTTGTTACAGGAGATTTGGTACATCGAGGAAATTATGAATATAAAAATTCGGTTCTTACATTCTTTGAGAAGCTGTCTGACATAGTTGGCAGTAAGGCGAAAGATATATATATCATTCCGGGAAATCATGATAAAGTAAGAAATTGTGTAGATTCAAAAATGTTGGAGGATTATGATAAAAAGGAAGCACAGGAATTTTATCAGGATTATTGGAAATATGTTAAATTTGGATTTTCTCAATATCAAGAGCTTGTGAAAGAAATTTATGCAAAGTTTAATTGTGTTGAAGATGTAGAAAGAAAAATCAAAACAGATTTGTATGGCGTTTCTGTAACGGAATTATCTTCAATCAATAAGAAGATTGCTTTTTTGCAGTTTAATACGGCATGGGCATGCACTGGGGATGCAGATGAAAGAAAATTGAAAATTGGTGCATTTCAATTAGAGTCGATTGTTGGTGAATATGAGGACTTAAAGGGAGAAAAAAATATGATCTTACAATAGCTTTGGCGCATCATCCTTTAGACTGGCTGACAGGAGAAGAAGAAAATCTTTTAAGAACAAAAATTCTTTCCAATTATAGTCTGGATTGCGATGTGTATATTAGCGGACATATTCATAATCGGGATGTGACAAATCTTTTAAGTCCAAGGCATTCTTTGACGACATTGGTGTCTGGTATTGGATGGCCGGATGATGAAAGACCGACAAGTTTTCCACACAAACATACATATTCATGGTATCAATTTAATCTTGATTTAAACTCAATTGATGTGTATGTTAGAAGCAGTAATGATATTAATAAATTTCAGCCAGATTTACAATTTTATACAACTCAGCAAAATAGAGTAGATGAAAAAATAGTGATGCCAATTGATCAACATAAAACGCAGCCGTATTTTTATTTGAGCACTGTAGAGGGTAGAACTTCTAAGGTGTGTTATTTTACTGGAGATACTGTAAAATGGCTTCAGACGTATATGACCATTATAGGAAAATGTCGAATTAAAGTATATAAGGAACTTGAAAAGATTAAGTATGATACATACGATATAATGAAGTATTTGCTTTTATCAGACAAGCGTTTGGCTAAAAAAATAGATGTAGAACGATTAGTACATGAACTGTATGATATTTTTTATCTGGGTATTGATCATAAAAATATAGTGAAATTTATCTATAAAACTCGGAAGGGGAAAAGGTTAAAAAACTTCTGGTATGATGAGTATAGCGGTTATCTTCAGGCAATTTGTTCTAGTCTGGCAAACGCAATTTCATGTACCTTGAAAGAAAATAAAGTAGAAGAAGATAAAGAAGGGGAAACAGAAGGAGAGGAAGAAGAAAAAATAAAAGAGTGTGATGTTAGGGTTCATTTCAGATGTCTGGATCTTGAAAGTGATAATTACTATCATTTGTGTACGAGCATTTTGGGCGAAGAAAATTATATGCAGTCTTTAAAATGGGGACAGTTATTACAATCATCATATGAAACTAAGAAGCCATTAGTAGCATCTATCAATCGTGAATATTGTGCGGAAAGTTATCTTAAAAATGAAACTAAAGAAAAGGATCAAAAGAAATGGATTGATTTTCTTACAGCGGTACCAAATGCATATCGAAATGCATATCTTGAATTAGATAGGGAAACGGAGCAGGTAATAAAGAGGAGACCATGGGTTACATTTGGAATTACGATTTATAAAGAGGAATATACATATTTATTATATCTAATGGATTTTTTTCGCATTGATGATGTTATTTCAGACTTTTTTCATCAATTTGAATTTTATATTCCTATTGACTATGAGGATTTTGCAAATTATATTATAAAAGGGAAAGAAGGAGTAAAAAATAAAAATGAAACAGGAAAATGAAATAAACGTTTTGTCAAGTGCTGGAAAGGCACGGAAAAGAGGCTTGCAAAAAGAAAAATTGGTAGAGATGGGACAACATCGTAAATGGGATACGACGATATCGGGCATTGAAGTACGAAAGATTAATGATTCGCAAAAGATATGGGTTAATTCTGTTCGTTTAAATGGGCTATTGTCGAAAATTGTAAGGGATGATAAAGAAAATCAAAAAAAGGCGATTGCTCAAAAAATAAATGGAATTTTAAATGAGAATGATAATGGACGGGAGGTATATGTGCCTATGAGTGCGAAAGATGTTCGCTTCTGCTTCGAAAATCAGTTGGAGAATATGCCTCAAAATACGTTTTGTTTACGTCCTTCTACGGTTCAAAAACGTAAAATGGTTTCAAGATAAAAAGTTTATTTGTGAAAAGAGATTCTCCAAAATATTAGGATATGATGTACAATTGAATTCTGAAATGATTTCCTTGTATAGAATGGCGAAAACGACACATTCTATGTTACTATTCGATATGGCTTCTGGAGAATGTGGAAAATGGTGGAGAGCACAAAATAATATTGAAAATTATGAAACACATAATGAAAATTTTTTCATATCCGATAGTTGGTTGAAAAAATATGTATTTATAGCTGTTTTAAATAAAAAAAATATTAATATGGATGTATTTAAACATGTGTTTTTAGAACCATGGAAAATTTTATAACATGTAAATATATTTCATTGGTTATGTTATTTGAAAAGGTAAAAATGTCAGTTGAGGTGGAAATGTTTACCTTGATTATTTTCCATAAGATTAAAGAAAATATCAGATCTGATAACAAAGAATGGATTCAGGCACATACAACAGCTGATAAGACTTTGTATGCGCCTGTTTTTGATTCTGCCCGTTGGTAAAAAAAGCAATTCTGTGAATACTTTTGTGATATAATTTATGCTTTTACAGACATAGACCGCAATGCCTCGTCATATTCCTCTGGAGAATATTTTCTTAAAATCTGTTCTCTGGTTAAACCAAGATCAATCATATTTTGAATTGCATCAATTTTGGCTTCATGTAGTCCGGTAAGCCTGCCTCTGGCTTCCCCTCGAGCTTCCCCTCTGGCTTCCCCTCGAGCTTCTCCAAGCTCCAACAACTCTTCAGAGCGTAACTTCAAAATCTTACCACCCATAATTTCACCCAATCCTTTCCTGATTTCATTATCCTCCGGAATAATATAATCCGCAATCTCCTCAATCAAAACGATCATATCCATATAAAGATGTGACTTTTGTTCCTTCTCAGATGTTTCCTCCAGCTTTCGGTTAATCTCCCGGAAATCGTCCAGCAGATGCTGCACATTCTTCGAATCCGTTCCGTTATGCTTCAAAAAATGCTCATATCGTAAGATATGATATGGAAGCAGAATCAGCAGCCGTTTTTCAAAAATCCGGTCAACGGTGTATTTCTTTGCCTGTATGACCGGAACGCGGTAGCGTACTTTCTGTCCGTCCGTAAACTTCACAATCGCTTCGTGAAAATCCGGAAGTGAACGGTGATTGCGGATGTAGAGCACGCATGACTGCGGGAATTCAATCTCCCAGACCGCATGTTCTGCAAAAGAAGCATGTTCAAGCGCAATCGAGATATCATACTCAAACATACGGATAACCATCGTCTCATCCCGGGTGGACTGGCACTCCAGATGATAGATATGGCTGCCGATCCGGATAATGGAATCCGTGACCACAGTTCCAAATTTTTCATAATGTTCGTTCCGCAACTGTTCAAAATGATCCTCCTCGCTGTAGGAAGTGTGGAAAACTTCGTTAATCAGCGGAATAAGAAGCTGCGGCATTTTCTGTGCGATTGTCCGGAACACATCATCAAAAATGGTGCTGTGTTCTGTCGTGTTTTCTGTGTTGGCATCTGGTAACGTGTTTACCGAAATGTCAGTGTTCCCCATGTAATGTCCTGCCTTTCCTTTAGTATATATCATAAGCATCTGTTTTTACAATATGGAAAGTGTAAGAAACAAAAGCAGTTATGATCAAACGTATGAAATTGTAATTATAATGATAATTTGAACGAATGTTCTTTCATGAATGCTATGAGATATAATTAGAATACATCTCATAGCATAGATATTAGAAGATATAGTTATAGATGGATTACGTCATACTTTTACCGACATAGAATTCAATGCTTTTTCATATTCTTCCAAAGAATATTTCTTTAAAATCTGTTCTTTGGTCAGACCAAGATCGATCATATTTTGAATTGCATCAATTCTTCCCTGCTCTAACAACTCTTCAGAGCGTAATTTCAAAATCTTACCACCCATAATCTCACCCAATCCTTTCCTGATCTCATTATCCTCTGGAATAATATAATCCGCAATCTCCTCGATTAAAACAATCATATCCATATAAAGATGTGACTTTTGTTCCTTCTCAGATGTTTCCTCTAACTTTCGGTTGATCTTCCGGAAATCGTCGAGCAGATGCTGCACTTTCTTTAAATCCGTTCCGTTGTGCTTCAAAAAGTGTTCATACCGTAAGATATGATATGGAAGTAAAATCAGCAGCCGTTTTTCAAAAATCCGATCGACCGTGTATTTCTTTGCCTGTATGATCGGAACGCGGTAACGAATTTTCTGACCGTCCGCAAACTTCACAATCGCTTCGTGAAAATCCGGAAGTGAACGGTGATTGCGGATATAAAGTACACATGACTGCGGAAATTCAATTTCCCAGATATCATTTGATTCAAAAGAAGCGTGCTCAATAGCAATTGAAATATCATATTCAAACATGCGTATGACCATCGTTTTGTCTTTTGAGGACTGGCACTCCAGATGATAAATATGGTTGCCGATCCGGATAATGGAATCCGTGACCACAGTTCCAAATTTTTCATAATGTTCGTTCCGCAACTGTTCAAAATGATCCTCCTCGCTGTAGGAAGTGTGGAAAACTTCGTTAATCAGCGGAATAAGAAGCTGCGGCATTTTCTGTGCGATTGTCCGGAATACATCATCAAAAATAGTGCTGTGTTCTGTAGTGTTTTTCTCGTTGGCATCTGACAGCGGAGCTGTCACAATGTCAGTGTTCCCCATGTAGTATCCTGCCTTTCCTTTAGTATATATCAAAACAACATAGTTTTACAACCGAAAAAAACGGGAAAACAGAGTCGTTTTTGATCCTGTATTCAATTAAAATTCCAGTGGATAAACGGGCGAACAACCCATCAGATTTGGAATTATATGTGTTTATTGAAATTAGAATAACGTATTTCCATATAGAAGTCAAATGTTTTATAAAATAGAATGCTTGACAGGTGAAGTGTAATATGATTTTTCCTGATTCCCGATAAAAAATGGAAAAGACGCATCAGTGGGTGAAAGAAGAATATTTATACTTTGGGGATATGAAGTATGAGAAATGGGACATATGAGAAAAAAGTAGTATATTATGTCCTGTTTTTTCTTCTATATGTCCCATTTGATTCCGTGGACAGATTTTTACACGGAACAAGAACGTTAGATCTTCATTGTAAGCTGAATCCGTTGCTTTTTCACATCCACACTAAGAACTTTCACTTCCACGATATCCCCGACGCTGACGACCTCCAGTGGATGCTTGATAAAGCGGTCACACATCTGCGAGATATGTACCAGACCATCCTGATGGACTCCGATATCAACAAAGGCACCGAAATCAATGACATTTCGCACGGTTCCCTTCAATACCATGCCCGGAGTCAGATCTTTGATCTCGAGCACGTCACTGCGCAGGATTGGTTTTGGCATATCCTCACGCGGATCACGGGCAGGCGTTTCCAGTTCCTTTACGATATCCCGGAGAGTCAGTTCGCCGATTTCCAGATCCTGTGCAAGCTTTTTGTAATCCCGGACTTTTTTCGAGATCCCGGCAACATTGCGGTCTGTCACATCAGAAAGCGTATAGCCGAGTGTTTCCAGCAGCTGTTTCGTGGCTGCGTAGGATTCTGGGTGTACACCGGTGGCATCCAGAGGGTTTTTTCCGTCACTGATGCGCATGAAGCCGGCACACTGTTCATAGGCTTTCGGTCCAAGCTTGGCCACTTTCAGAAGCTGGGAACGGGAGGCAAATTTTCCGTTTTCTTCGCGGTAGACTACAATATTTTTGGCAATGGCTTTGCTCACACCGGAGACATATTCCAGCAGGGAAGCAGAAGCGGTATTTAAGTCCACACCGACACGGTTTACGCAGTCTTCCACGACATGATCCAGCGCTTCGGTCAGTTTCTTCTGGTTCATGTCATGCTGGTACTGTCCGACACCAATGGATTTCGGGTCGATTTTTACCAGCTCTGCGAGTGGGTCCTGCAGGCGGCGCGCCATGGATGCGGCACTTCGCTGTCCGACATCAAACTGCGGGAATTCTTCGGTTGCCAGCTTGCTGGCAGAGTATACGGAGGCACCGGCTTCGTTTACGATGATGTATTGTACCGGTTCCGGAATCTCTTTGAGAAGCTGTACGATGATCTGTTCGGATTCGCGGGAAGCAGTACCGTTTCCCAGAGAGATTAATGTAATATGGTATTTGGAAATCAGTTTTTTCAGTACCGCTTTGGCTTCGTCCACGCGGTTTTGCGGGGCAGTCGGATAGATTACGGTAGTATCAAGTACTTTTCCGGTCGGATCCACCACAGCGAGCTTGCATCCGGTACGGAATGCCGGATCCCAGCCAAGTACAACCTGACCGGCAATCGGAGGCTGCATCAGGAGCTGCTCTAAGTTTTTGCCGAATACACGGATGGCACCGTCTTCGGCTTTTTCAAACAGATCGTTTCGGATTTCGCGCTCAATGGCAGGTGCAATCAGGCGGTTGTAAGCGTCTTCCAGTGCCTCATGCAGCACCGGTGCGGTGAAAGCCTGAGGATTCGTAATTATTTTCCGGTCAAGATAGGAAAGGATACGATCGGTCGGAGCTTCAATTTTTACTGTGAGAAATTTCTCTTTTTCTCCGCGGTTGATGGCAAGAATGCGGTGTCCTGCCAGTTTAGAGAGTCCTTCATTGAAATCATAATACATTTCATAGACCGATTCGGCGTCCGGGTCTTTGGCAGCAGATAAAAGCTGACCGTGTTTCATGGTAAGTTCACGGATATGGGTGCGGAAATCCGCGTTGTCTGAGATGCCTTCCGCAAGGATATCTTTTGCTCCGTTTAACGCCTCTTCCGGGGTAGCCACTTCTTTTTCCGGATTGACATAGTTTTTTGCTTCTTCCAGAGGAGAAACCGTCATCTTCTGTAAGAGAATCAGATTTGCCAGAGGTTCTAATCCTTTTTCTCTGGCAATGGTTGCACGGGTACGGCGCTTCGGACGGTACGGGCGGTACAGATCATCCACTGCAACCTGTGTTTCGGCCGCGAGAATCTGTGCACGCAGTTCCTCCGTCAGTTTTCCCTGTTCTTCAATGGAGGCCAGTACGGCCTGTTTTTTGTCCTCCAGATTTCGCAGATACACCAGACGGTCATAGAGATTTCGTAAAATTTCATCACTCAATGCTCCGGTAGCTTCTTTCCGGTACCGGGCAATAAAAGGAATGGTGCATCCTTCGTCGATCAGTTTTACGGCAGCGGAGGCCTGTTCTTTTCGAATGCCGAGTTCTTCCGCAATTTTTGTATTAATATCCATAAATTTTCCCCTTAATAGTCCTTTCCTGTCAAATAATACTTTCCCTATTATATATGAAATGTTACAATAAAAGCAATCCTAAAAAGAAAGGAAAACGTATTATGGATATGTATGGATCATCTTATCAACCAAATCCGAATCAGCCGTATCGCAGCCGGAGATCTGCACGCATGGAGGCAGCTTCCCTGATACTTGGATCAATTGCATTACTAAGCTGCACCTGTCTGTATCTTGCTGTGCCGTGTGGGGCTCTGGCGGTTATTTTTGCAACACTTTCCCGCGGAGGCATGATGTCTTATACTTCGAAAGCACAGATCGGAATGATTCTGGGGATTATGGCATTGGTTGCGGCTATCGGACTGTACGCATCGGTTCTGGGGTATGCCATCCATCAGTATGGAAGTATCGATGGATTTTTAAAGGCCTATTCTGATATGCAGGGCATGGATTATAATGAACTGATGAAGCAGTTTATGGCAAAATAAAAAGATTGTTGCATCTGCATAGCCATGCTATAATGAGAAAAGCAATCAGTTACAGAAACGGAGTATAAACAAATGAACCTACCTTGCAAAGAATTAAAACGAATCGCAAGAGACAATTTAAATGGAAATTATAAAATACCAATGGGAGCATTTCTTGCCGCCACACTGATTCCTTTGGCGGTAGAACTCCCATTTTCCATGTTGCAGAAAGATGCACAGCCGCTTCCGGTGACGATCATGTTTTATGTGGCGGAATTTCTGATCACACTTTTAAGCATGGTATTGTCTGTCGGAATCCTTCAGCTTCATCTGTCACTTGCACGGAAAAAAGAAATGACACTTGGCATGGTATTTTACGGGTTTAAAAATCACCCGGACCGTTATATCATTGCAGGACTGCTTTTGATTATTGCAACGCTGATCAGCTGTATTCCTGTGATCACAGGTGCTGTGTTATTTTTTGTCCTGGACAAGTCGCCTGCGGCGATTGCAGTACTGGTGATACTTGGTATTGTGAGCACGATTCTGGCAGTTTTCGTGCAGATGTGGTATGCACTGGCATTGTATCTGCTTTTGGATCATCCGCAGATGAAGGCACGCGAATCATTAAAGATCAGTCGTCAGATCATGAAAGGAAATAAAGGAAGATTATTTTATATTTATCTGAGCTTTATCGGATTGCAGATACTGTGTCTGCTGTCTTTAGGCATCGGGTCACTCTGGGTATATCCATACCAGTCACAGACACTGGTTATTTTTTATCTGGATGTGGTCGGGGAGATCCCATCAAACATAAGCTAATGCTCCGGCTGATTGCCGGATATTAGAATATACTATTATTAGGAGGAGTTTTTCATAATGAACCAACAAAAAGACATTATAAGAGATGCCAGGGTTTTGGGCACGCCGAAAATGCTGCTGCTTGGTCTGCAGCATATGTTCGCTATGTTCGGAGCGACAATTCTTGTACCGATTCTGGTAAACAGCTATTTTCAGAGTACCTCACAGGTATTGTCTGTACAGGTGACATTGTTCTGTGCAGGATTCGGTACCTTGTTTTTCCATCTGTGTACCAAATTTAAGGTTCCTGCTTTTCTGGGATCTTCATTTGCTTTTCTGGGAGGCTTTTCCAGCGTTGCGGCACTGGATACCGGGATATTTGCCAATATGGCAGATAAAGAAAAACTGCAGTATGCGTGTGGCGGAATTGTCGTGGCAGGATTGTTGTATCTGATCCTTGCACTGATCATCCGGTGCGTTGGCGTAAAACGTGTGATGCGTTTCCTTCCACCGGTGGTAACCGGCCCGATCATTATCTGTATCGGACTGAGTCTTGCACCGTCTGCGGTCAGCAATGCATCCACAAACTGGCTCATTGCAATTGTGGCACTGGCGGTCATCATTATTTTCAATATCTGGGGAAAAGGAATGTTCAAGATTATTCCGATTCTTCTCGGTGTAGTGATTTCGTATGTGTTTGCACTGGTTCTGCAGGGACTTGGTTTTACGAATCCGGACGGATCTGTTATTTTAAATTTTTCCGGCGTTTCCTCGGCTGCTGTTGTCGGACTTCCACCGTTTATCCTGCCGAAATTTAATCTTACAGCGATTCTTATCATGGCACCGATCGCCATTGCGACCATGATGGAGCATATCGGAGATATTTCCGCGATTTCTGCAACGGTAGGACAGAACTTTATTGAGGACCCGGGATTGCATCGTACCCTGATCGGTGATGGAATTGCAACTTCCATTTCTGCAATGATCGGAGGACCCGCAAATACAACCTATGGAGAGAACACAGGCGTTCTGGAGTTGTCCCGTGTACATGATCCGAAGGTTGTCCGTCTTGCGGCATGTTATGCGATCGTTTTAAGTTTTATCCCGAAAGTAGCAGAGATTATTGCTTCGATGCCGGCATCCATTATTGGCGGTGTCAGCTTTATTCTTTACGGTATGATTTCTGCTATCGGTGTAAGAAATGTGGTTGAAAACCATGTGGATTTCACCAAGTCCAGAAACCTCATTATTGCAGGTGTGATCTTAGTTTCCGGTCTCGGATTCTCAGATGGACTGACCTTTACGATCGGAAGCACTTCCATTACCCTGACATCCCTTGCCATCGCAGCGATTGCCGGAATCGTGCTCAATGCGATTCTGCCGGGAAATGATTATGCATTTGGAAAAGACCCGGAAGGAGATGCATCTCGCGGTGTGGATCTGCGTCCGCATGAGCTGGAACAGGAACTGAAAAATCAGAAATAGAATGTTTATCCAAGAAGTGCAATGCCAAAGACGGCCAGGACGAGATTTTTGACCAGCCAGTTGAGAAGTACAATGGCAAGCGCGATCCACAGATAAATATCACGATAATGCATCCCGATGGCAAAACGACCGCGGGATGCTTTTTCTATGGTCTGGGACAGCATAAACCAGCCGAAAAAGACAGCGGTATACACAACAATCGGATGGTAAAAGAAAGAGCGCATAATATGTCCGTGCAGCAGGGCATGAATTGCGCGTGTGCCGCCGCATCCGGGACAGTAGTATCCGGTCAGATTGTGCAGGACACAGCCATCCGGAGGAAATATCCACAGGAAATAACCGTTTTTCCATGCAAGTCCGAGCACGAGTGCGAGAATAAGACACACCCAGCCGATGATATAAAAAGAAAAATCTAAAGTTTTATCGGTGCGTAATATATTTGAAATCTTCATGGAAATTATGTTAGCAAATGGATGGGAAAAAGTCCAGATGGTGTTGACATTTTCGGACAATGTGAATATAATAACGATGAAAAATAAAGAAGGAATTCTTCGGGGCAGGGTGCTGCGGATGACGCATATTCCCGACCGACGGTATAGTCCGTGAACTGCTTTTTGCAGCCGAACCGGTGAGATTCCGGTACCGACAGTATAGTCTGGATGAGAGAAGAAAAAGTGCAAATCAATGTTTGCATTGTTGACTGTATGATAGAAAAAGAACCCCGATAGAGAAATCTATCGGTTTTTTATTTCCTGATCATATATGCAGGCAACACTCCTCTGGAATTCCGTTGATTCTGAAAGGAGAGTTATTATGAGTGAACAGACAAAGACAGCAGTAAAGCAGGGAGGCATGAATACAAAAGTACGCTATATTACGGTTACAGCGATGCTTTCTGCCGTAGCGTTCGTGCTTATGTATCTGGAGATTGCCATTCCGATCATGCCATCATTTATCAAATTTGATTTTTCGGATCTGCCGGCACTACTTGGAAGCTTTGCGCTCGGACCAGTGTGTGGGGTATTGATCTGTCTGATCAAGAACGTTCTCCATCTGGCATTTTCAAACAGTATGTTTGTTGGAGAACTTTCCAATTTTATTCTCGGAGCCGTGTTTGTGGCAATTGCAGGTAATATCTACAAACATAAAAAGACCAAAAAGAGTGCAGTAGTCAGTGGTCTGGTTGCAGCATTGGTCATGGGAATAGTCAGTGTGTTTTCCAATTATTTTGTGGTTTACCCAGTATATTACAAGGCTGGTATGGCAGAGGAAGCCATCCTGCAGATGTATCAGGCAATTGCACCATCCATGAAAAGCGTATTGCAGTGCCTGATCTGCTTTAATCTTCCATTTACAATTGTAAAAGGACTGATTGCAGTTGTCATCTGTATGTTGATTTACAAACCGTTATCTCCAGTTTTAAAAGGACGTTTAAGTGAATACTAAATGGTTTTGGGAGCACCCGTGGGGTGCTCCTGTTTTTTCTCTTTTCTTTTGTTTGGAAAATTGTTATAATATGATACAACGTAATGGTTTTCTGTGTGATACACAGAAAGCCTTATCATTTATTTTGGACGAGGAGAAGAAGGCATGAAAGCGTCATTTGATGTTACATTATCACCCAAAGACCTGTATCGGTTTAATATGTACCAGACGTATACCGGGTTTCAGGGATGGAGTTCCATTGCGCTTGGAATTCTTGGATTTGTTATGGCTGGAATCAGTTTTCAGAATGGAAAAACATCTTACACCCTGCTCTATATTGCAGTAGGATTTTTGTTTCTTCTTTATATCCCGGTTGCACTGTGGTTTCGTGCGAAGGAGACCCTGAAGACAAACAAGGTGCTTGCCGGCACACTGCATTATGAAATTACAGAGAAAAATATTCATGTATCCCAGGGAAAAGAAACTGGGGATATGGAGTGGCAGGCAATTTATAAGATTGTAGCGAATGCAAAGCAGATTTTAATCTACAGCAATCGGAAAAGCGCATATATTATTCCTATGGAGCAGATTGGAGATCAGTATGCAGCGTTCCGGACACTTGCAGAACAGAAACTGGAAAAATATAAACTCAGAATGAAGGCGTAGAGGCAGTATGCAGGATAAAAAAGTTATGGAATTTGAAACTTTTTCCCCGGAGGAAACTTTAGAACTCGGTAGAAAACTGGCAAGAGAGGCACGGCCCGGGGATGTATATACACTTGTCGGAGACCTGGGAGTCGGCAAGACGGTTTTTACACAGGGAATCGCACAGGGACTTGGAATTGAAGAACCGATCTGTAGCCCGACATTTACCATTGTCCAGGTATATGAAGAGGGGCGGATGCCGTTTTATCATTTTGACGTCTATCGTATCGGGGATATCGAGGAGATGGATGAGATCGGATATGAGGACTATTTTTACGGTGAGGGTCTGACGATGATTGAGTGGGCCAATCTGATTGAAGAGATATTGCCGGATCATTACCGGGAGATCACCATTGAAAAAGACCTGGAAAAAGGTTTCGACTACAGAAAAATAACAATTTTAGACAGATAGAGGACAGAATATGAAAATACTAGCGTTGGACAGTTCAGGACTGGTGGCAGGGGTTGCAGTCACAGAAGACGACAATCTGCTGGGAGAATATACCATCAATTATAAAAAAACACATTCACAGACACTTCTTCCAATGTTGGATGAAGTCGCAAAAATGATAGAACTTGATCTGAATACGATTGATGTGATTGCAGTGCCGACCGTCGATATGGGCCACGCAGCGGCCTTGGTCGGCGTATCGTTCGATACGAACTTCAGCTTGCATCATCGTCCTTTCCGGTTGCGCTCGGTTCGAGTTCGGCATCAACAGCGACTTCAGTCTGTATCTTCCTAGCCGCGACCTTATGCCGGTGCATCGGCGTGGCAATAATGAGGTAACTCACCCAAATCGCCAATGCCCAGAACGGAATGCCCATGAGCAGGCGGGTCACGCCGAGTGCAGCTACATGGTTGGTCAGATACAGCGGCACCTGCACCACCAGCCGCAGCAGGAACAGACCGACCCACAGGCCGGTGACAATCATATAGGCGCGTTTCAGGGCCTTGTCGTCCATCCAGTCATGGAACCATGCCTTGAAATGCTCGGTGGGCAGGCTACGGATGAATTCGACGACCAAACCCAGTCCGGGCACGCGCGCAATCAGCGACACGGCAAGCAACGCGGCATAGCCAGCATTGGTAATGAATCCGAAGATGTAGTAATTGCGGGCCTCATGAGTCTGCCATGCCCAAATCAGGCAGATGCCTACCGCCACCAGACCAGAGACCGCGCCCATTACCGACTGGCGCTGAATCAGTC
>ERZ780228.1444-NODE-1444-length-14951-cov-3.570892_pt1 | contig 14951 bp, 8 predicted proteins | sample MGYA00511015_ERZ780228 | MGnify/ENA primary metagenome ERZ780228 (study PRJEB29588, sample SAMEA2161897) | human gut metagenome | biome: human gut; feature: human-associated habitat; material: faeces | place: Denmark | collected 2008/2010 ...
CAAGTACAAGACCTGTTGTAGTAGCAGTCTCGCAGGCAACACGGCTCATCGGATCCTGTGCCATCATAGCATCAAGGATCGCATCGGAAATAGAGTCGCAGACCTTGTCAGGATGACCCTCAGTTACAGATTCAGATGTAAATAAAATTTTCTCCATGATCTTCTCCTTTTGTAATAAAACAATGGTTATATACATAAAAAACAGCCCGTACAATCCGGACTGTTTAAATTCTGTAAACAATCCTCTTATTGTTCGATTGCTCGCTCAGGTTGGCACCTTCCTGGGTTATCCGGGGTTGCCGTGGCTTCATAGATCCTTTGTATCTCCACCACTCTGAATAAAAGGCTATTACTAATTATTAACTTGCATTAATTAAGATTGCTGCATACCATACAATATACTTAACTCTTACAAATGTCAAGTAATTTTTTGGTATTTTTTATCATCCCACCCTGAGACGGAATTTCTGGATTGCTTTTTCATCCCCAATACGTAAATATTCCAAAAAAAGAACCGGGCATCCACATCGCCCGGTTCTTCCATTGATCATCCTTCAGAACGATCCGTTATTTATTTTTTCTTCTTTCTCTTAACTCCATAAGCTGCACCACCGCCAACAATGATCGCTGCTGCAAGGATTCCAACCCATACGCCGATCGGTGTATCATCGCCGGTCTTTACAGAACGTCTTGCTGTACCGCTGGTATCGTTCGGAGCAGTTCCGCCCGCTGTACCATTATTCGGGATCGGAGTGATCCGATCATTTCCACCATGATTTGCTCCAGGTGTAGCAGTCGGAATCGGTGTCGGCTCGGAAGAAAGACTGTTGGTGATCTCCTTTGTTACAGTATATCGGTTATCATTATTCAGTGTAACCTCACCCTGACCGGTAACTGTATACTTAAAGGTATCATCATCAACCGGATTTCCATCCTTATCCGTCTCCAGAACAGTATAAGTAACACTGTTGATCTCCTGATCCATTGGAAGATCCACCATTACCTGAACACTATCATTCTGTTTCAGAGTCACTACCTTCTCAAGCGTCAGCTCACCGTTACTTTCAGTGGAGAACAAACCTGCATAGAACGTATCATCCACAGTAGAAGCAACACCATCGATCATCACATTCTTCTTAATGTTGATATATCCGTTACGGCTGAATATATCGGAAATCTTTGTATAATAGTTATTTACATAAGCCGCTGCCTCAGTAGCACCACTATCTCCACCGATCACAACCTGATTGGACTTCTCTTCGGAAACAAGTTTATTCCTCTTCTCTTCACTCTCGCCATTCAGCTTCGTTACATTGTAGTAGTAAAGATTCTCCTCATCCACCTCGATCTTCGTATTCTGCTGAAGAAGATTTCCATCCTCATCCAGCTCAAATACATAATAGGTGCCATCCGGAACATCCGTCCATGTAGCTGTACCACTGGAAGCATTCTGGATATGGATATCCTTTAAATAATCATCACGGAACGGGATCGTACCTTCCTGATCCGAAAAAACGCCAACCTTATAAGTTACATCCTCTTTCGTTTCCAGAGGAATCACATTGTCGTTCTCATCAACATTATAGATTCTCTTCGTAACCTGGATCTGTGTATGCTGTTTCGTTGAAGTCTTCGGATATGCCTGTACATCATACATCCAGCCCTGCTCCTGATCTGCAAAAGGAACGGAGATCAGCATCGGTGAAACCGCAACACTGCTGTTCGCATCTGTCTGCACCACCAGATACATGCCCTCAGCCAGATCGGTAACAGTAATATTACCCTCTGCATCAGAGGTTCTGGACAGCCCCCACACATCCACGCTTCCGCTGCTGATCATATCTGCCAGCTGCCCTGCTGCTTCATACCAGCCGTCAGCCGTCGTGATGGAACCAAAATCGATTGCTGCGCCAGCCAGTGCCTCATCCAGCACGAAATGCACATTACCATCAAAATTCACACTGCCAACCCTGTAGATCGTCAGCCCTACACCCGGCAGCGGAGTCTGATTTCCTTCCTCATCCGCCTGCTGAACCGTCAACGTCAGATTACCCTTTGTTCCAGCTACATAATCCCCGGCGAAAACCGGCTGCAAAACACTCGTGACCAGCATAGCCGTCAGCATCAGAACAGCCAGAAGGCTCCGGAATATTTTCCCTTGCTTTCTTCTATTTTTCATCGCTCTCTGCCTCCTCTTTCCTTTCTGAAAGCTGTTTCATTCTGCGTTTTTTATCCTTGCGGCGGACAATCAGGTAAATCAGCAGAATCAGAATAACAAGCGCTGCCGCACCGCCGGCAAGAACCCTCTTCGGATCCACAACCGCAAGCTTCTGCGGAATCGTTTCGTCATTCTTAGTAACTTCTTCCTCCACATACTTCGTCCGAATACCACGAACAAGAAGTCTGTGGGTATTCACCGCATAAGGCGTACACGTAACCAGTGTCACATGATCCTCGCCCTCAACAATATCCAGCTCACTGGTCTCATCCGGAAGCACCGTCTTGATCTGATCCACCTTGTAGGCCAGATTCTTGCCAAGAATATGCAGGATAAAAATATCTCCCTTTTCCATCTGATCCAGATCTGTAAAAAGCTTCGCGTTAGGAAGACCTCGATGCGCCGCCAGAACCGCATGGGTGCTCTTGCCTCCGATAGGAAGACTGGTGCCCTCCACGTGGCCCACACCCTTTTCCAGCACGGTCTTGCTCAGTCCGTGATAGATAGCCAGCTTCGCTTTGATCTTTGGAATCTCGATACTGCCCATCAGTCCGTCACCGTTAGGATCCAGGACTCCGTCATAGGGATGACTCAGTTCATAAGTATCCTCTTCCTCAAAAGCATCTACAATGGCATTCACCGGATGCTCGGCATTATACTCCTTCGCCTCTTTCCACAGCCTGTCATAGTCGTTGTCCGAAAGCTCCGTTACCGCTTCCTCGTACTTACTGACCAGCTGGGCATTACGATACTGGTTCCACATATCACTGATCGTGGGATAAAGGAACACACCCGCACCCGCCAGAAACACCAGGGCAATAATGATGTTCAGGACAACATTACTCTTTTTCTTTTTTTTCTTTTTAGCCATAAACTATTTCCTGCGTCGTTTTTTGTTCTGAGCTGAATTGATACCGGCAACCAGGATCACCGCGATCACAATTCCGATCACAACACAGAGAGCAAGCATCGGAAGCGTCGGATTGGTGATTCCGGTAACCTTCTTCTCTGTTTTCTGAACCGCCTTCGCAGCCTTCATCGGAACTCTGTGTCCCCTCACCAGAAGTCTGTGCGTATTCACCGCATAAGGCGTACACGTAACCAGCGTTACATAATCATCCCCATCCGTGATACCCAGAGACTCTGTCTGCTCCGGAAGAACGGTAAGAATCTGATCCACCTCGTAGGCAAGCGTCTTACCCAGCACATGCAGGTAAAAAACATCTCCCTCTTCCACAAGATTCAGATCTGTAAAAAGTTTCGCACTTGGAAGTCCTCTGTGTGCCGACAAAATACAATGGGTACTCTTGCCGCCAACCGGAAGACTGCTGCCGAACAAATGACCGGCACCCTTCTCCAGAGACTCATCTGTCGTGTAATGATAGATTGGAATGCTCACATCGATCACAGGAATCTCCACATACCCCATCATTCCATCACCATTCAGGTTCAGAAGAGACTCATATGTACTGTCCGTCTGGCCATCCCTCACGGAAAAAGCATCCGGCACACTTTCCTGCTTGATCTGTTCGTTATACTCCTGAGCTGCCTTCCACATGCTGTCAATCTTCTCCGAATTATCATCCGAAGAAACACTGCTGCTATAATTACTGATCAGCAGGCTGTCCCTGTACCGGTTCCAGGCATCACTGACCATTGGATACAGCAGTATGGACAACCCTATCAGAAACAGCAAACCAAGTCCAATATAATTTTTCTTCTTATTCTTTCTCATAGGTTTCTCCATACTGTTGTATTACCATTCCGGCCCCCGAAGGGGCCGGGCGGTAATGATTTCTTCAACAGAATAATCAGAAACTATTCTGTCTTAATACTTGCTTTGTCGTTGCTTATAAATAATTTTTGAATTGAATCAATCCGGCAATCAAATGATTACTCCTCAGATCCTTTTCTGCGGCTGATGAAGAAAGCACCAGCAGCGCCAGCCATAACTACAACACCGATGATAGTGAAGAGGTATGTTCCCATGCCACCTGTGGATGGAAGGGAGCTGAGTTTGGTATTCTTAATCTCATAACCATTCGTACTTCCTTCAACTTTAGGAGTCTCAGCATTTGTTACTGTGAAGTTTGCAGCTATCTGACCATCAATTTTTACAGACCATGTCTTCAACATTCCATTATCATAATGAGTTGCTTCAATTACAACAGGATATACCTTAGTATTAATAGAATATCCCGTTGGAGCAGAAATCTCTTTCAGATAGTATGTTCCTGCTGCAAGGCCTTTCATATGAAGTTCTCCATCTTTACCAGAAACTGCCGTTCCATTAAATACCTCATTGCTATACTGCGTCTTGCAAGTTTCATCTGTATACAGTCCAAATTTAGCTCCTGAAAGTTTACTAGAGTTCTCTCCTTCACCAACTTTGGTAACGATGCCCTTACCATTTACACTTCCATCAAGCTCAAATGTATAAGTATATGTCTTCTTTTCTGGAATATTTCCATCATTACCATCTGTTTTAGAATCTTTTGTATAATTTAATTTAACACTGTTGATATTTGCATTCTCATTTACTACTGCATTTTCATTTAATTTAGCCTTATAAGTAATGACTGCTGACTGACCTTTATAGCTGTTTAATTTATACGCTTTATCTACTACAAAATCTACAGTTAACTTATTACCATTCTCTGTTGTTGGCTCGGTTAAACTATAATTTTCTGATGATAATGTAGTCAATGTAGTACCTTCTTTAATTTTTACAGATAAGGAATTCTGTACATAAGTTAAACCACTACTTAAAGTATCGACAACATTAAGCTTTGGATAATTACCACTGTAAGCAGGAATTGGATTAACAGTTACTGTGTATTCAATCACAGAACCAATATTCTGTGTTCCGCCAAGTCCATTTTCTGTCTTTGTTTTACTACCAGAAATTACTTTAGTTACATTTGGTGCATCACTCTTTTTAACCCAAGTAACATCACTTGTAACCGTTGTTGTCATCGTTACATCACCAGGACTAAGTACGTTCTGACCATTAGAATTTTCATAATTAATGGAAGCTACTGCCACATTATAAACTTTTGCCTCAGCACCTGTTACACAAATAAGATACATTCCAACAGACTGACCTGTTGCTACATAAGAACCATCTTGCTGTTTATCCAAAACAATACCAGCTCCTAAATCAGTTCTTGCAGCAATATCAGATAATTCTCTACTGTTGGAGACGTCATGTCGTTAAGCTTATACTTATTGTCATATCCTATGAATTCTCCCTTGTTTCCATATTTTGCTTCTACAATAGGATACGCTTTAACACTAATTGTTACATTCTCTTCAGCATCTACGCCTCTTACCGTAATTGTTCCTTTATCAGCTGAAGTTCCCGTTGCTGGTGTTGTAGTAGATACTGTCTCATCAGCAAATACTGCTGTGCACATAGACAACACCATAACCGCTGCCACTAATAATGCACCAATCTTTTTAAATAAATTTTTCATAAGGTTTGCTCCTTTCTTTCTCTGCATTTTTCTTTTTCGCCCTTCATCGGCCATTTACAATTAATGTGTTACGATCTCTTTGCTTCTTCCTCCCTTCGTTTATTATTTATAAACAACAGGAGTGCAGTTGCAAGAATCGCTACACCACTGATTGTAAATCCATAGGTTCCCGGTCCACCGGAGTTTGGTAAGGAATATACCTTCTGATTTTCGATGGTTAATACCGGAGTTTCGGAATCTGTTGCTAAACTCCACATAGGATGTGCGGAATCCTCTATAAGATCTTTTCCTTGAGCATCGGTGAGTGTAACATTTCCTTGAGCTACTTTGAAATAAATCTCACTGGACAATACCATATATCCTGTCGGTGCTGTGATCTCTTTTAATTTGTAATACCCGCTTGTCAGTTTTTTCAATTCAACTGAATTTTCGCCACTATTCAGAACCTCAAAATTATTATAACCGTCTTGTACCGGACTCCAATTACCTTGGCTGTCTTTCTTTTTCAGTTCGAATTTCGCACCGTTAAGATTAGTTCCATTGTTATCTGTTTTCTTAAGATCAAGGTTCGTAACCATCTCATTTATGCAAGAAGCAACACCTTTCACACCGCCACCATCATCTGATGTATACGCATAATCATTCGTAATGACATTAATTCTTTTCTTGTTATTACCAAGTGTAAAAGTAATTGCTCTGTTATTATTATCTGATGAGCTTTGACAATCTGTCTGCTCGTCGCCAGTAGTAACAACATCAAATGCTTGAATTGTATATCCCTCTGCATCTGCTTCCGTTACAGTGTAAGATCCTCTTGGAAGATTCTCTAATTTTGCAACTCCACTAGTCTTATTAGCTTCAACTTTCACATTCAGTGGACTACCAGAAACATCATTTCCAGCAGAATCCTTTACATTAAATGTAAACGTTCTGTCTTCTGTGGACGCTTCTGTCACATTCTTTATAATCTGAATCTGACCGCTGATGACATTGATTTTATAAGTGCCATATAAATTCTCATTATTATTTTTATTATGAGCTTTTTCATTTCCCACAGAATGTGCTATTCCATCACTAGTGGTTGTATTGGTATTGCTATCATTACTTGGCTTTTCAGCGGGTTTATAAATCACTTCCAGATAATACTCTGTAGTATCAGCAGGTGCTGTCTCTATTACGTTCGTTACATCTTCTTCAATATCTACTCTTTTTCCTGATGCATCTATTTTGTACCACTGATACGTGATTCGACCTTGTGCATCATTGGCGCTTATCGTACCCTGTTCATAAGACGTAGTACCTGAAGTATCAAACATCGCATTTTGAATAGCAGCTACTGTTGGTACTGTTGTATCCCCTTTGTAGATAGTGATTTCTTTATTCTGAATCAGCAGATTCACCTTAACGTTTACCGTAGGCTGATCCAATACTTTCTCCAAATCTCCTACGCTAATCTTAGAATCAGGGGAGACGTTGGTAGGAATATTGTTACCACCGATGAAACTATCTTTTGCTTTTACAGTAATGGTTCTACTCCAGCCATTTGTGTTATTTGTCGTGTGTTTAATGGTCTGATCAGTCCACTGTACCTGATAAGTACCGTCATTACGCTTTGTTACAATCCCACCATCATTACCTCCATCTACAATTTCAAATCTACTGTCGATCACATCAGTAATTGTTGCACCGGTAATGTCAACGTTCTTATTAATTGTACTACTGATACTCTGGAAAATTTGTGTAAGCGATGCTGCATCATCTGCTGTTTTTGCGCAATCTGATGATGACGCAATTCCTGGATACTTTTTATTATTATACGTACCACCAGACAAGAACGTCTTCGCACGACTTTCCCCCTTACCAAGTGCAAAGCCTATGGTATATACTGTATATGAATCTTTTTCATTCTTCCCATTTCTTAAGCCTGTTTTTAATTCGCTTGCCTGAGTTTCAGCAGCTTTTTGTGCCTCCTTATCCCAACTATCACCATCTCCAGTCGGCTCACCATCGGTGAACAAAACCACATACTTAGGATTTGTATCAACCATAGCATCCAACTTGTTCTTTGCATCCTCAAGTCCTACCGCAGGATCCGTACCTCCATTCGCATTCAAATCATTAACGAAATTTTTAAGCACCGTTACATTTGCACTATCTTCAGTACCTACTTTGCTACCTACTTCTACCAGACTTTTAAAGCTTCCATGATCACCATAACCTTCGCTGCTGAATACAGTAATACCAATTTTACTCTTCGGAGATTTCTCCGCTGTATCATCTATAAACTGATTTACAGCATTCTTAAGTGCATCAAGTTTGGTTTCTGTTGAACTAGTTCTTGTATATATTTTACAATTACTATATTTAGAATCTGTTGCATCATACCACTTTTCATCATCGCGCACAAACCATCTATATTCCTGGTTATTTTTGTCCCATCTGTACCTCATTCCTTTATAAGAACCATCCACATAAATATAATATGATGAGCTTCCAGTATACAACCCACTTCTTACAGTAGATGTATTATCCCCTTTAATATCATACGAATAAGAAGTAATCTTATCTTTCATCGATCCGGACACATCCAATACCAACATGATATCTGCCACAGGCGTTTTCGTTTCAATTACGGGACTTGTACTTGTGGATGTTGCATTAATAGTAATGTCATAGGTTCTCTGATCCCAGTCTTTCACTTTAGCCGTTTTGCTAGTCGTCATACTGGAGTTGATAATTTCCTCCGGAGTCTCATTTACAATCGAAGTAACTGTATTATTTGAACTGTCCTTCAACGTTGCTGTCTCATTGCCTTCCGTTACATCCACTGTCCATACTTCATTGGAAGCTACATATCCATTAGGTGCCTGAACTTCTTTCATGTAATAAGTTCCTGGGAAAAGCTTGTCAAATGTTACTGTTCCGTCTGCTCCAGATGTTGCCATTTTTAATTCTGTTGTACAGGTATCGTCTGTATACAGTTTGAATACAGCGCCTGGAAGAGGGGTATTTCCATCTTTCTTAACTTTAGTAAATGTCAGTTTTGCAAGATCCGTTGTTGTAACTGATGAAACTTCTGCATTTGGAAGTGTAAAGTTCATCTTACAGTTGGATAAACCTGCGCCTCTTTCCAGATAAAGAACTGTTAACGTATGCCATTCTTCTTTCTGATCTGGAGTTAATGAAGCTCTTTTGGCATCTTTATCTGATGTACCATTCGCATATGCTTTACCAAACAATTTTTCCCATAAATCGACATTTGCAGAGGCAGCATTATGAATTCCACCAAGGTCAATAATAACATTACCATAATCAACTGTACCATCTTTTTTTGTCTTTCCACCATCAAGAACGACCCACATATCATCGTCACCCTTGAAACTGTAGTTCAGATCTCCAATGTAATCTTTCAGCTGGAATCTAATTTCATAACGCATTCCAAAATAATAATTATGAGGACCATTATAAGTCTCATTATTTATGTTCGAATCACTTTTATATTTTTTACTGTACTCTTCATAAGTCACTTCGTCCAACGGGAAGAAGTTATTACCAGTCTCGTAATCATAACCGTGCTCTTTTGCAACATCTTTTCCTGAATTATTATTTACCTCCTTCAGTGTATAAGTATCACCACTTCTTTCAAATCCGAGGTTAAAATCCGTATATACTTTTCTTAAACTCTTCCCTGTTTCATTGTCATTCTTATCTGAATTCACGAATAGACCTGGCTCTGGATAGTTAAATACTACTGAATTATTTTGATCTATTCCTTTTAACAGTCCCTTTATAACTGCGTCTGATTCTGTCCAGTCATTAACAAGGTGGCCATCTTTACTCCACGTGTATTGATACTTATTCCCATACTGATGAGTATAAGCTCCCATTGTTATCCTTTGCGATGAAGCATTACTCGAATAACTGTCATTCTGATTTATTGAAGGATATCCATACTGCCAAGTCTGTTTATCTGCTACAGCTTTTACCGTATAATCATAGAAAGTAGGTTGTCCGACAGTTGTTCCTGTTGAAGGATTATAATATACTTTAACAGTTGCATTCTGTGCCAGATAAATCTTTCCTGAAGAATCCGGAGTTGGCGCTGTTTCCCCGCTATTTGTTATTACTTCTACATGGTCAATATCCCAATTAACAGCTTTCTTACAATTAACCTGCTGGCCAACTGTTAAATTTTCCCACTTATCATCTGCATAAATTTTATTATGTGTAGCATTGTCATAATGTTCTACTGTAACATTAATAGTTCCATCATTTTTTTTATTTACAATTACATAAGTAGAAAAATGCGTAGTCTCGAACTCAACATCACCATTCTTGGCAACGCTGCCATCCATATTTTCAACGTTATCATTCTCGTCTACGTGATATACATCTGCATCCTTGATCTTCTTCTCATCATTCAGAGATACAGATACCTTCACTGTAGCACCTGGCTGAACCTCTTCGCCGTCCACCAGGAATTTGATATCGTAGGCGTGGATTTTCTCAATGGCTTTCTTTTCTTTGATTGCTTCTTCGGTGATCTGGTCTTCGGCTTCCTGGCTGAGCTCTACCGGTGTTACGGAAAGCTCTGCGTTGTCCGGAAGGTCTGCCGGATCGGTAAGAGTAACCTTGACATTGACCTCGTCACTCTTGTAATCATATCTGGTGATCTCAGGCTGAATTTCTTCTTCCTGCACATCCTCAGGCTCTTCTGCCTCATCACTGCTGTCAACAACCTGTGCCATATCACTTCTTATGTAAGCCTCGGTTCCTTCCCAGGAAACCTTGTACCAGGTTGCTCCGTCCTCTGCTGTTACGGTATCCAGAAGTGTGAGCTGTGTTCCTGCGTTTACAGTTGCCAGAACCTCTGCCTCGACAGATGGACTGACACGAAGATTCGTATCGTCTCCCAGAACCTCGATCAGGCTTGTCTCACCATTCTCATCTGCTGCCGGAACATCCTCCGGGCTCGCAATATCCTCTGCCGGTTCTTCCACCACATCCGGATCCTCTGCCGGCGCTTCGGTAGGTTCAGCATCCGGATTCTCTGCTGCCGGTGTCTCAGCTGCATCCTGCTCAGGCTCGTCCGAAATATCCATTCCGTCCGTAAGCTCCTCTGATGCGATAGACACCTCGTCCCCATTACCGGAAACAGCTTCCGCCTCGACATCTGCTGTCTCAGGAGAATCCCACATAACGGCAAAAACAGCTGCGTTGCCAGTCTCAACCTGAAGTGTCTGGATCTGTTTGCCCTCGTTGACATTCAGAACCTTCAGATCCTCGTTGGCCTGTAAGGTGTTAACATCAGTATCACCGGTACTGCTGTTATAATGAAGCTTCTCAACGGTTACACTCGTGCTAGCTGCATCGGTAAGCTCCGGTGCTGCCGGTGTCTTGTACTCAAAAGTTACTCTGACTCTGCCGTTCGGCTCGACTCTGTTTCCATCGCCATCAGCAAAATACACATCATACGCAAAAAAACCTCTCAGGCTGCTGCCCTTGTCTGTAGCTGCTGCTGAAAGCTTCTGAGAAACTGTATCATAAGATACGGATGAATTCTCGTTTACGCTGTCAGCCTTCAATGCTGTATTCTGCGGAAGAGCTCCGTCCTCCAGTGCCTCTGCTGTTACTTTAACAGAATCATTTTCATATGTAAGCGTCGATTGCTGCGCCTGTTCCGTTTCCTCCTGGTCAGCGCTGCTTACATCCGGTGTCGATTCTTCGGCCGCTGGTTCAGATGTAAATTCGCCATCTGTAAATATATCCTCCGTTCCATCTCCGAACGCCTCACTCGCGGAGATCGTATATGCACTCGGCATACAGGATACCATCAACGCCAAAGCCACCATAAATGCCAGGAGTTTTCTGATCTTATTATTCCTTAATTTTTTCATACCTTTCCCGCTTTCCTGTGTGTGCATCAACGTGTACTGTATTTCTTATTACTTTACTTCTGTTTATATTCCTTTCTCTTAAAAAAGCTTCATGTTTTTAGCCGGTGAGTAAACAGGTTACACCTTTACAATATTTTACCCTTATGTGATTGTAGTGTCAATATACCAGGCATTTTTGGTAAGGATATTGACATTATCAGATGCTATCGAGAATCAGTCTTCAACTCCTCCTTCTTAACTTACTCGTTTACTGGTTCTTTTCGCCTGATTTCTCCGATAAAATCTGACTATTCGTGATATTTATTATACAACACTACCAGTTGTTTTGTAAGGCCCGTTTTTTCAAAAAAAAGTGCCTCTGTCACTATTTTAACATGAATTTTTTCAGCTCATCCCGCTTCTTGACATTCAGCTTGCAAAAGATATCCGTAAGGTAATGCTTGACAGTATTAATGGAAATCCCCAGATGCTCTCCGATCTCCTTATTGGTCCATCCCCCACTTGCCAGCATGGCAATAGAAAACTCCATCGTCGACAGCTCCCCCGTAACCTTTCTCCGGTTTTCCGGATTATGAAGCGCCATCCAGCCCCTGCTGAAAGAAATCACACCCTCCGTGATCCGCTGATACGCCTCCGGATCCCGGTTCCGGATACAGGCCTCGATCAGCCCCCGCAAAAGCCCATGATGCTCAATAAAAGGCTCCAGAAACCCATCCATCTTCGCCAGCTCCCAGCTCCGGAGCATCTCCTCCTGTGCCTCCTGCTTATGCTTTCGGTTGATCGCACACACCGCCATCATACAGTGGATATACGTCATACTGATCGGATACGACCTCTCCGCCATAAACAAAGCAGCCTTCCCCATCCCATAAGCACTCCATATCTCCCCGTTAAGATAAGTATGGTGCGCCATCACATACGTGGCAAAAAGCCTCAGCCCCTCAGGAAGCATCCTGCTGTACTCCCCAAAAGCAGGCATCCCATCCGTAGGCAGATGAAGCAAAACCGCCCCCACATACCCCGCCAGAAGACAGGACGCATAAACATCCTTAGGAACCTTCTTCTTCATAGCAATCTTCACACAGGACTGGATTCCCTCCATCCCCCGCTTAGCCGCCGCCACATTCCCCAGCGTCAGATTAGAATACCCATACAAAATACACGCCGAAAGCTTCAGCTCAATAACCCTGCTGGACAGATACCCCCTCGTGATCTCACAACACTCCTCCGCCTGCCCCGTAAAATAAAAAAGCTCAGCCCGCGCAATATTCCTCAAATCCACATCCACAAACCCCTCAACAACCTCCCGAGCCCTCCCAGGCTCAAAAGACGAATTCAAAAGCGGCAAAACCACATAATCACACATACAACCCACTCTCCTCCAAAACCCAGGCAGCCCCCAAAAGACCGCCCTCAAAACCAAACCACCAAACCTCCGAAGCCCTCACACAAGCCACATCAACACACATCCGAAGCCCATCTCTCAAGCCACATCAGCACACATCCGAAGCTCTTCTCTCAACCCTCATCAGCACACATCCGAAGCTCTTCTCTCAAGCCACATCAGCATACATCCGAAGCTCATCACACAACCCTCATCATCACACATCCGAAGCTCTTCTCTCAAGTCCCACAAAACAGTCACCAAAACTCCGGATATCAATCAACCAGTCAATCAGGCCAACCATCTTTTTCCATAATTATAATCCAAAATACTCCAAAAATAAATTTAAATATTACACAAAAACACCACACCCTATCCAAAACAGCCTCTATCCCCAATCCCCTCACGACAAAACCCCAAAAAACTCACCCCACCCACATCCAGCGCAGCGCCGATGCCACACCATCTCCCAACACACCACAAGGAAACTCAGCCCCTGCAGCCATCCAGCGCAGCACTGATGGCTCACCCCCCTTCCGTCAGACCACCACTCCCTCCCTCCATTCATCCCACAAAAAAAGAGCCCCCAGGCCCAAACACCCAGGAACTCTCCCCAAAACCAAACAACATCATCTCCCCCTCCGCAGCTTCCTCAGTTCCCTCTCCAACCGATCCGCACGCGCCTTCTCCCTCAACGTATTCGCCCTCTCTTCACTCCGCCCCTGTTCAATCCCTTGGGCGATTCCTTGACTGATCCCCTTATTAATCCACATCTGCTCAATCTCAAAACTCTTCATATACGCCACCGTAACCTTTCCATCCGCTTTAACAACCCTGACCATCTCCAACAGCTCCCTCAAAACATCATTTACCGCATTCACCTCCCTGGTATCCTCCATAAACCGAAGCAGCGCCACCAACTCCTCCGGCACACCTTCACCATCCCCCTTCGTATTCAAAAAAACCGTCCTCATCCCATCATCATACTCCATCTCCGGAATCTCCTCACACATATTCCGGATCGTATACACCATCCTACCCCGATCAAACGGATCATACGAACAGACAAAAATAACAAAAACCCTCTTAAGCTTCCCGAAACCCTCACCCTTCTTCAAACATCGGCTGTCGATGATCGCATGGTAAAACCGCACCCGCTTCGGCAGATCCTTCAGACTCACAACATCACCATTATTATCCGGCTCAATATCAAAAACAGAAGGATCCGCCAAAACATCCATCAGCTCCTCCTCAGCCAGAACATCAAGCCGCGCCCCGCGAAAACCCTCATCCCGGCCACCAAAAGCCCTCTGCGCAACAACCCGCAGCCTCCCGATCTCACGCCCCAGCACCACCTGCAGTAGCAACCTGCAAAACCTCTCACCAATACCAGGAAACGTCATCACCGCGTTAAACAAAAAATCATCCAGAAGATTCATATCCTCAAGCCGCTTCCTCTGCATAAGACTCCTCCTTTCACTATGATGGCAAAAGAAAAAACCTCACACAACCAACCGGCTCCTCCCCGCCATATTTATACAACCAACCATATGGGGATCAGATAGCCGAACGGCCCAGAATGTTCCCAGATATGTATCTTCAGTATAACCACCCCACCAGCAAAAGTCAACAAAAACCCTTCGACAAAAACCGTCAAAACCTCATTCCACTGTATCCACCACCCTCCCGTCAGACCACCACACCTCACACCCCCAAAAAAACAGAACGGACAGACTGCCAGCGGGGCGGCTGCATGGTCGTGCCTGGTGCGGTCGTTTCGCCGGGTCATACTAAGCGTCTGAGTCTTCTGCCGTGCAGGGCGCCCCATAACTCGCCATGTACGCTGATGCGTACCTGGCTCAGACAGATGGACCTTACCCTGCGGCTTGTGGCCGCCGGGTACCTCTCCGTGAACCACCTCAGACGCTAAGTATGGACCAAGGCTCACTCCAAAGCACCCGGACTTCTGCTGCAAA
>ERZ780228.1451-NODE-1451-length-14913-cov-55.899717_pt1 | contig 14913 bp, 14 predicted proteins | sample MGYA00511015_ERZ780228 | MGnify/ENA primary metagenome ERZ780228 (study PRJEB29588, sample SAMEA2161897) | human gut metagenome | biome: human gut; feature: human-associated habitat; material: faeces | place: Denmark | collected 2008/2010 ...
GTGTGAATTTTGACAGTGCCACGCGGACGATTGGCGGGTGGAAAATAGCTAAAGCGGATTAGAAACTCTTGTAAGTATGCTTATGCCATATTTTTATGGTTTTCTCGTTTTTCTTCAAGTATTTTATCTGCTGCGCAATGGTATCTTACCATTTCTTATCAGGCGAGCACGGTAAGAAGATGATTAAGATTGGTGTCCCTTGTAAAAAAATGCTTAACTTTGGGGCGGATTAGTATTAGACACACCACATGGACGAGAAAAGAGAGAGACGACAAATGCTATTGACATGCGTTGCTATAGGGATTATTGCAGCAATAATTACCGGTTGGTTCTTGTATCAGAACCGGATGGAGTTCTGGAAAACGCAGGCACGGAGTACTTTTCGTGTGGCTTTGGGAGAGGAGTTGCAGAAAAGAAATATGGAGATACCTTTCTATGTGGAGGAGAATATTGACTTATCCATCATGGATGCCAATGACCGAAAGAAGGAACTGATAAAGGTATCTATGATAAGTAAATATGGAGAAAAAAGTTTCATCATACCTTATGAAAAGCATATTCATAATATAGAGCGTCCTTCTGATTGGAGGTTAATACGTTCGATTGTACTTGAAGACCACCCTTTGATTGCCGACTCCTTGAACTTGCTGTGGAAGGAATTGTTGGGGCAGATTGAGTATCCCGGAAAAACGGTAGTACGCATATCTGTGACGGATTGGTGGGAGCATGAGGCTTGTAGTTATTCCGAAGACTCTCTTTATTTGTCAAAATCGGATAGTTTGGATACTCATTATTTAGGATATAGATGCGAAGTGGGTGTCACCGGATACCTTTATGGTCCTTGGTGGATGATTTTTTCTTGGAAGGATATGTTTTTGCTGGGTGCTTTGATTGTCTGTTGCACTTTGCTGTACTTTGTGCACGACTATATGAGTCGGATTTATCATCGTCTTTTTGTCAAGGAAATATCTGTCGTTGTAGAAAAGGAAGTTCCGGTAATTGTCTGCCATGAAAGTCAATTACATATTTATCGGTTGGAGGATGGATTATGTTTTGATGCTGATTTGGATATGTTGAAAAACGGTGATTTGTGTGTGAAGTTGACTCCACTATCGGCCAAATTGCTGCGAGGTTTTTTGGATGCCAAAGACTTCAAACTGTCTAATGATGAAATTCTGAATCTACTATGGCCGGATGGTAACGGTACTTTGAATAATCTGCATACAAATATCAAAAGATTACGTGGATATTTATCTCGAATTTCAAATTATAAGATAGAAAATAAAAACTTCAGTTACCAATTAAAAAATCCCCATTTCATCGAAGAAATCCCAGAGTAAGTAGTCTCTCTACAATAGGCTGGCAATAACTGACAATGCCTGTTTTTACTTGATTGTCAGTTATTGTCAGCCCGAAAATTTGGATGAAGCTTTTGTTTTCTACACCTTTGTCACCATCATTCAAATTGCAGTTATTAATATGAAAAACATGAAAAAGAAAATCTTATTTATTGGTTTGTTTTTGGTAGCAGTCGTCGCATCCTTTCGATTAAATACCAAATGTAAAAAATTAGAGTACTTGATATTGGAGAATATAGAAGCTTTGGCATCCGGAGAATCGGGGAACGATTATAGATGTGCTGGCGTTGGTTCTGTGGATTGTCCGATCAATCATAGTAAGGTACAATATGTAGCAACGAAATATAGCTTTGAAGAACTTTATTAACATATTGTTCTTGTTCATTGCTTTAACGGCATGTACCTCTACTCCCCACTGTGAAGGATTGTCTTATACAGATTTCTCGCAAACGCGGGAACTGAAAGGAACAGTTATTCCGCTGGATACAGCTTTGTTCCGTTACCCTTTCCGTATTCGGATACAGGGAGATAAGGCTGTGGTGATGGATTTGCATGGGACAGACTATTTCTGTCATGCTTTCAGTTATCCGGAATTTCACTACATATCCTCTTTCGGCAAGCGGGGAGAATCTCCTGATGAGCAGATTTCTGTCGAAAATATCCGGTGGTATGGGGAATCTTTGTGGACTCTCGATGCCAACAAGTCTGAATTAACTCGGTTTGGTTGTGATTTATCCGGTGATTCACTGTTTCGTCAAGAAGCAGTGAACCTGGATAAAGATATTCTCCGTGCTTTGGACTTTGTGATGGTGGATGATTCTACCTTTATTATTCCCGATTATTCGGGAGACAACCGTTTTTGCCGGGTGAACAGGCAAGGCGGACTGTTGTATAAAATGGGGGCAATCCCTTCTTCCAATGAGGATGCCATGAAGCACGCTCGTCCAGCATTGGCGCAGGCATGGCGCAGCTTCATCGATTACAATCCCCGAAACGGAGTGCTGGCGGCGGTCACTCAACTGGGTGAAGTGCTTGAAGTCTTTAATTTGAAAGACAGCACGCACGTGGTGCGCATCGGGCCTCATGGTGAGCCGGAATTTCAAGTGTCGCAGGGCTATGGCATTCCTACGGGCATCATGGGCTTCAGCGATGTGCAAGTGACGGACAGTGCCATTTATGCCGTTTTTCACGGACGTTCTTTTAAAGAAATAGCCCAGAATGCACGGAAAGGCATCCAAGTGGATGGTGGACAATATATTTATGTATTCAACCTGAAAGGAGAACCTCTCTGTAAATATGTACTCGACCATTGTATCTATGGCATCTCTGTAAATGAGCAAAAAGGGACGATTCTTGCTACGGATGTAAACAAGGATGAACCGATAATAGAGTATACAATGAAATAAAAGAAAAATATAAATAGGAATGGAGAGGAACGGACGGCAAACGTCTTGTTGGTGCATGATGAGCCGTCCGTTCCATAACCCACCCAGAAAGGAGGTCGAGGCAAAGATACGGATTTGGATTGAATAAGCAAAATGTTTGCTTTCCCATTGAAAGGATAGATATGGAAGACAAAACAAAATATTATTGATTAAGAAAAACAAAGAAAACAATGAAAAAGATAATGAAAATAGCTTTTGTTGCAGCATTTGCGGCAGTGGCAGGATACGGTGTTTATGCTAACCAACAATCGGAAACTATGTCTGATTTGATGTTGGCTAATGTGGAAGCGTTGGCAGGTAGTGAATATGATAGACCTTTTTATGTAGCTCCTTGCAAAAATGGTCCGGGTTCTGAATGTCGTTCCACTAAGTATGATGAAGGGAATAGGTGTGGAACATTGACATATTGTTAATGGTTATGAAGTCTTTGAAATTTATATTCTTTATACTTATAGCGTTTTTGGCATCGTGCATGGAGCAGAAATCGCAAAATAAGATAAAAAATAATATCGTTGAAGTAGAAGTGGAGGAAATGAAATTTCCTCCACAAACTGTATTGCAGCTTAAGTCTTATTATTTATCTTCTGCAGTTCATACAGATTCGGCAGATTTCCTTATTGGTTATAATTATAGGCTGCATTCATTGGACTATATGAATTTACAGTCGAAAGAGGTCACTCAAACTATATTGTCTGATGAAGGTCCTGATGCTGTGATTTCTTTGACCGGATTATATGCCAATTCGTTAGATTCGATATGGATGTCTGATGAATCGGAACGTGTGTTCTTGTTGGATAATGCAGGACAGATTAAAACTACGGTGAATTTGAAAGAGTATTTACAAGATACAGAACAATTATTGATTAACACTAATCATGCGATGTTCACTTCTCACTTGTATTATAATGAAATTCGTCAATCATTAATGTTTTTAGTCAAAAAAATGGCATCCCAGACTTTTGTGGTTAGAGAATTGTTTCTGGATAAGGGAAAAGATGCTATAGATTATGAATTGGAACCCTCTAGAATTATTCCAGATATAACTTCCGGATATGCCTTTATAAATGCTCCTAATGTAAATTTTACAACAACGGATATTATATATAATTATCCGTTTGAGTCTTCTGTTTATACTCTTGATATACAAACTGGAGAAAGAAAATATGTTCCGGCTCAGAGCCAATATACTGAAAATATAGTGGAAAGGGTTGAACCGGGAACAGATTATTCTACTATAGAAAAGTGCAGAATACAAAATCCTCATTTTTTTGATGTGATGTATATACCGAAGTTGAAGAAATATGTTCGCTTACATTTAGGAGGAGTTGATTTTGATGAAAAGAGAGGAAGAGATGAACTAATGAACGACCGTATTTTATATTTAATGATTTTTGATGAAAAGATGAAAGTATTGGGTGAGTCTAAATTATTGGAACATCGGTATAATAATTTTACAGGTTGGTCGGTTTCTTATAATGGAGTTGCACTTTTTGTTGATAATATTTTAGATGAGGAAGATGATACGGAAGATTTGGCTATAGATGTGATTCTTTTTCCCTAATAAAATATAGTTGTAAATGAAATATTGTGTTATTGTATTATTCGGTATATTGGGGCTGTTTTCTTGTAAGGATAAACAACGTGAAGTGGTAATGTCTATGTTTCGAGAGTGGGAGGGAAAGGAACTATATTTTCCATCTCATTCTGTATTTACTATACAAGGTCGGGATACTGTAGATTATTATTTGCAGGCTAAAAAAAAGATAGTGGTTTATGTTGATTCGACAGGATGTACTAGTTGTAAACTGCAATTACCTGAATGGAAAAAGATAATTCAAACTATGGATTCTTTATGCCCTAGTGAGTTGCAATTTCTTTTTTATTTCACTCCTAAAGAAAAACAAGATATTCAGAGACTATTGTTGGAAAATAGATTTGATTTTCCAATATGTATAGATAAATGGGATTCGATTAATATTATTAATAAATTTCCTAAGAATGCCAATTTCCATACTTTTTTATGCAATGAAAAGAATGAAGTTATGGCAATAGGTAATCCTGTGCATAATCTTAAAGTGCGAGAGCTCTATTTGAAGATTATACAAGGTCGAGAAGTAAAATCTGATGATGAAGACAATGTTGTCCAAACAATTGTCGATGTAGATAAGGTATCGATAACTATGGGGGATTTTGACTGGCAAAAAGAACAGAAGGCTACTTTTACCATAAAAAATATAGGAGATAAACCACTGGCAATAGAAGGAGTAGATACGTCATGTGGTTGTATTTCTGTAGAGTACTCCAAAGAGCCGGTTCGTCCGGGAATGGATTTGAAAATATTTGTCATTTATAAGGCGGATTATCCTGAGCACTTTAGTAAAACGGTAACAGTGCATTGTAATTCAGAATCTTCTCCGATAATCTTGAAGATTAGTGGGGATGCAAAGTAGCTGGTTGGTGTGATGAAGGAGCGAGTGATACCGAGAAAATGGTTGGATGAAGAGAAACGGACAGCAAACGTCTTGTTGATGCATCACGACCGTTGAAAGGATAGATATGGAAGATAAAACAAAATATTATTGATTAAGAAAAACAAAGAAAACAATGAAAAAAATATTGAAAATGGCTTTTGTTGCAGCATTTGCAGCAGTGGCAGGATATGGTGTTTATGCTAACCAACAATCGGAAGCTATGTCTGATTTGATGTTGGCTAATGTGGAAGCGTTGGCAGGTAGTGAAATATCGAATCCAGGTTGTGACCCCAGTTGGGATAGGGAATGTTGTGTTTGCTTTAATGTACATCATACATATGCGTATGCTAATGGTAAAAATAGTTGTGAAACTCGAAAGAATTGTCATTATTAGTGGAATTTGACAGCTTAATGGTTGCTTAAAGACTATAAATAGAGCACTGTAGAATATTTATAAAATTCGTTGGATTATGTAACTATTTTGCGGTGCTCGCTAATAAAAAATAGTATATAATGAAAACATATTATTATTTGCTTATACTTTTTTTCTTGTACGGCTGTGCAAATGAGAAAAAACAGAATGTAGAATATGTGAGTGCAACTTATGAGTTGCTGGATGATGAAATAGCAACTACCATGCCGGGAACCTTACGCGTAGCCGGTGATTTTTTGGTGTGGGAGGACCCTTTTGCGCGCGACTATTTTGTACATGTGCACGAAAAAGAGACCGGTCGTAAAGTGGGAGTGATGGGAAAGGTAGGAGAAGGTCCGCGTGAATTTATCACAGGAGGTATAAATGGCTCATGTATCGACAATCGTTTTTTTGCCGTGGATGCTAATGGAAAGACGCGTGGCTTCTTGTCTCTTGATAGCTTGTCGCAAGGTAAAGATGCGTTTATTCCTATGACGGAAGAGGAACGGTTATCGCGTCCTGCCATGGCTGAATATGCCAAGAATGTGTATATTGGAATTGCGGATGCTGGTGCGGAACATTGTTTTGAAACCCTATTGCATGGGCAGACTTCTTCGTTTGGCAATTATCCCATTCCGCAGGTGAAACAATATTTAGGGGGAGAGAGAGGATATAATGCATCTCGTGGAGTATTTGTCTGTTCTTGTTATGATTTCCCTTATTTAGCATTGTATCAGCAGGGTGAGGATGAATTTTCATTTGTATGGGAATGGCGAACGGATGGTGACGAATACGAGATTCGGAACAATGAGGTGATTTTTGACCGCAGGGTAAAAGGTGTCCGGGGACTCTGTATGAGTAAGGATTTTATTATTACATTGCAACGAGACCGTAGTAAAGATGATACGGATGAATCTACAGTGGGAAGGGATGCAAGCAAATGCCCTCGTACTGTTTTCTTGTATGATTATGATGGAAATTTAGTGAAGATTGTTGATTTGGGTATTCCCGTAATGCGTATAGCATCTGAAGAACAGAGTAATACGTTGTATGCCATAGGGGTGAATCCGGATTTTGTCTTGGTGAAATATGAATTATAAGATAGGGCATTTAATCGTTATTTGCGTTGCACTACTTCTTTGTGTGGCTTGTGGGGAACAGCGTAATGCTGTGGCTGTCGTCTATAAAGAACATTTTCCTATAGATACAATGCTTCCTATTAAGACATATCCAGCAGAAGAATTGGTACGTCCCGCTCGGATGAATAGAATCAACAATCGGGTGATTGCTTTTGGGGGATATGAAGAAGTAGGAATCTATGATTACCCCGATTTAAAATTCATAAAGAAAATGGTGCTTCCCGGTCGTTTTTCTGTTTCTCAAGGAAAAGATTGTTTGTATCTTGAATCGGGAGGAGAAGTGGATGCCTATACCTTGAAAAGTGATTCCTTGTGTAAAACATCTTCTTTTTTTATTGATAAAGTAAGTGAAAATATTGGGACGGTGCAAGAGTTGAATCCCGGGGTGTATATATATGCAGATAGGAGAAAACATCCGGGAGTGTCTGAATATCATGTGACAGATATTCAGACGGGAAGGAATGTCTCAGGGGGGAATTATCCGGAAAATGATATTCGTTTTAAGAATTTGGAAAGCTTTAAATCGGCTTATTATCATTATCTGATGATGAAACCGGATAGGAGTGCTTTTGTGGTTACTTACGCTTCTTTGAGACGTATCCGGATCTATGATCGGAATGAAAATTTGCGGCATGATGTGTTTCTGGAAGGTGGACAGGGAAATTACAAGGTAGTTCCCACTCGCCCTTCAGAGCAGTATTGGCATTTTAGTTGTCCGTTTGTAACGGACAAGTATATTTATTTGATAAATCCGAATCAGTTGGGTGCGGGGCCTCTGCTTCCGCATTGCAATTTGTTGGTTTTGGATTGGGAGGGGAATTTGGTAACTAAATATCGTTTCAATGTGCTTATCAATGATATATTTGTAGATGAAGAGAGAAGTATTCTTTGTGGAAGTTGCTCTGATTATGAAAGTACACGATTCTTCAAGATGGATTTATTAGATAATTGATTGAAGGTAGTTTATAAATGATAACTTATGAAGAATTTTATAATAATAATCTTAGGTTTTGTGGTATTTGCTTCATGTGGAAAATCCAATAAAGACAAATCTTTTTCTTTGTTACAGAAATGGATAGGAAAAGAATTGAGTTTTCCTGCTAGGCCGGTTTTTACGATTCAAGGAAAAGATACGGTAGAATATCCCATTCAAAACGCATATAAAATATTGACTTATATTGATTCTACGGGTTGTACCAGTTGTAAACTGAAACTTGCTGAATGGGAAAAGTTTATCACCGTAGTCGATTCTATACGACCTCATACGGTACAGTTCCTTTTTTTCTTGTGTCCTAAAAATGGAATGGAGATATATCAAACTTTACGGGTGGAAAGGTTTAAACATCCGATTTGTATTGATGAAGGAGACTACTTGAATAAGTTGAATCATTTTCCTGCTGATATGGCATTTCAAACTTTTTTGTTGGATAATGATAATAGAGTTGTAGCTATGGGTAATCCTATCCATAATTTGAAAGTACGAGAGCTCTATTTGAAGATTATACAAGGCAGAGAAGTAAAATCTGATGATGAAGACAATGTTGTTCAAACAATTGTTGATGTGGATAAAGTTTCGACATCTATGGGGAATTTCGACTGGCAAAAAGAACAGAAGGTTACTTTTATCATGAAAAATGTAGGCGATAAACTGTTGGCAATAGAAGGGGTGGATACGTCTTGTGGCTGTATTTCTGTAGAGTACTCTAAAGAGCCGGTTCGTCCGGGAATGGATTTGAATTTGTCTATTATTTATAAGGCAGAACATCCTGAACATTTTAGTAAAACAGTAAGAATACATTGTAATTCGGAGTCATCTCCGATAATACTTACGGTTTCTGGTAATGCACAGTGAGTGTTTAAAAAAGTAAAAACGAAAATTAATAAGGTATGAGGAAATCTGTGTGGTTGTTTACATTATTGCTTCTTTGCTCTTGTGTGAACAACCATCGTTTGAGTAAAGCGCTTGAACTGGCTGGGAGTAATCGGGGCGAGTTAGAAAAGGTACTTATCCACTATAAAGATAGTGGGGAGAAATATAAAGCAGCTTGCTTTTTGATTGAGAATATGCCTAAATGTTACAGTTACAAAGGGTGGTTGATAGATACGTTGAGATATTGGAAAGCAACTACGGATTCTTTTGGTATCATTGATAGTAATCAAGTAGCAAAATGGGAGAAATATCCGGCTTCGATGATGAATAAAGAGTATGATATTCATGTTATAACTGCTGATTATCTGATTCGTAATATAGATCAAGCCTTTGTGGTCTGGAAGAAAAGGCCTTGGAATAAAGATCTTTCCTTTGATGATTTCTGTGAATTGATTCTTCCTTATCGTATCGGTGATGAAACGCTTGAAGACTGGCGGAGTGTATACAGCGAGGAATTCTCGTTTTTATTGGACTCTGTTTATATAGGAACAGATGTAATGGAAGCCACGAAGGTTGTTATGGAGAACCTGAGGGAAAGGGGATTTCGGTTTAATAATGACTTTGATTCACCTCATATGGGTGCTCTTTTCCTATTGGAGCATCGGGCCGGAAAATGTGTGGACATGTGTGATTTTGGACTTTATGTTTTGCGCTCATTAGGAATTCCGGCCACAGCAGACGTGTATTTCTTTGAATCGGAATCCCGAATGGGCCATATCTGGGATGTAGTGAGAGATTCTTTGGGAAATTTTGTTAATATAAACTCTTTCCATGTGGCTAAATTTAAGTGGGACGTGGACGGAAGAAGGATAGGGAAGGTATTTCGCTATTGTTATGGTCTACAAAAAGAGAAACTGAAGTTTCTGAGTGTGAAAGATGAGATACCTCCCTTGTTCAGACATTGTTTTGTGAAGGATGTTTCTGAAGATTATTTTAAAGATGATTTGGTGTTGGATTTAAGTGATGTAGAAGACGACTATGTATATTTGGGAGTATTTCGTCCGCAAACGGCAGGAGAGGGAGTGGATATAGCTAAATTGAGGAAAGGAAAAGCGACTTTCAATAATATAGAGGCTAAAATGATATATATGCCTCTTGCTTATGAGAATTCAACCTATAAGCCCATAGGTTATCCCTTTTTCTTTGACGGTAAGGAGGCACATCCTTACATTCCTGATTTGTCTGTAAAGGATACTGTCGTTTTAAAAAGAAAAGCTGCTTTCTTTGACTGGATTAGATACTGTTTCAATATCATGGTAGGCAGTAAATTTGAGGTGTCAAATAGAAAAGATTTTTCAGGGAATGAACCATTTTATTGTATTTGCGATACCCCACATACCAACCGTACTTTTATACATTTGCCGGAACCGGTGAAAGGACGGTATGTTAGGTTCTCTACGCCAAAAGATATACGTATTGAATTGGCCGAGTTGTCTTTCAGTTATGATGGAGTGAAGGTGAATCCTCTGAAAATAGAAGGAGATGTTTCGGAAAATAAGTATCTTAAAATAGATAATATTATTGACGGTGACGTGCTTACTTACTATTTACCTAAAAAGGGAGGTGCTTCTATGGTGATTGATTTTGGTAAGGAGATATGTTTCAATGAATTGATGTATATGCCCAGAAATGATGATAATTTTGTCCGTATAGGCGATGTTTATGAGTTGTTTTATCATGGGGGAAAAGATGGATGGATTTCGTTGGGACAGAAAAAGGCTACCGATACTTTTTTGGTGTATGACAACATGCCTAGGGGCGCACTTTTTTATCTTCATGACATCACACGTGGCAAAGAGGAGCAAGTATTTCGGATTGAGAACGGAAAGCAGGTTTTCATATCAAATTTTGGGAAATGAGGTTTCGGAATAATTTATTCTTGCGTAAGTTGTTGGCTTGGGGCATTAATTTAGTCTATGGATTGTGTTTTGTGGCTCTTTGGGGACTGTTGGCTCAGTTGTTGCTTGTCACTTCCTTTAAGATTCCTTCTGATTCGATGGAACCTTCCTTGTTGGCAGGAGACTATATTCTGGTTGATAAGTGCTCAAAAGGAGCGAGGTTGTTCGATGTGTTTGCCGCATTGGAAAGGAAAGAGGTTAAGATTCATCGTATGCCCGGATGGAGGGAGTTCAAGAGGAATGATGTGCTTGTATTCAATTTTCCTTATCCGGGAAGTTGGGACAGCATTGCCTTTGATGTAATGTCATATTATGTAAAGCGTTGTATAGCAGTTCCGGGAGACACTTTGGAAATCAAGGACTGCCATTATAGGGTGAAAGGGCATGACGGATACTTGGGGAATACTGCTGCACAAGATAAATTGCAAAAATTACTTGACTCCGAGGAATTTGTGAATAGGGGAATAGTGGTTGAAAGTTATCCTTTTGATAAAGAACTGGGCTGGAGCATTGCCGAATTTGGACCATTGTACATACCGGCTAAAGGAAGTGTAGTAGAGATGGATTCACTGAACCGGATGCTTTATAGAAATCTGATAGAATGGGAACAGAAGGAGAAACTGACGTTCAGGAGGGATACTGTATTGTTAGGAGACAGTGTTATAAGCAGATACTGTTTCCGTGAGAATTATTATTTCGTATCCGGTGACAAGATGGAAAACTCGAAAGATTCACGCTATTGGGGACTGTTGCCTGAACCTTTTATTGTAGGCAGGGCTCTACGTATTTGGAAATCGAAGGATGATAGGTCAGGAAGTATAAAATGGGGACGGGTATGGAAGAAAATAGAATAAGGCAAACGGGAAATGCAGAATAAGGATTTTTACATAGGGAGATGGATTACGAAATGTTTGCTGATATGTTTCATGGTGGCATCGTGCAGCCGGTATCCAGCCAGAGTGGAAGAAATGCTTGCCTTGTCGGGTAGTAATCGTGCGGAATTGGAGAAAGTGCTGGAGCATTATGTAGACAGTGCGGAGAAGCGTGAGGCTGCTGAATTTCTGATAGCAAATATGGTAGGTATTTATGTCGTGGATTCTGCTGTGCAAGAACGGCTTGCTCCTTTCTATGAACAATGCGACACCTTGCGGGAGCTTTACAAGGACAAGCAGCGGATGCGTTGGGTGAATGGGGTGGATAGTTTGTGGAGTGCTTTTCGGGATGGAAGGAATGTCGACATCAGTACTGTACCTCTTTTGCAGGTGGTGACGGCACGCCAGATGATAGCCGAGATTGACCTTGCCTTTCGTGTTTGGAAAGAGAATGTATATTCACGGGATTGCCCTTTCGAGGAGTTTTGTGAGTACATACTTCCTTTCTATCGAGGCAGTTTTGTGCTGGACGGATCGCGTGCTGATTTTGCAAATGAGTATAAAGGATTCTTTTCCCGCAATAACAGTACATTCAATGCCGATGTGGACTCGTTGATGCGTCTGCAAGCAAAGATCGCTTTTTCTTCTTTTAATGGGGCGAATGTGCCGGCTGTCAGTTGTGGAGCGCTGCAAAAAATGGGTGGTGGGACATGTGTCGAAAAAGGGGTATTCAACTCTTTGTTGTTTTCTGCTTTAGGTATGCCTATAACAGTCGATTTTGTACCATTGTGGGGAAATAGGGCGGGCGAGCATTCGTGGAATGTGCTGGTGATGAATGGGAAACATTATGCTTTTGATCCCTTTGTGACACATCGGAATTGGTTCCACAATCGGCTTTACGCTAATCTGGGGCTACATGCGATGTTTGGGTTGGGAGAATTTCGCTGTCCAAAAGTGTATAGGAAGACTTATGCCACACATGTAGAGGCTACCTTGCTGGACAAAGGGGTTGCGATGGAGGATATCCCTTCGTTGTTTAGGAATTTCAAGATGATAGATGTTTCGGCACAATACTTTGAAGGGACTGACGTAGAGGTGGAGCTGACAGAGGGCACACCGGAAGATGCTGAATATGCCTATCTGTGTGTATCTGATTCTAAAGGATGGGCTCCGGTACAATTTGGAAAAATAGAGGGTAGAAAAGCTGTGTTCAGGGATATGGGGCGGAACATAGTGTACTTACCTGCTTATTATAGGAAAGGATGTATACTGCCTGCCGCTCCACCTTTGTGGTTGAAGGCGGATGGGGAGACGGTATTGCTGGATGGCAAGACTCCGGGAGAAGACACATTGGCAGTAAGGAATATGATGTTGACACCTTATTGGAATAGCAGGTACGCCAAATGTCTGAGAGATGCAAGTATCACGGTACAGGCTGAGGACGGAAAAGAAGACACGTTGTGTAATTTTGACAGAGAACTTCCGGCAAGGCGTATGGTATACGATATATGTCATGATTCCGGGGTGCGTTTTCTCAAGATGCATCTGCCGACGGATAGCATGGCATTGGGAGAACTCGCTTTTTATACCCGGGAGGGACGGGTGAAGAATCCGCGTATTTCGTCTGCTCTGGAGCCTTTGTCGGAAACCAGGATGGAAACTGTGTTCGATAGGTTTACTGCCACTTGTTTTCGGGCAAAAGTAAAGGAGAAAGTTCTGGAGATAGACTTGGGAGAAACATGCCGGTTGACGTCGGTGGTGATAGTCCCTTATGTGACGTCGCAGATAACTGACGACAGTGTATATGGGCTGTATATATGGAAAGAAAGCGGTTGGCAACTGTTGGAAGAACGGGAAGGGGATAAGTGTGGCGTTTTATTCTTTGAAAATGTGCCGGGAAATGGGTTGTTCAGGTTGGACAGACACATGGGAAATGGTAAGGAATATACTGGCCGGATTTTTGTTTATAAAGATGGAGAAATGTTGTTGATGTAAAAAGAAAATGGAGACGAACGATAGACAGAAAAGTTGGTTGAAAGTGTGGGGAGGCAGATTGTTGAATATGATCTTCTTCTTTTGTATGTTGTTTGTGGTATATTTGGTATCAGGAGTCTTTATAGTTACTTCCTTCAAGATTCCTTCCGATTCGATGGAACCGTCTTTGCAGACGGGTGATTGTATATTGGTAGATAAATGTTCAAAAGGAGCGAGGCTGTTCGATGTGTTTGCCGCATTGGAAAAGAAGGAGGTGAAAATTCACCGTATGCCTGGGTGGAGGAAATTCAAGAGGAATGATGTGCTTGTATTCAATTTCCCTTATCCGGGAAGATGGGACAGCATTGCCTTTGATGTAATGTCATATTATGTAAAGCGTTGTATAGCAGTTCCGGGAGACACTTTGGAAATCAAGGACTGCCATTATAGGGTGAAAGGGCATGACGGATACTTGGGGAATACTGCTGCACAAGATAAATTGCAAAAATTACTTGACTCCGAGGAATTTGTGAATAGGGGAATAGTGGTTGAAAGTTATCCTTTTGATAAAGAACTGGGCTGGAGCATTGCCGAATTTGGACCATTGTACATACCGGCTAAAGGAAGTGTAGTAGAGATGGATTCACTGAACCGGATGCTTTATAGAAATCTGATAGAATGGGAACAGAAGGAGAAACTGACGTTCAGGAGGGATACTGTATTGTTAGGAGACAGTGTTATAAGCAGATACTGTTTCCGTGAGAATTATTATTTCGTATCCGGTGACAAGATGGAGAACTCGAAAGACTCACGCTATTGGGGATTGTTGCCTGAACCTTTTATTGTAGGCAGGGCTCTACGCATTTGGAAATCGAAGGATGATATGTCAGGAAGTATAAAATGGGAACGGGTATGGAAGAAAATAGAATAAGGCAAATAAAGGCTGTCGTTACTTGGACTGTGCTTTGGATGGCTGTTCTGGTTTTATTGTCAATGGTATGCGTAGCTTCTTCAGGGTTACTTCCTGCTGAAACTGTCGGGCAGTGGGTCTGGTTCGACAAGGCGTCCTTCTTGTTGGCTGGATGTATTCTATCGGCGCTTATCTTTAAGTCTAAAGGGGATTTTATAAGTTTGGATTCTGTGATTTCCTGGGTATTGGTTGTGTTGGGAGGATCTGAAGCTATTTTAGGGTTGCGCCAACTCTATGGCTTTGCAACTTCCGGTCACTCTATGTACGCCTTGACGGGTTCTTTCTTCAATCCGGGACCTTATTCGGGCTATTTGGCTATGATACTTCCGGTATGTTTGTATCAATGGCTGGTTTGTGGCAGGAGGGGGGGACGTGTTGTTGCCGGTGGTGTGATGCTGCTTATCCTTTGTGTGCTTCCGGCAGGAATGAGCCGTTCGGCATGGT